>ERZ1026854.1391-NODE-1391-length-15380-cov-7.288418_pt1 | contig 15380 bp, 7 predicted proteins | sample MGYA00380157_ERZ1026854 | MGnify/ENA primary metagenome ERZ1026854 (study PRJEB33269, sample SAMEA4719793) | human gut metagenome | biome: human-associated habitat; feature: organic feature; material: feces | place: Cameroon | collected 2013-10 ...
AATACAAGAAGGTTACCGTGAAGTTCTACAACAACTATTGCGTAGGTGGCTATCAAACCAACAAAAGCACCAAGAAACAGTATTTCTGCTTCTATATGCAACCTGCTTACATCTATGTTGACGGTAATCCGACAAATCTGCTGAAAGCCAACAGATTCAACAACACAGACTTCCCACCAACTTTCCAGTTTACTACCGACAAGCAGAACTAAGAAAACGAGGAGAAGACTAAAAGATATTACTCTTCTAAAAAGAAGTACTCTCTGAATAATTAAACGTTCCGGAAACGGAAAAGGGCGCATCAACAACTATCGTCGAATGCGCCCTTCTTTTATGTGTTCCTCGACCAGCAATCTGATCGAGGAATAAAAATTACAAGAGTTGATTACTCCTTACGCCAGAGTTTGCTCATATCCTCGAGAGTCTTTCCCTTGGTCTCAGGAACGAGCTTCCAAACGAAGATAGCTGCAAGGATGCAGATGACACCATAGAGACCGTAAGTGAACCAATGACCGAAATCGTCGCCAGGAGTAAGGTGCATATTGAACATAGGCACGAAAGTAGAGCTGACGATGAAGTTGAATATCCACTGGAAGGCGACGGCAATAGCCACTGCAGCACCACGGATGGTATTGGGGAAAAGCTCGGCAATAAGCACCCAAGCGATAGGACCCCATGAGAACATGAAGCTGGCACTATACACCATAATACTAATCATGGTGACTGTACTCAAGGCAGCATTACCAAAGGTAAGAGCCACGCCAAGCGCACCTGCTGCCATTCCTATAGAACCAAAGATGAGCAGAGGCTTGCGTCCCAACTTCTCTACAGTGAATACTGCCACGAGCGTGAACGATATGTTGACAACACCCATGATAACCGTCTGAACCATAGGATTGCCCATACCCATATCCTGGAAGATACGAGGAGCATAGTAAAGCACCGCATTGATACCTACAGCCTGCTGGAATACGGAAAGCATAACACCTACGAAGATGCACATGAAACCATAAGAGAAGAGTTTCTCTGTCTTCATAGTTACAGTATTCTTGATATCGTGGATAATCTCGCGGGCTTTCTCCGAACCGTTGATCTTGGAAAGGATTCCCAACGCCTTGTCGTCCTGACCCACCATGACAAGATAACGGGGAGTCTCAGGCACGAAACAGATAAGGAAAGTAAACAAGCCTGCAGGCACCATCTCACTACCGAACATATAACGCCAGCCAGTCTCGATAGTCCACTGAGCATCCACCATATTGGCAATGGCACCAGCCGCATCGTATATAGGATTGGCATGAGAACCCATAATCAGGAAGTTGACGAAGTAAACCACCAACTGACCGAAGATAATGGCAAACTGGTTCCAACTAACCAACATACCGCGCACATTACTTGGTGCGATTTCGCCAATATACATAGGACAAATGGCAGAAGCCATTCCCACACCGACGCCACCGAGCACACGATAGAAGTTGAACACTACGAGCAAGGTCCAGTCTGCTTGCCCCTGAGGAAGAATATAGCTTTCAGGCTCCATTGATCCCCAGGCAGAGAGGAAGAAGCAAACGCCCGCAAAGATAAGCGAACGCTTACGGCCAAATTTACTGGCGAAGAGTCCAGACAGTGAACTACCAATAATACATCCTATCAATGCACTTGAGGAAGTGAATCCGTGCATAAAATCGGAGTATTCGAAATCATTAGCACCCTTAAAGAATGCCTGTAAACCCTTTTCGGCTCCCGATATCACGGCGGTATCGTAACCGAAAAGCAAGCCACCGAGAACGGCGACCATCACGATTGAGATAAGATAGGCTTTAGAGCCCTTTTGATTTTGTTCCATTTTTATTAGGTTTTGTGACATTATTACTCTATTAATACGCATTTTCTCAATAAATATTACGTATAATCTGCCTTTTTCCCCAACTTTTTTCGTAAATTTGCAACCAAATTAGACTTCACACAACATGAACATAGCAGATTTTCTAAATAAGGAAGGACAAAAGAGGGGATTCTCCTTCGAGGTACTGCCCCCACTCAAGGGCAACGGAACAGCAGCTCTGTTCCGCACCATCGACAGTTTGAAGGAGTTTGACCCACGCTTTATCAACATCACGACGCACCACAGCGAGTACGTATACAAGGAACTTGAGAACGGTCTGCTGACCCGTCAGCGAGTGCGTAGACGTCCTGGCACCATCGCCATTGCAGGAGCCATACAGAACAAGTACGACATTCCTGTGATTCCTCATATCATCTGTAGCGGAGCTTCTAAAGAAGACATCGAGTACGAGTTGCTCGACCTCCAGTTCTTGGGAATACCCAATGTGCTCGTGCTACGTGGCGACAAAGCCAAGGAAGACCGACAGTTCACCCCTACCCTTAATGGACACTCCCATGCCACCGACCTTCTGAAACAGATCAGCCAGTTCAACGAGGGATTCTTCATGGACGGAACACCCATCAAGCACCCTGGCGAGAAATTCTACTGCGGAGTAGCCTGCTACCCAGAGAAGCATGAGGAGGCTCCCAACTTGGAGCAAGACCTCCAGCACCTGAAAGAGAAACAAGACCTCGGTGCATCCTATGCCGTAACCCAGCTTTTCTACGACAACCAGAAGTTCTACGAATTCGTGGAGAGAGCCCGCAAGATGGGAATTACAATGCCCATTGTTCCAGCCATCAAGCCCTTCGCCAAGCTCTCACAACTTACCATGGTGCCCAAGACCTTCCATTGCGACATACCGGAAGAACTGGCACAGGAGGTACTGAAGTGCAAGACCGACGAGGATGCAAAGGCACTCGGCATAGAGTGGACAACCTCTCAGGTGAAAGACCTCTTCGAGCATGGCTACAGTCATGTACACTTCTTCACCGTATCGGCTGTAGAAAGCGTGAAGCAGATAGCCAAAATTCTGTTTTAAGTAAACAACCATAAAAAAATATAGATGAAATTCAGCGAAGTGATAGGACAGCAGGACGTGAAAAACCGTCTGATGCAAATGGTGGCAGAACATCGTGTGCCCCATGCCCTGCTCTTCTGCGGTCCACAAGGCTGCGGCAAGATGGCCATGGCACTTGCCTTTGCCAGCTACCTGTTGGGAGAAAGAGAGGAGGATGCTGAAGACGACTCTCCACAGACCAGACGTGCCACCTCCATGCTCCGCAAATGGGAACATCCCGACCTGCATTTCACCTACCCTACTATCAAACTCGCCAGCATGGGCGACCATGCACCCGTAAGCCTCGACTTCGTCAAGGAATGGCGGGAGATGTTGCTCAGCGAGGCTTCCTATCCGCAAATCAACGACTGGATAAGCCGAATGGGCAAGACAAGCAGCGAGAAAGACGGCAACAAGCAAGCCATCATCACGGTGGAAGAGAGCGAAGCCATCAGCCACAACATAAGTCTGATGTCGAGCCAAGGAGGTTATAAAATCAGCCTGATATGGTTGCCCGAGCGCATGAACATACAATGCGCCAACAAGATGCTGAAGCTCTTGGAGGAACCGCCGAGACAAACCCTTTTCCTCCTGGTAAGCGAACAGCCCGAGCTGTTGCTCGAAACCATCAGAAGCCGTACCCAGCGCATCGACTTCAAGAAGATAGCTACTCAGGAACTTGAGCAGGCACTCATTGAGCGACGGGGACTCGACAGGGACACAGCACACCGCATGGCAAGAATTGCCAACGGCAACTGGAACAAGGCGCTGGAGGAACTCTATGCAGGAAACGAGAACCAGCAGTTCCTCGACCTCTTTATCATGCTGATGCGATTGGCATACATGCGCAAGATACACGACCTGAAGAAATGGTGCGACATCGTGGCGGCATTCAACCGCGAGAAACAAAAACGAATGCTCGACTACTTCACCCACATGCTCAGAGAGAGTTTCATGTACAACTTCCATCAGGAAGAACTCGTCTATATGACGCAGGAAGAGGAAAACTTTGCCAAGAACTTCGCCCGCTTCATCAACGAGGCCAACATTATCGATATTTTCCACCTTTTCGATGAATGCAAGGCGATGATCAACCAGAATGCCAATGCCAAGATTATCTTCTTCGACATGGTACTGAACATCATCGTTATGCTCATCAGAAAATAAGAGGAAGTAAAACAAAAAAGCAACAAAAGGCGCAAGCCTTACCAATATATACAAACATAAACTATATACATTATAATAATTAGATCATCGTGGATTACAAGAATATGAAATTCAGAATGTTCAATGGTTGCGACCGAGGACTCTGCAGATGTGCAGTAGGCCGACAGGACCGCCAGCTGAACACATACGACTGGCTTGCCGACGTACCTGGCAATGCCGAGAGCACAGACCTCGTGGAGGTGCAATTCAAGAACACACGCAAGGGTTACTACCACAACGTGAACAACCTGGACTTGAAGAAGGGCGACGTTGTAGCCGTAGAGGCCAATCCAGGACACGACATTGGCGTGGTGACACTGACAGGAAGACTGGTGAAACTTCAAATCAAGAAAGCCAACCTCCGTTCTGCCGACGACATCAAGCGTATCTACCGCATAGCCAAGCCCGTGGACTTCGAGAAATGGGACGAGGCAAAGAGCCGTGAGCACGGAACCATGATTCAGAGCCGACAGATAGCCAAAGACTTGGGACTGAAGATGAAGATTGGCGATGTGGAGTATCAGGGTGACGGCAACAAGGCTATCTTCTATTACATCGCCGACGAACGTGTAGACTTCCGACAGCTGATCAAGGTGTTGGCGGATACTTTCCATGTACGTATAGAGATGAAACAGATTGGTGCGCGACAGGAAGCCGGACGCATAGGCGGAACAGGACCTTGCGGACGAGAACTCTGCTGCGCTACCTGGATGAAGAACTTTGTCAGCGTAGGCACCAATGCCGCACGTTTCCAGGACATCTCGCTCAACCCACAGAAGTTGGCAGGTATGTGTGCCAAACTGAAATGCTGCCTTAACTACGAGGTTGACAACTATGTGGAAGCAAGCAAAAAGCTGCCTCCTAAGGATGCTCTTCTGCAGACTGCCGATGGAGAATACCATCAGTTCAAGGTTGACATTCTGGCAGGTCTTATCACCTATTCTACCGACAAGAACTTGGCTTCCAATCTGGAGACCATCAGCGCAGAACGTGCTTGGGAAATCATCAAGATGAACAAGGCTGGCGAGAAGCCTCTGAGCCTCATCGAGAATGGTAAGGCGAAACCTGCTCCAAAGTCAAGCGACCTCTTGGCAGAAGCTGACTTGAGCCGTTTTGACAAGGCGAAGAAGAAAAAGAAAAACAACAATCGCCAGAACAACCGTAAGCGTAATGCACAGGGTGATAACCGACAGCAAGCAGACAACCGGGCTGAAAACAAACAGCAGGGAGAAAACCGTCAAGGCGAAAACAGACAGCAAGGAGACAACCGTCCAAACCGTCAGCAGAACAACCGCAGACGCAACAACAACCGTCCTCGCCCACAGCAGGGAGAAAGCAATAAGGGAGAGGCCAATAAAGCTGAAAACAACAAGGCCGTAGCCAACAAAGGCGAAGCCAATAAGGGCGGAGAAAACAAAGCTCCCAACAATGAATAACTGATGACGCATTCTGTGGCTTACAACATGAAGCCACAGAAGCTATAACTTTCGAGAAAGAAAAGATGAAGCGCTGGGCTTATACCATATGGATAATCATGGGGGCTGTAATGCTCTTCCACTCGTGCAGCGACACGCTGGTGTACGACAAATATGAACACACCCCTATTGCCGGTTGGGAGAAGAACGACATTCTGTCGTTTGACATTCCACCTCTGAAGACTTCTGGCACATACGAGCAACAATTAGGGCTCAGGGTGACAGGAGTCTACCCCTTCATGGGTCTTACGCTTATCGTAAATCAGAGTATCTTTCCTAAAGGCAAAGTTCAGAGTATGGAGAAAATAGAGAAATCGGATACCATACAATGCGACCTGATAGACAAAAGTGGAACAACCAAGGGACAAGGTATCAGTTATTACCAATACAATTTTCCCATCAATGCCTATCGTTTTGCTTCCGGCGACTCCATCCACATCACCGTCAAGCACAACATGAAGCGTGAGATTCTTCCGGGCATCAGCGACATCGGAATCAAGATGAATCGCATAGGAGAATAGAACAGTACAAGTAACTACTCTGCACCCCTATTGAAAACTTTGTCGTTACTAAACCACACTTAAATAGAAAAGCCTCGAAATATGAATGCGGCTTCGATAGTCAATGAAGCCTATTGCGTAGAGCAATGAAAGCGGCTTCGTAAGCAGTTGAAGCCTATTGCATTATTCTGAAACTAAAAAAAAGTTACCAATACAATACCTATATATAAAAAGGCAAAAGCAGAATCAGTTTCAGCTTTTGCCTTTTTATAGCTTATCCATTCAGCATAGAAAAATATCATGCTATTAACTGCCTCAGTTGGAGATAAGGATTAGTCTCTAAGAGTGGGCAATATTACTTCCCTTTCTGTAAAATTGCTTCTGAAAGGGCACAAAAGTGCTCCTCGCAGGGCACTATTGTGCCACAAGTAGGCATTTTTGCTGTACCAGTATTTAAAAAAATGGATTACGCAAAAAACCTTCACCCTTCATCTATTCGCGTGAAATGCCGATAAACACAGGGGGGGCTGAGGTTGAAAGACTAATTTTCGCCCTTCATCACCCTTCATCTATTTGCAATTTCAGATTTCTGCTGACTGCAGAAACTGGACTCATGCTTCTATTAAGACCCGTCCGAGCCATCTATTAAGACCCGTCCAAGCCATCTATTAAGACCCAGTCAAGGCTTCTATTATGCTTGTATTGAGGCTCAAATCCCTTTCGTTTAAGTCATCTCCAACTTCAAGAAATGCTTATTATCTCCTTTTATAACAGCTCTGAACTGAATAATGCAAGGTAAAATGCTGAGCCGCTTACTGCAATGAGATGAAGGGAGATGAAAGGTTATGAAGGGTGAGAAATTGCCATTCACCCCCTGAAACCCCGATAAACACAGGAGATTCCAAGGGATAGATGAAGGGTGAAGGGGTTTATCGTAATTCTATTTCAAAAAATAGTTTTGCGAGGATAATAGGCGTTCTATCAAGTGGAATGCTCCTATAAACATCATGATAATACCAATAAATGATAAGACAACAATCACATAATGGTCAATTGTCTGCGAATCTTTAAGCCTTAACCAGGAAGGAAAATGCTTCCACAAAAGATAGCCCAATATAATTTGAAAGAATGCAGTTATTGAAAGTCTCAATACCCCATTAGTCTCAAAAAACGAGGACATTACGAGACTCAAGACTGATTACAATACTCTATGGGAGGAATACAAAATCTTGGTTCTTCAATGGAACGACTTGACAAAGCAGCCTGAAATAATTGAAGCTGTTAAACGTGTGGAAGAACGCAAGGAGCAAGAAGCGGAGGCAAAACGTGAGGTACAGGCAAGACAAGACAGATACCAAGTTGTACTTGACCGATTCATCAACGAAGCTCACGAACAGCTCAAAGCCTTTTCGCAATCAAGCAAAATAGATTTCTATGAGAAAGGAGCACCATAAAAAAAGAAGTCACAAGGTTTATCCAGATAAAGCCAACGAGAGGTGATTTGTAATAATCAGCACTACAAATCACCTCGTTTTGCAGAAATGTTCCACCAAAAGTAAAGATTTCCAAGGATTTATTCTTTCGTCTGAATAAGATTTTTTATCTTTGTAGTCAATAATTGACAATTCTATCAAGAAAAAGTCTATTGGTTTAAACTAACCTCTGAACAATAACATTGGAAGATAACACCAAACAGCCGCTAACGGCTGATGCTTCATTGTATAATGGGCAACCTACCGACACAGGCTCATCGTGTCCAAGTGCAAGACTTACCTCTTGCACGCCCTCCATCTCGAAGAACAAAGGTGGGGTGTTGGTAGAGAATGTGCCTGACTCAAACAAGCTATGGTATGTTTTGAAAGTAGTATATACATAATGTACAAAACATAATTTATGAAACAGACAAAAAAACTTAGATTGTTAGGATATTATCATTTTCCTAATCAAGATATGAAGCCAGAAGAAATACGTATTTCTGAGGCTTTGGAGTTGGCTCCTCTATTGGAGGTCTCTCTTAATAGCATCTATCACAATCCAGAAACTGATACAAACATAAAAGATGTGATAGCCTCTCCTACTGTGTTTGTTCTCAAGGATGAAGACAATCATCTGTATGGATACTTTACAAGTAATAAATCTGTTCGACTTACGGATGTTAGATACAATAAATCTGCTATTGAACAGATGCCATTTAAGTATAAAGCTTGGTTTTTGCCAGGAAAACAAATTAAGTTAATTCAGGAAAGAGCCGAGGACCAAAATGTCACATTGTTACAAAAAGCAACAAACATTGATAATATGGACAGCAAACAGGAAATTTTGTCACCGGATGTTAATACCGATGCCATGAATGAAGTCTTTGATCAAATGTACATCACAAACGTTGAGAAAAGACTTCGTGAACTTAATGCTCCATCTGACATTGACAAAAAAAGATGGGTATGGGAACTTATTCAGAATGCAAAAGACACAATAGCATTAGACACTAATAGAGATGAGATAAATGTACGTATTGAGATAGACGGGGATACCGTAAAGTTCAAGCATGATGGTGCTCCTTTCACTGCCAAGGCTCGCTATGGTCTGCTATATAAATATAGTGGTGGTAAAGAGAATCAAGAAAGTACCGGACGTTTCGGTACTGGATTTCTGACTACCCATTGTCTTTCAAAGATTGTTACAATCGAAAGCAATATGTACTCCAATAAGGAATGCACAGAACTTTGTGGCTTTGAAGTTACAATGTATCGAGATGGACTTATTTCAAGTGAATTGATTGAAGGTCTCAGAAAAATGCGTGCTTCCGAGAAATTCTTCAAACAAACTTTTAACTGGACGACATTTACATATCATATTAATTCTGATTCTGGAAGAACAGCAGTCAAATTGGGTGTACAGAATTTTCATGAGAATATTGCACCTACTATGCTCTTCTGCAAAGAATTGAACTCTATTGAGCTAAATGACAATGGTAATCTAACTAGGATTAAGAAACTCCCTCAGGTTTGTTTAAGTAAAAACATCTACCTTGCCGAATATGAAATTGCAAGTCCAAACTCTACCAGTAAGAGACGTTTTGTTTTCTCTCACTACGAAGGACCTTCAAAGGAACTTTCTGAACGTTATCGTAAGGAAAGAAAATTAAGATTGGATGTTGCAATAGAAATAGACGAGAATAACAATATCGTTAATCATATAGGCAAAACTGCCCACTATTGTGTTCTTCCTATGGTTGGTATAGAAGACCAACTATCAGAGCCAATAATTGTCAATAGTCCAGATTTTGAACCAGACAGTGAGAGACAAAGCCTCATGTTGAGTGGTCAAATCTGGAACGAAGAGAAGAATGTCATCACTGAAACAGGTATAAATCAAAAGATTTATGAGCAGATTTTTCCATTATATGAAAAACTTGTAGCCTTCCTTTCGGAGCATAAATATGGAAGTCTATATTATCTCGCCTCTGGTTTAGACAAGGCTAAATCCCACAAGAATCTTGATAAGGATTGGTATGTGTCTAATGTCATTCACAAGTATAGAGATATTCTTATGAAATATGATGTTGTTAAGTCATATGATGGTAGTACATACAAAAAACTGTCAGACTGTATTTTCGCTAAGGAACCTATACAAGAGAATGAAAATTATGTATATTCATTGTTGGCTTCGCTCTACCCATCCAAGATTGTCTCAGATAATCATGAATGGTCGATATTGCTTTGGAAAAGTGGACTGAACCTTTGGGCAACGGAAGATCTTTGTGCAGATATTGAGAGTAAAGAAAATTGGAGCAGTATCAACCTGGTTAATACGACATTACAAATATGGTATAACCAGTTTCTTCAGTATGTTTCAAATTACGATATACGTTATCTTACAAAATATGCTTTGCTTCCTAACATGAATGGAAAATTCCTGAAGAAAGATACAGAAAACTTCCAGCAAGGACAGAATGTCTCTACTTTTGTCATTGATTTGTTGAACAAACTCGGTAAGGATGTAAAACCTATTCTGTTGCATAGCGATGTAACGGCAGTATCTTTGGATTCCAAGTATAATTCTCAAAGCTATAGCGCAGATATCAATCGTTTGGCAAAAAATATTATAGATGATGATAATCAGGCTACTAAAATTTCTCGTCTGATGCCATTGATATCTATTATTCCAAATGCTGAAGAAAAGTATTCTTCTGAATTCATAAATCAAAGAAAGCGTTTCTATGAGATATGTATTTCACTATATTCTATTACTGATGCTGTATCCATAACAGACAACAGTCTTCTTGAAGGGGCATGGAAAGATGTAGATACTTGGTTTGTATCACGAGTTCTCAATAGCTTGAAGTCACTAGGGTCACTATCAAAGCTTCCATTTGGCCTTAACGCAAAATGGTTGAATAATGCACTTTTAGCATTGAACATTCAAATTACGAAGTTAGATACATTTGAAGTTCTTCCGAATCAGGAAGGAAATTTCTGTGCGCATAAAAATCTTTATGAAGATGCTGGAATTCCTGAAGAATTAAAGAACGACATCTTCAAATCAGCAGATTTGAACTACAAGGAGATCCTACTTCATAAGGACATTGACGCATCTGCTTTTTCTGTTAATCAGAACAAAACAATCACTTCATTTGCAACAGACTTAAAATCTAAGTTTGCTACGACTAGTTCGTATGCATATGGAAACTATTTCAGAGAAAAATATCATTATAAACCTCAAGATGTTCTTGACAAGATTGCTCTTTATGTTGTCAGTCTTCTTCCGAAGGATAGAGAATCCGAACTATATAAGTATCAAAGAGATATATTCGACGTATCTAAAGAGATTCTGTCAGGTCAAACAAACTCCGAAGCCGATATTTCTTTTGATTCATCTGACTTGTGGCTATCCGCAAATGAATATGTTTGCAGCCAGATAGAAGAAGCCGTATCGTTTATGGGTACTCTTGACGAAATCAACACATCACTTGATAATGTGGGTGAAGTTAAAGTGTGGGAAGTACTCAATAGATATTACAGATTTCTTTCACACGCAAATATTTCATACTCGAATCTTTCTATTTTCCCAAATCAAAATGGTGTCTTGAAATCATTTTGTGACCTTAATAAGGATGAGGGAAATATAGGAGACTTGCTCAAGAATGTTATATCTTTGCTTGTTGACCCTGAAACAGACTATAGGAACATTCTGATGGATTCTCGTAGTTGCCTCCAGCCTCAATCTGTAATTGGAGCTATCAATGCCTATAAATTAATAGATGATAAGGTTTATGAATACTATCAGCTACCAGCAAAATGGGAGGATGCCAATTATATCAATGCTGTTCATGAATTGATTGAGATATGGAAAGAGCAATCTGGACAATTTAATGAGACAAACTTCCCTAAAACCAAGCCAATAGAAGACTCGATAGTCCTCAATGTAGTTTGGAAGAAGGAGAAGAGAGAACTCTTGATGAATGTAAGTAGTAAACTTACTGATGAGCAAATTCAAATCATCATAGAAAACAGTGCTCAAATCGGAGAGTTGACCGACAAAGTTAAACAACTTGAGGATGAAAACGAAATTCTCAAAAGTCAATTGGCTGCTATGGGTATGATTAACGAGCCAAATCCAGAAGATAAGGATTCTGATGATTATAATGTCAATAATCTGAGCGATGTGATTGTCCCAACTGAAATAGAATCTGTTACTGAATCTGGAGAACCATGTACTATTACTGTTGCCGAACCTCAATATGCTGGTCTTTCAGTAGAAGAAATGAGGGATTATCTTCTACAAGCAAAAACTGATGTTAAATTGTATCTTGAAGAAAAAGGTTATCGTTTCACAAAGGGCATATGTGAGGACGCATGGTGCAATATCTATGGCGTACTTGACCCAACGGGAAGAGAGGTACCAATTGTGGTTCATAGTTATAAATCCAGAAGACGCGCTTTTTCTCTCAACACATCTGATTGGGAGCAATTATCAAAGGAAGGATCAATGCTTTGGGTCGTAACTCATGATGGCCCCCAATGTGTACCATTCTATGCACTGCCGCGAGATACAAATACCATTGCAATTACTTTCAGTCCTGAAAATATGCAGTACAAGAATAGATGTATAGCGCTTGCAGAGGCTCTGAAATATTTTAAAGGGCTTCATTTCAACTTTGGTACAGCAATTGGTTATAACAAGACTCCCGAACCATTCAATAATCCTAATGAGGAACTCAAGCTGGCAATGCGAGATATGCACGATTTACCAGCACAATCGTTGCCAGCTTCAATTGGCGCTAATGAAGATTCTTTATTGTAATATGTATATCGACAGACGTAATCATTGGCAATTCCTTGAGGATGAGCTAAAAGCTGAAACTGAGGAATTCAACAAAAAATTCATGACAACAGCCATCTCCTTGTTACAAAACAGCGAGGAGATGTTTGTGGCACAATTCGTTACTTTCAAGGACGGAGAAATGATCATGAAATTCCCAAATACAAGATCTCTGCCAAGAAAAGGAGAATTCTTGATATGCATGGTGCTTCCCCCTAACTTACAGAGCTATAGAAATTGGGGAAAGTTAACTTACCGTGACTTGTACAAACAGAGATATTACTCAACTGAAGCAGTATGCATTTGGCATTCGGCAACAAATGACAAGAACTTTTCATTAGTAGGTTTTAGCAAAGTAAGCCTTGATTTTGCTGAATATATAAAAGATACTACTGGAATAATCCTTGCATTTGGCCCTCAACGTCCACCGATAGATTATGTAATGAATCTACAAAGAGTGGTAGAAGATAATATAAGCGCTTCGGTTTCTTCTGTTTTAGACTGTGCGTATACTCCTAAGAATTGGACTCCAACACTTATCAATCATGACAATGTTGCTGGTTTTGTCTACACCCAGTTAAGTTTAACTGATACAATGATTTTGCAAGGTCCCCCTGGTACAGGCAAAACATACATGATAGCAGAACTATGTGCAAGACTTTGTAAAGAGGGTTTTTCTGTGTTGGTAACCGCCTTGACAAACCGGGCTCTAATGGAAATTGCAGAGAAACCTTCTGTTGAATCACTATTAAAAGAAGGCAAAATCTTCAAGACCAATATCACAACTGATGAACATCGAGAGGTACCCCAATTGACCCCCATTAAGCAAATTGCGCCTATCCCATCAGCGATTGTCCTTTCAACTTATTACATCACAAGTGGATTTGCAGCTGATCTAACTTTGGAAACTCCATTTGACTTTGTCATAATGGACGAAGCAAGTCAAGCTCTTTTGGCAATGTTTGCAGCAAGCAAGAAAATGGGTAAGCACAATCTGTGGGTTGGTGACATCCACCAGTTATCACCGATTGTAGCCTTAAATGGAGACAGAGTAAAAATATGCAATTATGGAGATATGATAAATGGTCTTCAATTATTGGCAGACAACAGCTCTTCTCCAATTTATCAGCTAACAACAACATATAGATTTGGGCAGAGAGCAGCAGACTATACAGGTGTTTTCTATAATGGAACACTGAAGGCCTATAAACCTGGCGTTCATATTGGGTTACCATCAATGGAAAAAATTCTCTTTAAAGAAGGTGGCCCTACCCTAGTCTTGACGGATATGCCCTCTGGAGAATATACTCCTCAGTTTGCAATAATGTTAGCAGCTTACATTATTGGAAGCATTCATAATGATGCGAAAGATAAAGATATTGCGGTCTTAACATGCATGAGAAATACTACACGGGCACTTCAAAAGGCAATTACTCAAAATGTAGGTTCTCATGACAATGTAATCATTGACACTGTCGCAAGAATACAAGGGCTAACTACTGATATAACCTTGTTTTTTGTTCCTAATACGTCGTACATTAGAACTCTAGAACCTCACCTTTTTAACGTTGCAACCAGCCGTGCCAAGGAGCATACGATTATTATTGCAGATAAGAACTTGCTTGAGTATCCTATAATCAAGCCAGCGGTTAGAACGTATCTTGAAAAATTAAAATCAGAAAGGTATATATACATACCAGCAAGAAGTGAGAATAGAAAAGAACTGATGTCTAAATATTTATTAGAATAGCTTATGCTCGAACTCGAACTACAACAATATCTCCAACACGAGTACCCACAAGAGAATGCTCGCTGTGAGTGGAAAGAATTTAAGAATCTGAAAAACTCGTTCTGTGGGGACGAAAAGGATGATGTCATTTCCTACGTGTCGGCTATTGCCAACATGGAGGGTGGGCATCTTGTGATCGGTGTTAAAGACAAGACACTTGAAATTGTCGGGACAGATATTTCACGGCTTACTTTCAATGGACAACCTGCTAACACACAGTCTGCAACGTTCAAACTCACAGAACAATGCACTTACCTTTCATCGGAAGGTCTGAGCATTGAGGAGTTTGTTACGGATGACACGAACAAGCGAGTATGGATAATCCATATCCCCAAGCATCTATCCCGCCGCCCAGTCCTTGCCCACAAGAAGGCATGGCAGCGGATAGAAGATTCTTTGGTTGAAATGACTAGCGAAAGGATGAGCGTCATTCTCGAAGAGCCTATCTATACAGCAAAGGATTGGTCTGCAGAAATTGTAGCTGATGCTACAATAGAAGATTTGGATGAAGTTGCTATTGCCAAGGCCCGAATGATGTTCAAGAAGGTTCATAGTCGCATACCTACGGAAGAAGTGAATGCTTGGAATGTCCAAACGTTCCTGAGCAAGTGTGGATTGACGAGAAATGGAGGCATCACTCGGGCAGCCATCATACTGTTGGGCAAATATGAATCCGCTTTCAAACTGCGTCCTGCTGTCGTACAGGTTACTTGGACACGGCGAGACAAAAATCAGGAAGTGGTTGACTACGAACACTTCACAGTTCCTTTTATATTGACAGTGGACGAAATCCTTTCAAAGATAGAAAACCTCACATTGCGTGAGATGCCTGGAGGAACGCTTTTCCCCGACACGATGAAGCAGTATGACGACTATACCATCCGTGAGGCCCTTCATAATTGTATTGGCCATCAAGACTACACTCTTCAGCAACGCATCAATTTCGTAGAGAATCCAGGATATCTGTATTATTCCAATGCTGGCACATTCATTCCTGGCACTTTGGAGAATGTTTTGAGGAACGAAGAGCCTCAGACGCATTTCCGCAATGAATGTTTATGTAGGGCGATGGTAGATTTCAACATGATCGATACCGTAAGCCGTGGTATCAAGAAAATGTTCAATGAGCAATGGCGCAGACATT
>ERZ1026854.1393-NODE-1393-length-15352-cov-8.108779_pt1 | contig 15352 bp, 13 predicted proteins | sample MGYA00380157_ERZ1026854 | MGnify/ENA primary metagenome ERZ1026854 (study PRJEB33269, sample SAMEA4719793) | human gut metagenome | biome: human-associated habitat; feature: organic feature; material: feces | place: Cameroon | collected 2013-10 ...
GACTGGGCTTATTTCATCTGTCGGCTTTGCCTATAGAACGATTGAAGATTAGTATGAGATATTTGCTTATGATGTTATGAACTCGTTCAGTTAGGCCTGCACGACCTTTGTGGGTCAGAATTACGGTGCAAAGCAGATAAAGCGATGCAAAAGAACGCTGGCGCTCTGTCTCATTGAAGATGCAATAGCTACAGCCTCTGCAATAATACTGGTACTGCTTGCGGGAAGATATATGCTTGCCGTTTTCAACAGTGACCCCGAGGTAATAGATATCGGCTACACCCGCCTGAAAATGGTCTTTTTCGCCTACATATTCAGTATGCTGTACGATGTCATGTCGGGCTATCTCCGAGGCTTCGGAATATCCCTTGCCCCTGCAATATTAACGACCATAGGCGTATGCGGAGTGCGAATTGCATGGATAAAGCTTATTTTCCCGCAGGATCCCACATTCCATATCATTATGACCGCATACCCCGTCAGCCTGTCATTTACAGCGCTGCTCATATTCATTGCGCTGCTTTGCTGTCACCCGTCCGCAAGATATGAAAAGCAGCTGAGCGGTTCGAAGTGACCCCAAAAGCTAAACAAAGTTTAAAAGGAAAATTTATACAACAAAACTGAGCCGCACTTAAAATACAAGTGCGGCTCAGCTGCATTTAATTGCTATGATCTGTCATATATCCATTCAGTCATTTGTGTATTTCTTTCTCAACTTTCGCAGTTTCAGACCGCAGTAAATAAGCACATATGAATATATAGCTGTCATGACGGCAAAGAATACGGTGAACACTGCCGAAAAAGGCTCATTGCCCTCTGTGCTTTTTAAAAGATTGGGAAGCACACAGCAAAGAAAGATTATCAGCACAGGCAGTAAACGGGTCTTTATCACATGGTCGATCACGTCTATCCTCGATTCTTTGTCAGAGAATATCTCGCCGTCCTTCACGGATTCCGTCTCTGACAATGGCTTGCGGAAATACAGCCACCCAACGCACCGACCGATATATTCCCAGCCATAATCGCCGAATATCTGAAAATAGCCGTCATTCTCCGTATTGTTTTTATAATCCAGCCGATATACCACGTCATCAGGCACACATTTCTCAAAAATATAGAAGCACGGCGGTATCATTTTTAGCAATTTCCAACCGTTTTTATGCTGATCGTGCAGCCACACCTCTTCCTCCTCATAATCCGCAATAGTAAAAAAGCGTATTACAGTTTTCCTGTCATTCATTTATTTCCACTCCCCTGCTGTTTTTATACAAGCGTTCAATGCGCCTGATCTCAATATCCAATACCTCTTTGCCAAGCTCGGTGATACGATACAGCTTGCGCTTTTCTTCTTCCCTATCAAAGGCGATAAGCCCGTCTTTTTCCATTTTTGAAAGCGTACCGTACATCGTTCCCGCACTGATTATCAGCTCTCCGCCCGTCATCTGCCTGACCTGCTGGCTGATACCGTAACCATGCTGCGGCTGCCTGAGGCAGAACAAAATGTAAAATCCGCTTTCCGTCATAGGAACATATATCCGTTTTATCTTACTATCCATAAGCACCACACTATCCGAGTTCAATATATCGAGGTTCTATATACATATTATATCGGACTTCGATGTATTTGTCAAGGGCTTTTATAAAAAAACTGCACTCACAGGCGAAAATTTCACTTGTAAATCATGCAGTCTCAAAAGCGATCATCAGCAGCACAAATATGAACCGGAAATGCAAATTCGGTGCAAAATCTTAGAGCCTTGGAATGAAGCCTCTATGCGATGACAGAGTTTAAATATTGCAGCGTAAAAGCGAGAAGGCAAGCGTAATATTCCGCCAGGCGATACTGATATGTACCCGAACGAAGCCGATTTTGAATGATATCCCCGCAAAGCTTGACAGACCCCTGCAGAAGTGATATGCTTAATTCGGGAGCTGCAAGGTGTGGAGAGCAAACTGACTTATACCTTATTTAAATGATTCTGCCAAGCTTCCAAAAGAATTTTTTGCGCACTTTTTTTAAGCAACAGCAAAGAAAAAAACTCAAAAGTTTGAGGCAATACAAGCTTTATTTTCAAGTTCAGATTATTTTTCTTACTTATTTTATCTTATTTATGAGGTGATGTTACAAGTGACAGATTTAAGAAAAGCGCTCGGCATTCCACCTGATACTCGTTCTGATGAGGAGAAAAGGACTTGCGATTTGTATATAAATAAGCTCAAAGAGTATAAAGAACATTTCAACGAAGATTTTACTACAGAAGGCTTATATATGTCATTGGAAGAAATCATATGTAATATTGACAAATGTATCAAATATAGCCGAAAATGGGAAGGGTTTATCGTTCCCGAACTTGAAGAAGATGCACTGATATGAACTACCACACCTTTTGGGGCGGTATAATTTTGCCTAAAAAGCCCTTAAAACGTGTTTTGATATGCACCCCAAAAATTAGACACTTTTGGAGGCTGAAAACAAGTAATTTAAGTAGGAGTACGGAAAGTTTTCCAAGCTATGAACATGCTGTGCGTAATTCCAAGGGACAGCCTGCGATGCTTGACAGTGCAAGGCAGGCGACGGAGACTTCTGTGAGGCTCTGTGTGAATTTACATAATTTATAACCGGAAAGTAGGAGTAATTTAATGGATAAATATTATCATATTACGATTGATGATGGTGCGCCTTTGCCGACAGAAGACGATATGAAAGCATTTGCAGAGAAAATTGGAATTACATATGAGGACTATTTAGCTGCATTGGATAACCATATTCCTTATAATGAGATATATGAATATGTAAGAAAATTGCATAAATGAGCACCTTGAACCAATCAGGGTACTGTAATTTTGCCTAAAAAGCCCTTAAAACGTGTTTTGATAAGCACCCAAAAAATTTGACACTTTTGGAGGCTGAAAACAAGTAATTTAAGTAGGAGTACGGAAAGTTTTCCAAGGTTGCTGGGGCTATGAACATGCTGTGCGTAATTCCAAGGGACAGCCTGCGGCACTTGACAGTGCAAGGCAGGTAGCGGAGACTTCTGTGAGGCTCTGCGTGAATTTACAAAATTTATAACCGGAAAGTAGGAGTAATTTAATGGATAAATATTATCACATTACGATTGATGATGGTGCGCCTTTGCCGACAGAAGACGATATGAAAGCATTTGCAGAGGAAATTGGAATTACATACGATGAATATATTGAAGCGTTGGATAACGGATTCTACAAAACTACTGATGTCTTGGCGTATGTAAAGAAAAAAAGCAATAAATAATCGGCATGAGGAGTGAGAATGTGGAATACATTTTCGAAAGAAGCTGTTGAAGCATGGGAAAAATATTGCAGGCTTTTTGAAGAGGAAAGAGAAAGAAATTCTAATATTGATTTACTTTGAAACTCGCTACACAAGTTTGGAGATGAGATAATGAGTGCTGACAATGACCGCTATTTTGATGGTATTTCACCTGAGCTTCAGCGGGAGCTTGACAGAATGACCCCCGAAGAAAGAGAAGCATCGCTTGAAGCTGAAAAGAAAAAATGTGACGAAATGAATGAATGGTAAACCGCCCGCAACAAGGCGGTTTTCTTATACTCACGCAAGCGTTTTGCAGTTGACTGCAAGGCGCTTATGGCTGACCTGAAAAATGTATAAAGAGGCGGCTATGGACGCATTTGACGCTTTGGCAGCAGCGTGGGACAGCAAATATCCCCCAATATCCAGGTCCTGGTATAATAACTGGTCAAATCTCAGTGCCTATTTCAAGTTATCACAGGAGTTGCGTAAGTTGATCTATACCACCAATACCATTGAAGGATTTAACCGCCGGCTGAAGAAAGGGACCAAAGCAAAGTCCGTATTTCCAACCGATGACAGCCCTTTTAAAATGCTTTATTCGGCGATGAAGGACATCACAAAGAAATAGACAGATCGCCGTCAGGACTGAAGTCGCATTTATGCCTAGCTGGTCATCTATTACGGCGACAGGATTTCGGAATGATCTTATGCTAATATACAGATGAGACCGACTGCTTATGCAATCGGTCTCACAATATTCCTTTTATTACACTATTTCGTGTTTACACAGAATTTGGGTTTGACTCATTAAAGTGTTCATATCACCTCTTTAACTATTACCTTCCGAATGATATGGTCTTGTAAAACGGCAGCCGTTTTTAGGAAAATTGGAACAGCCAATAAATATTCCATTCCTGCCTGAACGTTTAACAAGCCTTCCACCGCATTCGGGACACGTCCATTCGGCACTTTTGATCTGATTACCATATGTTGTCGTAAGTTCTGATGCAAATTCGGATTCATTTCCCTGCTGAATTAAAAGCCAAAGTTTTTTCTTTGCTCTTGTCATAGCCACGTAGAACAGCCGTCGTTCCTCAGAAAATGGATAAACATCGCTTCCATCAAGGAGTAGCTGTATCAAAGGGTCATCCTGAATCCTGCTTGGAAAGCCCATGCCTTTGCGTTTTGTATTAAGGATAAATACATAATCAGCCTGCAAGCCTTTTGATTTATGAGCGGTTATAAATTCTATTTTTAAATCCGAACGCTTTGGATAGTTCACTTCATAACTTCCTATTATATTGTTATATTTCACAGTCAGTTCGCTATCTTTCAGCATATCCTTGTCAAATGTGTAACGTCCTATAAGGAATACTGTGCTGTTTCTATCAAGCAAAAGAAGTTTTTCCGTCATAAACTTAATTAAATACTTGTCATTATATGCACTTATAACCCCCAGCGGAAATATATTGTCATCCGATAGCGATTTAAGAGACTTAACAACCTGATTCGGGTTTTTCATTATAAATCTTCCGCTGATTTCAATAAGGTTATGAGAAAAGCGATAAGTTGTTTCAATCTTAGATACCGAAGTTTGTCCCCAATACTGTTCAAAATTCAGAATATATCCAATATCACTGCCTGCAAACCGATAAATACTCTGCCAGTCATCGCCAACACAAAACAGTTTGAAAAAAGAACGTTTCCGCATTTCAATTAACAAACCAAACCGTGCCTTGGAGATATCCTGATATTCATCAACAATTACATAACTGTAATCATGTGAAACCTTCCCCTCTTTGACATATTCAGTAGCTTTAAAAATCATGTCATTAAAATCTATCTGTGCGCTTTTCGAGAGCATATTTAAATAATCGTTATAAACTGATTCCGTCAAATCAAGAAGAGGCTGATTCTGAAAACATGATAATTCTCTGACTTTATCAAAAGTATAACCATTTGATTTGATGAGCGTTATAACATTTCCGATGACATCGCAAACAGATGCAAAAATCTTACCGTTATCCTTTGAAACCTCATTCCACACATCATCATCGCTCATGGGATCAAACTTGACTCCCAAAGATGCAAGCTTTTTCTGTAAACGCTCACATAGCATATTATCCTGCTTGTCTGCATATGTCAACTCGACTAATATTGTGTTATGCTCCTTATGTAACTGCCTTTTCCATTTTATTTTATCAAGATACTCACATTCACCTGTACCACCATGATAAGCTGAGAAGTATTCGGGAACATGCCCCTCTTTATTTACAGCATAAAATTCAATATAAATACCATAATCATCAAGATAAAAATCAGGATGATAGCCTGTATATTGGAGATCTGATACATCAATTTCATATTCTTTTTCATAGGTATAATTGATCCTGTTGCGATAAAGGAAATTGGCTATCTCCATTTCACAATAACTCTTTACCGTTTCGCTTTTCAATGTGATTGGAGGATTCATATCAATATATTCGGAATAATCCTTTTCGCTTTCAAAATCAAAGGGTGATTTGAACTTTGAAGGAGACAGAAAACAATATACCAGCAGATTTTTCTGAAACGAATTATCTTTCATGTATTTTTCCATATTAAGCCTGATAAATTCCTGGACTGATTTTGAATATATAGTCGGTTTCTTTCCTTCCACTCCCGAAATGATTTCCAACCCAAGTTTATGAAATGTCATTACATCCAAATTACATCCCGTTTCTAAAAAAACACGCTGTTTCATTTCAGCGGCAGATTTGTTAGTAAATGACAACAGCAGCAGCTCATTAGGCTGACACTTATTTGTTTTGAGCAGATATTTCACCTTTCCTACAATAGTAGTTGTTTTTCCGGTGCCTGCTCCTGCAATAATTAGTTGATTATCTGCATCGCATATTATGCTGTCAATTTGCTGATTATCAAGATTGCGCCCTTCAACCGGCTGCACCAATCTGCTTATCTGTTCATTGATACGTCGTTTTTCTTCGGAACGTTTTTCTATGAGCAAACGAAGCTCTTTCAGTTTTTCGGTTACCCTCAATGCATATTGAACAGCTGATGATGTGGTATCGTCCGATTCCTGACGAGAATATTCGATAAGGAAATCAGCCGCTGCGATAAAAGATCTTCTTTTAGAAAACCAATTATCAAGTTTATTCATGTCTAAAGTCTGAAGGTCAAAATTATCAAGCTCGGCGAGATACTGCTGAGCATAATATTCAAAATTGACCGATAAAGCATTTGCTTTTATTCTGTCCTTGTGAAGATACGCATCAAAATAAGGGGCAACAGTTGCAGGGAAACTGATTTCATTAAGAGAAATCCCCATCTTTTCAGCCCTTGAAACATATTTGCTGTAAGCTTTTGAATTGTAATCATACCACCATTCCAAGCCGTCGGTTTGAAGTTGCTCTGCTTGCTTTATATATCCTTTAAGCGAATTCACACTTAATCCTATGCTGATAATATCCAATAAATCTATGAGGAATCTTTTCTCTGCCATTTAATTATTCTCATTTCTTTTACATTATTCGCCTATCGTGAATAAGCATGTATCCGCTTTACTTATAATTATACGTAAAGCGGATATATCATATTTCAAATAAATCATATTTATTAACTCTTTCAGGCATTCGTTTTATACCCTTACCGATTTTATCACAGTCAAGTACCATTTCTCTTATATCGTACATTTAATTTACCGACTTTCGAATTATTTATTAAGCGTAAGAAAGCATTTTTGCTATGCTTTTTACTTATTTTATATTATTTATCACTGCACGAAGCCTTTCAAACTCCTCATTTGAAAGAGTGATCCCCTTACCCATTTTTTCATGATTGGGTGACCATTCCCGAATATCGTACTTGGGTGCAGCATCATTCCACGATATAAGATTCAGTTCCTTCTGCCAGCCTTTAGCAGACGTTGACAGCACTCCGATAGTTTCTTTGATTTCGTACTTTATTTCTGACATAACATTACTCCTTATTTTTTTGGTGGAATGGTTTTGGGCATTGGTGGTTTAGTGGGCTGTGTAGGTGGCGTACCTCTTTGTTCATAGTTTGAATTAGAATTAGACGTGTTGCTCGATGGTTTCTGATTCTGTGTTGGCATATGTATCATCTCCTGAAAACATGTTATAAAAATATTTTTCTTTATCTTCATTTGCCTTCGAAACAATTTTCTCATTCTCAGGCAAAGAATCAACAACTAAATATTTATTTGTTGTATTACTCCATTTTTTCTTATAAGAATAAAGCAGTTCGTTAATCTCCTTGTTCTCAATTTCTCCGGAAGCAACGGTAAACCATTTACTTTCCATGTCATCATAAATTGATGACAGCTTTGTAATCATTTCTGACAAGTCTTGTATCCTTTTTTTATATGGAAGAAACTCATTTACCACTGATAGCACTTGCATAAGAACAATTATCAATCCGCAAAAGAAGCCAATTTTTTCTTCTACAATCCATGTTGCCATAGCACCAGATGAAAAAACCGCAAGAATTATTGTAATACAACGATTGATTAAGATGCAGCTATTATAATGCCGACTATAATAACACAAATTAAATTTATACTGTGTCATTGTGTTCCAATACCGACTTTGCATTTCAATCATTTGCGATAACTTCCTCCCCAAAAACAAATACTTCGTCAATTTCCTTCATAAGCCTATCCGTTTCGGTAAGAGCTACCACGATCTTCTGATAGTGGATAATATCCTCATCGGAAAGCATTCTGCCCTTGCGGTCCTTGAGCCATTTCTGCAGCGGTTGATAACCGCCGATATAGAAATTCCACGCCAGATCGGAAACACCCTCAAAGTATTGCGTTTTATTGATATAAACTCTGTTGTCCTTGCGTGTGACCTTTTCAACTTCGTTGCTGCCGTTAATAGGGTAACGAGTGATTAGTGTATCAAGAAGCGGCGATTCCATTAAATGCAGCCTGCGTATCTCTCCGCCCAGCTTGACCATTTTCCAAAACATATCAACATCTGTGGGATAAGGCACTCTCGGAAAGTCGATTTTAAGAAATTCCTTGTAGGTTTCCCTGTATTTGGGCGAATGAAGAACGGCATAAATGTAGTCAAGGATATCGATCGGTGCAAAGCTGTCTGTTTCGCCGCCGTCACTGTCGGGAGCAAAAGGCAGACCAAGTTTTGCAGAGATTTCATTTATGATTTCGGGGTTAAGATTAGGTGTGCGGACTGTTTTGCCAAATTCAGTAGAATACGTAAAAAGTGGAAAAATAGCTGACTGGGTCGTTCTTTCACCACATTTCGCTTCTGACATATATTTGCTAATATAAAAATGACTACAATCTTCTGATTTATTACTACGTGCTGTAATTATCCCAATATTCTTATGATCATGAAAATTTTTTGTTACGTTATTCCGACAACGTTCGATTAGAGATGTATCATAGTATATCGTTCTAAAATCAAATGGTCTATATGCCAGCGGATAACATAATTGCTCATTTGCATTAGAAAATGCTGCTTTCACCTTATTTAGTACATCAGAAACATTACTGCCAATAAGTGTGTTATCATTTGCTGTTACGATTCCGACAGAATACAGTTTAAACAAATCACTTAAAGATAACTCTGATTGATATATTCTCTTTAAAAGAGTATCTTGAGGAATCATAAAAAATTGAGGAGCAGAAATTGAGATATTTACAAAAGGAATAGAATTATACGCAGATTTATCAAGGAAACGATATTTTTCTTCACGAAGTCCAAATAGATTATAATGTTTAACAATACCAAGTTCCGCTTTTTTAGTTTCTTTCTTGATCATTATCAATATACTTACTCCTTGCTGTATATCAAAAACATTCTCATCTTTGGAGCCATCTGGGCACTTTTCTTTTTTGTTTGAATTACCATGTAAATCAATAATATATGTCTTATCAAAAATTGTAAGCAATTTCCATCTCAAACCTCTAAATGTAGGATTTGAAATAAAACCATGAGGATTAATAAATGCGACTACGCCCCGACCATTCTTTTCAATGCAGTACTGAGCATACCTGATAAACTTAACATAATCATCATTTATCCATTTAGGATTACGTTCTTTTAACTTCTCCTTACCGCCCGGCTCTTTCTTATAATCCTCCATAAGCGACATTATCCATTCGCCTTTATTTGCACTTTCACCACTATATGGCGGATTTCCAATGATCACATTGATACCCTTATTATTCTTAGCTTTATCCGCTTCATAAGCCTCAGCAGCAAGTGGATCTGAGAATAAGGAAAACTGCTGACCGCCCTCTGTAAATTCCGCATCGGAAGCAGGAGGTTCAAGAGAATTTGTAAGCAGAACATTAAGCCTCTGATCAGAACCAAACTCATATCCCGTTTCTTTCAGCACCATTGCCAATTTCATATGTGCAACAGCATAGGGTGCCATCATAAGCTCAAAACCGTTTATTCTTTTCAGCAGATGTTCAGGAACATACTTATTCCAAAGTTCCTTTATTTCTTCATCAGACTTTCCTTTGTGTTTTTCCACAAAGGTATCGTGTATATTAAGTATGATCTCACGAAGAAAAGTACCTGTACCTGTTGCGGGATCAAGTATCTGAATTGCAGGCACTTCCATAGTATCATCTACCTGTGTAAGCAGCCCCTGTGAATTCTTTTTCTTACTGTTTCGCTTGTAAGATATCGTCTGAATAGCTGTATCAGCAAGACCGTCCGCAAAACCAAATTCTGTTCTGAGAATATCATCAACAGCCCTTACCATAAACTTTACAACGGGCCAAGGCGTATAGTAAACACCACGTCTTTTCTTGGTTTCATGCTCATAAGCAGACAGGAAGTCCTCATAGAAATATATAACAGTATCTTCTCTGCCACCGCCTGTACGGCGGTTGAAATTATCAAGAATATTTTTGATATTTGTATTATCAAGCAGCTTTATTATCTCGGCAAGCTCAAGTTCATCAAAGAAAGACTTATTGTTTTTATCTCGTTCAAAGCAGCTTCGTATAAGTGTTTTAAGGAATGGGTTCGTGTTAGGGATCTTATCAATAGCGTTCTGCCAGTTAAATTCATCGCTATCGTCCATACATTTTGCAGAAAACAATCCGTAAGCTATAGTCTGAGCATACATATCAGCAAACTGAGTAACATCAAGGTCATGCACAAGACTTTCCTTGAATTTCTGATATAGAAGATGAACATATCCAAGTCCGGTTTCGACGTTATAGGTTTCAATTATCTTATCTCTTGTATGCTTAGCCAATTCTGCAAGCGCTTTGGCAAGATTCTGTGAATCTGTGATCTGCTGATGATATACAGCCGAGAACGCTTTGCCCCATTCATTACGCCAGTTTTCAATGTCTGATACATCACCCGGCATAGCAAGATGTGCAATTTTGCTTTCAAAATTATCGATTTGAGAATTATCCTCATTAGATGGCTGTATATATTCGATTTTCAACTGAGGGAGTTTTTTATCATTATCATCAAAGCAGGCAACACCAATATAACTGTTGCTGTCCTCGCCCCAGAAGCAAAGGAAAATAAGGTCATGAAGGTTCCATGTAGGGTAGTCGGGATTATCCTTTTTCTTTGTAATGAGCCTTGAAAGGATTTTTTCAGAGCAGCAACTTCAAGTCGCTTGCTTTCAAATGTTACCGCAAATACACCGAAAGGCATACTATCAGTAAATGGACGCATTTGATATAGAGAAGAAATCTTTGCAAACTCTTCCTCTTTAATACCCAAATCATCTGAATATACTTCATATGTATAATCACTGACTTCAAAATCGTCTGTGTCAATACTCCAATTAAGGTTTTCACCGAAATAACAGAGCATTGATTGTAGATCTTTTACTTCACGAATCCTCATACATTTACCTTCCTTATGTGAGCTGCATCCATGTTACAAGCTTGGGCTTAACCCCGACAGGAGCTTGTATTGAACGCATATATGTTTTATTGATATGGCTTTCTATCTTCTTTTTATAGTTAGCAAAAGTGTCGGCGGAGATAGCAACAGCTCGCTTTTCATCAGGCTCTGTCTTTATCATCTGCCATATTTCGTAGGCATCCTCAGAGATTTTATCGTTTACGGTATCATAGTAATACCACGCTGTACGGCCTTCGTCAACAGTCCATGTACCATCTGTCAGCTTTTCGGGCAGATCATAACAGAAGAATATCCCCTTATTGTCATACAGCTTTCCACTGAAAAACTTCTTTGGAAATTTGCCGACAATATCCCTATATTTGGGATATTCTGCCATAAGTCGCTGATAATCAAGGATAATTTCTTCATCTTTTGATTCAGTACCCTCATAAGCAGAATTAAAGTCTTTAAGTGCCTCATATTCATCATCGGGAGTAAGGAGCTGTTTGCCTTCGATACCAAAGGTCTTGGAAATACGAAGGGTCTTCTGCGAAACCTTTTTATACAACGCCAACAGATTTTCAAGTTCTGCAGGCGGCAGGAAATTCCAGTAATACACATTATCTCTGTCTGCTTTCAGTTCAGGGTGATCTGCAAGTAGCTTATCCTCAATATCCTGATTTCTTCTTCTGTCAACACGTCCTATTCTCTGCATAAGGCGAACCGGATTCCAATGAAGCTCATAATTGATAAGACAAGCAGCATCTTGTAAGTTCAAACCTTCTGCAAGCACATCGGTAGCAATAAGCACTTTTATTTCGTCATTAACAGTTGCCGATGTTTTATCATTATAATAAGGAGCGAAACGTTCTATTATCTCTTTTCGGTTGCCGCTATACTGACCGTCGAGTTCAAAAATGCCTTCTATGCCTGCTTTTGTAAGCTGACGGTAAATATACTGTGCAGTAGAACGATATTCTGTAAATATTATTACTTTCTTGCCTGCAACTTTATCATTATTGAGGAGTATATCTTTTAATGTTTTTATCTTATCATCAGTATCCGGATCAATATCCATCATATCTTCTATGAAATCGGAAAGCACTTCAAGATCACTGATAGTATCCTGTATCATTACGGGAATATTAAAGTCCTCGATCTCTAGGTTTTCTTCAACATTCCAGACATATTCGGGAAGATCATCTTCAAGATCCTCAATGGTTGTGGACATATTCTCGGAATAATATTTTTCAATGTAGTCAATGGTACGCTGTTTTCTTAAATAGAAACGGTTGATTTCACGTTCATTACCGTATTCCTTGTAATCATCGATAAATTTTCGAAGTCTTACAAATATTCGTATGCAAGTTTCTTCAAATGCACCCGTTGAGCTTTCAAAACGCTTAAGAAGAAGCTGCCGCACCAGATTTACGACCTGAGTCTGACGACCACGTTTCATTTCATCAACTTTACTGATATCTCCCACAAAATATACTTCCTCGTAAGGAGAATATACAGGAAGTGCAAGAATAGGAACAGCTCGTCCTGTTTCTTTGTCTTTTCTGTAGAATGAATCAACAAAGTGATCAATTAACTTTCCATAGCTCTTTCTCATGGAATAATTGGCAACAATAGGTGCCTGACGTGTCGGAAACAGTACATTTCCGTTTTCCTCCGCTGACAGGCTCTTTTTAACATAAGCTCTGCTTCGCTGAACAACAAGCTCATTTACAAGATCATCGCCTTTGAAAATAGCATCACTTTCATCTGCATTTACATCAACTGACGTTGAATTTGTAGCAGCTTCAAGTGATTTTTCCATTTTTCTGAAATGTCCCGAAAGGCTATGGATACCAAGAGAGGCTTTAAAATAATCCTCTGTACGCTGTGTAAACAGTTCTATCAAGTGCAGCAGATCGAGAAAACTATTGTTTATAGGTGTTGCGGTAAGCATGAATAACTGCTTTTTCCTGCCTGTTCCAATAATTTCATAAAGTTTTCTGTACCTGTTTGATGAACGATTTCTGAAATGGTGTGCTTCATCAATTACTATTACTTCAGCATGATTTGCAATTTGATCCATAACAGCCTGATTTTTTTCAAGCAAAAGATCCGTATGATTTATTATTTTAAATGAATAAAATCCTTCAAGAATGTCCGGTAGGTATTTCTTTATTGCAGTTTCCCATACGGGGATCCTTGCAGCAGCAGGAACAATAAGTACAACATTTTTTCTTTCCTTTAGAACATAGCGTTCAATCAGCATCATACCCACAAATGTTTTACCCAGACCAACACCATCACAAAGGAAAGCTCCGTTATATTTGTCTGCAATCTTTACAAGACTGCTGTATCCATCACGCTGATACTGAGAAAGCATTGAGTATATTTTTGATTCTTTTTCCTCCCACTCTGAAAGTGTCTACTCATGATTATGAAATTTCTCATACATGGAGCGAATATATATGTCGAAGGGCATATATTCCTTACAATGCTTTTCAATAATGGTAAATATAGCTTCTGTTATATCAACTGATTCGTTCCACTTATCCTCGTACCAATTTTGTAATACTTCTACATCATTAGATAACTGAACATTAAGTTCTATATTCTTTGTCAGACCGGCCTTTGTGAAATTACTGGACCCAACAAGGGCGTATCCCTTTGGTAAGTTCATTTCGGGAATAAACTGCTCATAATAATCATCCGAAAAATGTGTTATATATGCTTTGGCGTGGAATTTGCCTTTATTATATACCCTGCATTCGATTTTTCTTTCCTTAAGTGCATCAAGTATAGCGGGAACACCGATCAAAAATTCATTTCTTTCCTTTTCATGGTCAACACTATCATCAAGAACTTTTGTAAAATACTCAATTACTTTATCAAGTACGCTGCCGGTTCTCTTAGTAACTTCGAAACCAAGAATAATTCTTATCTTATCAAGTTTCTGCCAATATGTATCAATTTCAAGAAGTCCCCCAATTTCAAAATAGCCGGTGGCAATGTCGTACTGCTTTGATACATTGGACCATGTAGTCAGATAATGTTTTACGGATTGTTGCTCACTTGCATTGTCAACTATATAGAGCTTGTTATATAATTCGTTGGTCATATAATCCCTCCGTCAAAAATCACATGATATAATTTTGCACAATAGTATATACTGGCATAAATAAATCCAATTTATTCTATTATACCATATTTATTGGGTAAAAAAACGGACAATTGACAAATCAGCACAACAAAATTTTCGCTGCTTTTTGTATAAAAGCAACAAATTTGTAAAAGCAGTTGTAAATAATTAAGTTATTGATATCTTATAATCGTAATCTAAATCCACTTATATAATAATTTCAAGAAAAATAGTCCAAATCCTTTTAAAGCATCCGGATTCAGACTATAAAATCAACACTGTCAGATAAACAAGTCCGAACACATTGTTGTTAACAAATGTGTTCGGACTTGTTAAATAGCTTCCCAAGTAAATCTTAACGCTAACCACTTCCAACAATTTGTTCATAGATCAATTTAACCGACCGATAAACTTGTATTTTATTCTAACATTTTGTACGTATTCTTTTGCTGCTGTATTTACTCTCTCGCCGACTTCGATTTTATCGACCAAAATATTTAGAATTTCCTTGTTGGGACTATCCACTTTTTAAAACGCTGAATAAGTCCGATAAACTTGTCAACACTGTCGAAATACTCATTAGTCGATTTCAGATCTGCATGCAATTTTTCTTTCTGTGTGATGTAGCTTTCAATTCGGTTATTGCATTCAGTTGACATCTACTCAAAAAGCATCGCATTTTTTATCACGCCATAATAATAATAATCTACAGCGCACTGTCATTGTCAACATTTTTACAATTCAATGCTAAAAATCATCCGCCGAAAATCATTAGTTGACAGTCTGAATTAATTATTATCACTGCTCAAATTTATAGCTTCTCCTACTTCTATATCACACAATGTCTCTAGTTTAGATATAAAATTATAGATTAGACCAATTTCAGAATTTATGAAAAAACTACATTTATGGATAGGCTCTGAGTCATCAATTATTGACATGGTAATATCAAATTTTACACAGCCATTTTTATTTGTAATTATATGCATAACTTCTGCTGTATTTTCTGTAATAAGAATAATATTTCTTTTTCTCGCTGTTTGCGTCGTT
>ERZ1026854.1395-NODE-1395-length-15341-cov-8.680361_pt1 | contig 15341 bp, 8 predicted proteins | sample MGYA00380157_ERZ1026854 | MGnify/ENA primary metagenome ERZ1026854 (study PRJEB33269, sample SAMEA4719793) | human gut metagenome | biome: human-associated habitat; feature: organic feature; material: feces | place: Cameroon | collected 2013-10 ...
CCGGGATGACGACAAGAGCTATTCGCCTGTATTGGATATTTATTTCTTTCGTCAGTTCACTCCACGCCAATCTATCACCGCCAATGCTGTAGGTACCTACATCTCCACACAGACCAGCAGCTATTATGACGAAGGAACACCTTATCAATATGAGGTAGACGGCAAAACGGCTTCTCTGCTTACCGAGGTAGTCTACGAGAACAGGCTGAAGCCCTTCACTCTCTCCACGGGTTTGAACTATAGTTATAAATATACCAAGAACGACTATCGGGGTGACGCGTCCTCTTTGACCAAGACGAACAACAATCGCCTGTATGCTTTTGCCGAGATAAAGGGCATGCTAAAGCAACTGCGCTATACATTAGGTACAGGTGCAAGTTATATCCATTACACTCAGAACGGTCACAGATACAACTACTGGACTTTCCATCCCAAGGCTTCGCTGACATATCAGTTCAATAACAATCTGCAGTTGAGTTATACATATCAGATGAGGGACGTAGTGTCTCGCATTGCCATGACAAGTGATGCCACCGTCCGCACCAACAGTATGGAATGGACAGTAGGCAATCCCGACCTGAAACCTTCGCACGACATGGACCATCGGTTGAAGCTGTCATATAACACCCAGCGATTGCAGACCTTAGTGGAAGGCTACTACAAGCAATGCCTCAAACCCAACATGGCACATTACGAACGGACCGATGACAATCAATTCATCTATACACAGATCAATCAAAAGGAAATAGACGCATTGGATATCATGGCATACGCAAGCTACTGGCTCTTGCCCGAGAAACTTCAGATGGCCGCCAACGGAGGAATATACAGATGTTTCAATTTCGGCTACGACTATACACATTGCTACACATCATGGTACTACGCAGGGAGCATCACGGCTTATCTCGGCAAATTCACATTGCAAGGATATGTTGATAACGGCAACCGATTCTTAGAAGGCGAGTCGAAAGGCTACAACGGAGCCTATTCCGTCCTGAAAGCATCCTACACGTGGGGCGACTGGCAATTCTCTTTATCATGGGGCAATCCCTTCAACAGTCACTACAAGTCGTACGAAAACAAACTGCTGAACCGAAATCTCTATAAACGCACCATCGGCTATTCCAAGGACAGCGGCAACCAAGTGTCACTCAACATCTCCTGGCGCATCAACCGAGGCAGCAGGCATAAGTCGGCAGAAAAGACAATCAGCCTCAGCGATAAAGACAATGGTATCATAAAATAGATATGAACGATTTCTTTATACAATAGAAAGGCACATGAACAGACAAAAAAGCCATCGCTGCAACAGTAGCGATGGCTCATTCTTTTATATATTAAAAGTATTGCTATTATTCCTCTACAGCAGCAGCCTGCGCCGCAGCCAAACGTGCGATAGGCACACGGAATGGAGAGCAAGACACATAATTCAAGCCTACCTTGTGACAGAACTTAACAGATGAAGGCTCACCGCCATGCTCACCACAGATACCACATTTGAGATCTGGACGAGTGCCACGACCCTTCTTGACAGCCATCTCTACCAACTGACCAACACCAGTCTGGTCGAGAACCTGGAATGGATCGACATTCAGAATCTTCTTCTCCAAATAAACAGGCAAGAAGCTGGCAATGTCGTCACGGCTGTAGCCGAATGTCATCTGAGTCAAGTCGTTAGTACCGAAACTGAAGTACTCAGCCTTCTTGGCAATATAGTCGGCAGTAAGGGCAGCACGAGGAATCTCAATCATGGTACCTACCTTGAATGGAATCTCAATGCCTTCCTGCTCGAAGAGTTCCTTAGCTGTGCTGCGGATTACCTGCTCCTGCATATCAAACTCGTTGACGATACCGATAAGAGGAACCATGATCTCAGGCTGAGGATCAAAGCCTTCCTTCTTCAACTGGATGGCTGCACCCAGGATAGCCTTTGTCTGCATAGCGGTAATCTCTGGATAGGTATTACCCAGACGGCAACCACGATGACCCAACATTGGGTTGGCCTCACTCAAAGAGTTGACACGTTTCTGGATTTCCTCAACAGAGATACCCATCTCTTCAGCCATCGTCTTCTGACCTGCCAAATCGTGAGGAACGAACTCATGCAAAGGAGGATCGAGCAAACGAACGTTTACTGGATGACCGTCCATAGCCTTCAAGATGCCGTAGAAGTCCTGCTTCTGATAAGGAAGAAGCTTGGCGAGCGCCTTCTCTCGACCTTCCTTTGTACCAGAAAGAATCATCTCGCGCATGGCCTTGATCTTCTCATTCTCAAAGAACATATGCTCAGTACGGCACAAGCCGATACCTACAGCACCAAAGTTGCGTGCCACCTCAGCATCATGAGGAGTATCAGCATTGGTACGAACTACCAACTTGGTATATTTATCGCAAAGGTTCATCAACTCAGCAAAGTCGCCAGTCACCTCTGCAGGCTTGGTCTTCACCTCACCATTATAAACCTCACCAGTAGAACCATTGAGAGAAATGAAATCACCCTCGCGAAGCAGCACTCCGTCGATTTCTACTGTACGGGACTTATAGTCTACATTGATTGCGCCGGCACCAGACACGCAGCACTTACCCATACCACGAGCTACTACGGCTGCATGAGAAGTCATACCGCCACGGGCTGTCAAGATACCTTCGGCAGCATTCATACCAGCCAAGTCCTCAGGACTGGTCTCGATACGAACCATGATTACGCGGTGTCCACTCTCGTGCCACTTCTCTGCATCATCAGCAAAGAATACAATCTGGCCGCTTGCAGCACCTGGCGAAGCAGGCAAACCGCGAGTCAGCACCTTGGCCTGCATCTGAGCAGACTTGTCGAATACTGGGTGCAGAAGTTCATCAAGCTTGTTGGGCTCACAACGCTTAAGAGCAGTCTTCTCATCGATTTCGCCCTCGTGGAGCAAGTCCATGGCAATCTTAACCATAGCAGTTCCTGTACGCTTACCATTACGAGTCTGAAGGAACCAGAGATGGCCTTCCTGTACGGTGAACTCCATATCCTGCATATCATGATAGTGCTTCTCCAACTTGTTCTGGATATCATTGAGCTGAGCAAAAATCTCTGGCATATTCTCCTCCATAGAAGGATATTTTGTGGCGCGAGTTTCCTCGTCAATGCCCTGGAGTTTTGCCCAACGTATAGAACCTTCCTTAGTAATCTGCTGTGGTGTACGGATACCGGCAACCACGTCCTCGCCCTGGGCATTGACAAGATACTCACCATTGAAGAGATTCTCACCTGTTGCTGCATCACGGCTGAAGCAAACTCCTGTTGCGGATGTATCGCCCATATTACCGAATACCATGGCCATAACAGATACAGCTGTACCCCACTCTGCAGGAATGCCTTCCATCTTGCGATAGAGGATGGCACGCTCGTTCATCCAGCTGTCGAATACGGCACAGATAGCGCCCCAAAGCTGATCCATAGGATTGTCGGGGAAGTCCTTGCCTGTCTGCTGCTTGATGGCTGTCTTGAATGCCTTGACGAGTTGCTTCAGTTCTTCGACTGTCATTTCGTTGTCGAGAGTAATTCCGCGCTGCTTCTTCACGTCCATGATAATAGCCTCGAATGGATCGATGTCTTCCTTGTTGACAGGCTTCATGCCAAGCACAACATCGCCATACATCTGTACGAAACGACGATAGCTGTCGTAAGCGAAGCGCTCATTGCCTGTCTTGCGAGCCAATCCCTCTACTACCTCGTCGTTCAAACCAAGGTTGAGGATAGTATCCATCATGCCTGGCATAGAAGCACGGGCACCGGAACGAACGCTGACAAGGAGAGGATTCTCCACGTCACCGAACTTCGAGTTCATCAAAGTCTCAATATGCTGAACCGCCTTCTCTACTTCTTCTTTAAGAAGGGCTACAACGTCTTCCTTGCCTTTTTCAAAGTATTCATTACAAACATCGGTTGTGATCGTAAAACCTGGAGGAACGGGAACACCAATAAGATTCATCTCTGCCAAGTTGGCTCCCTTACCACCAAGCAAGTTTCTCATGTCGGCCTTGCCTTCTGCCTTACCATTACCAAAGGTATAAACTCTTTTTTCACTCATAGTTGAATAGGTTTGTTATTTTTAGTTATTGTTATTTTTTTATGATGCAAATATACAACTTTTATTCTGTTCCACCAAACATAAAACCAACTTTTTGCTATCTCTACATTACATTTTCGGTTGTTTACGTACACACAGGCACATTTTAAAGAACAATCAACCCTACTGCTCTATAAAAGCAACTTTATCACACATTCAGCAACAGACTTTCAGCTTGCCTGCCTGTAACAACAAAGAAAAAATTCCACGGCCCAATACACCTTATTATATATAGACCATGGAATATTGTTATGATTGCCAAGCGGGCAACGTCAAAAAAAGCGATTACAGTTTGGAGAGACGATCCAGATAATATTCTCTTACGTCATTCCAATGATAGTAAGGCCACATATCAGTCTTCACAGCCACATGCACTTCCTTCTCATTGTGAAGGAACTTCACCAGGATGTCGCCTTTCTTGTTATCGAAGAAAACGATCTGGATATTCGCCGCCATCGGAGAAGCCTTGAAGTCGCACCAATGCTTGTACACCTCGGTTGGTCCGGCTACTGACGCATCAAAATTTTCTACCTGAAGCAGCGCCAACAAAGGAATCACGTTGCCATCATGACCGAAACGTAAAGTGGCGGCAATCGACCGGTTCTTGATAGCAGAATCTGCCGACTCGATGATATTCTGAACCAAAGACTTGGAGTTTGCCATCACAAGGCCCTTGCTTGCCAAAGGATTGGCATTGCCCATATAGAATCGGTAGTTGACACACTGCCACAAATCGAACATCTCCTGTGCCGTGAACAGATCATAGAAAGACAATGGAGTCTCAATGTCCTGCATGTCTACTGCAATCCAGTACAAACTCCACATCAAGTCACGGGGATTTACCTCACAACGTATAAAGTCGGCATCGGAGAAGAGTGAAGCCACCAGACGGTCGGGCTTTACCTGAGCCTCTTCAAACTTACGATACTCCTCTACCCATGGACCTTTCTCCCCATGAGTGAAAGCATTCGACTTGTCAGAATGATAGTTAAGATAATTCATGTATTTCTCGCTCATCTCGTAGCTGATGTCAAGCTGAGGACACAAACCCTTGAGACGGTCGCCGAAAGCAACCATACTCATAGCGCAACGGTAAACTACTGTAGAACGGGCAGAAACGTGACGTTTGCCACGGAACACCTCAGGGAAGTTCTTTGCCATTCGCTCTGCGATGCCCTGATGCTGACGCACACCAAGAGGAGTCAAATCTCCTGCACGACCCTGAGCCTCAGCCCAAACCTGCTCCAGCCGGTTCAGCACATCCTTGCCCAAAGTGGTAAGGCCGTTCACAGCATCAGCTTTCTGCATCAGTTGGAGAACCCACTGATAATCTCTGTCACCCAAAAGATAACGGGAACCATGTCTTCCGTAATGACTCACATAAAACGGCTTGTAGCCTTTAGGAGCAGGTGTTAGCTTGGCTTCCACCTTGGGATAAGCCAGATAAACACCACCAGCCTTATTCAAATCAGCACTAATTTCCTCAAAAGTTGTCTGCGCATGAACGCCCAGACCAAAAGTAGCCACCATGATGGCTAATACTTTCATTCTAAGTTTCTTCATGAATTCGTTTAATTTATAGTTTTTGATAGTCAGTTAGGATATATTTAAACAATGTATTCATTCTGCTTGAAACGGTTCTTACCCTTAACGGCTACAAAGATAATATAAATAAACGATTCCACCATCATTTTTACGAAAAAAACAATCTGTAAGATGAAAATCAAACAGACCATCCCGAAACAAATACTGGTAAAATTTCTTTTTCTGCCAATAAAACAAGAAATATGCAGCCTGGAGTTTTTGCATATATATACACACAAACTTACTATAGTTAACTGCGAAAAAAAAGTTTCATAGTTGGGAACTACAAGTTTCATAAGGTGAAACTTTTTATTTCTCAGTTAGGAATTTCTTTTTCTGCCATTATTGCATATGAATACTGTATAAAGATACATTCACGCGCATAGTTAGGTTAGTTAGAGAACCTAATTTGTTGGCAATTACTTCTAACGACCGAAGGGAGTGACAACTTCTTTAACACCAATGACCTCTTAACTTTTTAAAGTTCAACAACATCTATTTCGTTGCCTAAAAAATATCTACAAGTCTTTCATGGTTCACATTTTTTTTGTAACTTTGCAACCAAAATTTAAAAGAATCATGGCAAGAAAGAAAAAACCATTACCATTACTCGAAAATGTCACCATAGAAGCCGTAGCCGCTGAGGGCAAGTGCATCACGCACGTAGACGACAAGGTTGTCTTCGTCCCTTTCTGTGTACCAGGCGACATAGTAGACCTGCAGGTAGTAAAAAAGAAACATAAATACTGCGAAGCCAAGGTGGTTCGCTTCATCCAGAAAAGCGAAGTTCGTCAAGAGCCTATGTGTGAGCATTTCGGCATCTGCGGCGGCTGCAAATGGCAGAATCTTCCCTACGAGGAGCAAATCAAGGCCAAACAGCAACAGGTGGAAGACCAGCTCACACGCATCGGAAAGATAGAGCTGCCCGAGTTCCGTCCCATCATGGGAAGCGTGAAGACTCAGGAATATCGCAACAAGATAGAGTTCGGCTGCAGCAACAAGCGCTGGTTCACAGCCGAGGAACTCGCCCTGCTGCCAAAGAAAGAAGACGACACGGTGACCTCGCTCAAGGAACGCCATGCACAGAATGCCATAGGTTTCCACATCACAGGCGCTTTCGACAAGATTTACCCCATCAAGAAATGCTGGCTGATGGACAATCTCTGCAACGAGATTCGCAACTTCGTCTTCGAGTATGCCGATTCGCACGACTATACCTTCTACGATCTACGAGAACAGCACGGATTGTTGCGCGACATGATGATACGCAACTCCAACACCGGAGAATGGATGCTCGTATTCCAGTTCCATTACGACGAGGAGGGCGATGAGCAGAAGGCTCTCGAACTGATGCAGCAAGTAGCCGACAAATTTCCACAGATCACATCACTCATGTACGTGGACAATCAGAAGGGCAACGACACCTTCAACGATCTGGAGCTGAGCCTCTTCAAGGGCAACGACCATATCTTTGAGTTGATGGAAGACCTGAAGTTCAAGGTCGGACCAAAGAGTTTCTATCAGACCAATACCGAACAAGCTTACCACTTGTACTGCGTGGCACGCGAGTTTGCCAACCTTACAGGCCGAGAACTCGTGTACGACCTCTATACAGGAACAGGAACCATAGCCAACTTTGTGGCACACAAAGCCAAGAAGGTAATAGGAATCGAATACGTGCCTGAGGCTATCGAAGATGCCAAAGTCAACTCGCAGGTAAACAATATCGAGAATACGCTCTTCTATGCAGGCGATATGAAGGACATCCTGACAAACGACTTCATCGCACAGCATGGACGTCCCGATGTCATCATCACCGACCCTCCACGTGCAGGAATGCATCCAGATGTCATCCAAGTCATTCTGAATGCCGCACCAGGCCGCATTGTATATGTAAGCTGCAACCCAGCTACTCAGGCACGCGACCTTCAACTAATGGACGACTATTACAAGGTAGAAGCCGTACAACCCGTCGATATGTTCCCTCATACACCGCATGTAGAGAACGTAGTACTGCTTGAAAAACGAAGCGATGCCGACATCAAGCAGAAACTCAAGGAGCGCAAGGAACGAGAGCAAGCGATAGCAGAAGTCAAGGCTGCCAAAGAGGCTGAGGCTCTTGCCAAGGCGGAAGTTCAAACTGAAGACCTGACCGAAGAAGAACAGAAAGCCTGCCAGGCTTAGCAATATTCCCCTCCACAACATTCCCTCCTCGGCAATTCGGAAAGAACAAAGGATTTCCGAGGAGGACTTTCCCAAGAATCACAACACAATCTTAACGTATTAAGTGACGCAAAAAAATTACCAATTAATATTTTCGACGTCACAAAACCAAAACAGAGAGACATATAAAAAATGAAAAGAGTATTCCTGATGGCGACTCTACTCGCCATGACTTTATTCTCGGCCTCAGCGCAGGAGAAAGAAAAGAGGTGCATACAACTGCCCTCATGGTTGGACAATCTGAAATTGTCGGGCTACGGCATGACACAGTATCAATACATCGGACAGGAAGGCGCAAAATCCAATACCTTCAACATCCGCATGGCGCGTATTGCACTCGAAGGCCGCATAGTTGGAGATTTCTACTGGAAAACCCAGATACAGTTTAATGGCAACACATCCAACTTGGGCAGCAGCCCAAGAATGGTAGACCTGTTTGCTGAATGGCAGAAATATGAGATGTTCAAGGTAAAGATCGGTCAGTTCAAAAACCCATTTACCTTCGAGAACCCCATGCACCCCATCGTACAGGGATTCATGAGCTACTCACAGAACGTAAGCAAGCTGGCTGGTTTCAGCGACCGTGCCGGAGAGCATGCCTCAAATGGCCGCGACATCGGACTACAGTTGCAGGGCGACTTCCTTAAGAATGCCAACGGCCGCAACCTGCTGCATTATCAAATAGGAGTGTTCAACGGACAAGGCATCAACACCAAGGACGTAGACAATCAGAAAAACATCATTGGCGGAGTATGGGTCATGCCTGTCAAAGGAATGCGCATCGGTGCTTTCGGATGGACAGGCTCTTATGCACGCAAGGGAACTTGGAACGATGACGAGCAGGGCAATATCATATATCAGAAAGACGCTGCCGGAAACCCAGTTCTCGATGAAGAAGGCAATCCCGTGAAAGAAACTTTCTCGGGCGTACGCAAACTGTCACAAAACCGATATGCCTTCTCCTTCGAGTACAACGTGAACGACTGGACACTCCGTTCGGAATACATTCATTCCACAGGTATGGCATTTGCCAAAAGCATCACCAACCACGGAGACGCAAACTCGAAAGACTGCAATCTGAACGGCAAGATAGGCAATAAGGCCCAGGGTGTTTATGCACTCGTCATCGCCCCTATAGTGAGCAAGAAACTCTATGCCAAGGCACGCTACGACATGTATCAGGCCAACGGCAAGACCGACATGATGAGAACCCAATATGAGGCTGGTCTGAATTATCATATCAGTAAGAACTTCACCATCCTCACAGAATATGCACTCATCAACGACCGCACTCTGCAGAAGCACAACTACTCCATGGCAGACGTAGAGGTTTGTTTCCGATTCTAAGGAAAACCAAAGCATCGGAAAACAAGTCTGATCAACATAAAAAGAAAAAACATTCAATAAAAAACGACTTGGCAGAAATGCCAAGTCGGAAATATTAACTATAAGTAAGAGATTATGCAAATGGAATCAGAACAAAGTACACATCGTACACACCATTCGAACCATACACATCAACACAGCAGCACGCCCATGCGTGCATGCAGCCCACGACACAAAAAGCGCTTAATATTTAGCAAGTTGCTATTCGCTTTTCTTCTCGTTTGCGCCCTGCTTGTCATTGCCGTCTGCGTATGGATTACGATTTATGGCATTTACTAAAATGAATAGGAGAAACCCACAGAGGCGAACTCCTTAAATTGCCAGTAGCTTTGACCATCCTTGCGTTGGGCCCCATCGTCGAATCGAGGATAGATGAAAACATTGGTGGAGATGTAGCGATTGAACTGAAAGGTTATCGTGTTCTCCCACTCCAATTCAGCACGCTTGTATGTGGTATAACCATACAAGCGTGTTTTCCATCTCAGATTGTCGGCAAGCACCCAGTTCAAGTCTATCGTGCACTCAGAACCATAGTCGGTCATCCCATGATGCCCCTCATCAAGACCATATCGGGTGGCAAGGTCAGCACGGCCAACGTACTTCCAGTTAAGCGCTAAAGGTGCTATATGCACACTTCCCTTAAGACGGTGGTTGAGCCAGTCTACCGAATAGTCCATACCGACAGAGAGGTTGAGATTGAATGGCGAGAAGAAATCAGAATAAATCTTTTCGTCATTACTCTTCACACCATGCGTAAACTGAGTCTGGGCTATGAGCTGCAGAGTGTAGTACCAGCGCTTGGTGGCCTGCAGACCAACCTTGCCGGTATAACGTATCAAGTCTTCCGTGGTCTTGTACTTGTGAATAGTATCGCCACGCGAAGTCTGATAGCCAAGACGCAATTCCAACTTGTTGCCCCATTTCACCTTCTGCTTGTTGTTGTAGTTGGCCTGCATGGTTACACTACCCAAGAGCGAATAGTTGCTCTCGCCTCCCTTATACCAGTTGTCCGACACATAGTTCTGCAAGAACTGAAGATAATAGTCGCCCCTGAAAGTCCAGAAGTTTGGCTTCGTCACCAAAATATCCATCGGAGCCACAGAAGGCTCAATAGCCACTGGTGCGACCTCTTTAACAATATCTGTAGTAACATGACGTGGAGCTGGTTCTGAGACAATCGGTGCGCCCACGCTCTCAAGATGACTTTCGTGCACCTTCACCAAGTCGGGACGGTTCAGATACACGTGCATCAGAGCCTGGTCGATAGCCGCCTGCAAAGAATCGACCACAACAAGCTCTCCCGGAGCAAGCCGCAGAAAGCGGGCAGCAGGTTCATGATAAAAAGTAAGAGGAATAAAGAGTTGCGAATAACGACTATTGATCTTGGGCTTCACCAACGAGTCAATACGCTGTCTGCTTGCCGTCAACGAGTCCATATATTCTGCCACCCAGTCTTTCTCTACCTTTTTCTTGCCGTATCCACCCCTTTGTGCACACACCATACCTGTCACAAAAAAGGCCAACACTAATATATAATATCTTAAATTCATACTATGCTTATTCATATTTGGGCACAAAGGTAACAAATAATTCATAAAAGCCACGCCAATATTTACAATAATTTTGGCTAATTCATAATTTTATAGTAACTTTGCAGCCAAAATATTCTAATTTAAATATAAAACATCGTGGCTGAAACAAAGTACATCTTCGTTACCGGTGGTGTGGTTTCTTCTTTGGGTAAAGGAATCATATCTTCATCCATCGGTAAACTTCTTCAAGCAAGAGGCTACAACATTACTATCCAAAAGTTTGACCCATACATCAACATCGACCCGGGTACACTGAACCCGTACGAGCATGGTGAGTGCTATGTAACGGTAGATGGTATGGAGACCGACCTCGACCTCGGACACTACGAGCGATTCACCGGCATTCAGACTACAAAAGCGAATTCTCTCACCACTGGTCGTATCTACAAGGCAGTCATTGACAAGGAACGCCGTGGCGACTATCTCGGCAAAACCATCCAGGTGGTGCCTCACATCACCGACGAGATCAAGCGCAACGTGAAGCTGCTCGGCAAGAAGTATCACTATGACTTCGTGATTACCGAGATTGGCGGAACCATCGGCGACATCGAGAGTGCCCCATACATGGAAGCTATCCGACAGCTGAAATGGGAACTGGGCAAGAACGCCGTCAATGTGCACCTCACTTATGTGCCTTATCTGAAGGCAGCAGGCGAGTTGAAGACAAAGCCTACCCAGCACTCCGTGAAGGAACTGCAGAGCGTAGGTATTCAGCCAGATGTTCTGATTCTCCGCACCGAGAAGCATCTCGAAGAGGGAATCCTGAAGAAGGTGGCTAGCTTCTGCAACGTAGATTTAGACTGCGTAATCCAGAGCGAAGACCTTCCTAGCATCTACGAGGTGCCTGTAAACATGCAGAACCAGGGCCTCGACACCGCCATTCTCCGCAAGATGGGCGAACCTATCGGCGAGAAGCCTGCACTGGGTCCTTGGAGAGCATTCCTCGACCGCAGAAACAAGGCTACAGAGGTGGTAAACATCGGTCTCGTAGGAAAATACGACCTGCAGGATGCCTACAAGAGTATCCGCGAGAGTCTCTCGCATGCCGGCACCTACAACGACCACAAGGTGAAGATTACATTCATCAACTCAGAATATCTCACAGAGGAGAACGTGGCTGAGCAGCTGAAGGGTCAGGATGGCGTAGTCATCTGTCCTGGATTCGGCCAGCGAGGCATCGAGGGCAAGATCATCGCTGCCCACTACACCCGCACCCACGACATCCCTACCTTCGGCATCTGCCTGGGTATGCAGATGATGGTGATCGAGTTCGCCCGCAACGTACTGGGCTACAAGGATGCCAACTCACGCGAGATGGATGAGAAGACTCCACACAATGTCATCGACATCATGGAGGAGCAGAAGAACATATCAAATATGGGTGGCACCATGCGATTGGGAGCATACGAATGTGTGCTGAAACAAGGTTCACGCGTGTTCAATATCTATAAGAAAGAACACATACAGGAACGTCATCGCCATCGCTATGAGTTCAACAACAACTTCCAGCTGGAGTTTGAGAAGCATGGCATGATGTGTGTGGGACGAAATCCCGAAAGCGACTTGGTTGAAATCGTAGAGATTCCAGGCCTGAAGTGGTACATCGGTACTCAGTATCATCCAGAATACCAGAGCACCGTGCTGAAGCCACACCCACTGTTTATGGACTTCGTCAAAACAGCAATTGAAAACAAAAAATAAATATGAACAAAAACAACATTATCGGTTTCCTCCTGATAGCCCTTGTACTGATTGGGTTCAGTTGGTACTCACAGCCTTCTGCCGAAGAGCAGAGAGCGGCATTCGTTCAGGACTCCATCGCTAAGGCAAAACACGCCGAGATGGAAAAAGCTAACAAGGCTGCGGCGCTGCAGCGACAGGCTGAAGCCAAAGCCAAGGTTGAGGCTGACTCAACAGCCCTCTTCTACTCGGCTTTGAAGGGCAAGTCTCAGAAAATCGTTTTGAGTAACGAGAAAGTTGAGCTGACCCTCAACACCAAGGGTGGTACTGTCGAGAAGGCAGTAGTAAAGGGTTATGTGGGGCACGACCTCAAGGTGAAAGATGGCTCAAAAGACAAGAAGGACGTTACTCTCTTCGATGGCAACGACCAGAGCCTCAAGTTCATGCTCGAGGCAAAGGAAGCCAACATCATCACAAGTGACCTTTACTTTACTCCATCAAATGTCACAAAGACATCTGTCACCATGACAGCAGAGGCTGCTCCGGGCAAGACCCTCACCATGACTTATACATTGGGCAAGGACTACATGCTCCACATGAGCCTTCAGGCACAGGGCATGGCTGGATTGTTCTCGCCTAATTACAGCAAGATGGATGTTGACTGGAGCGACAAGGCCCGTCAGCAGGAGCGCGGCTTCATGTTCGAGAACCGTTACACTACCCTCACCTATCACGATGTAGAGGGAGGTACCGACCATCTGAACGAGACAAGCGAGAAGATCGACGAGAAGATTGAAGAAACCATCGACTGGGTGTCTTTCAAGAACCAGTTCTTCTCTGCCATCATGATATCCAAGGACAACTTTGACAAGGATGCCTTCATGACTTCTATCCCTCAGGAGAAGGGCTCTGGCTATCTGAAGCAGTTCCAGGCTAAGATGAAGACCGCTTTTGACCCAACCGGCAAGAAGGCTTCTGAGTTTGAGTTCTACTTCGGTCCTAACGACTTCCAGATACTGAAGAATACAGAGAAGGAAAGCACCTTTGACAAGGACCTGGAGTTCCAGAAGCTCGTTTATCTGGGATGGCCTATCGTCCGCTGGATCAACCGTTTCTTCACAATCTACGTGTTCGACTGGTTGAGCAAGATATTCCCAATGGGTATCGTGTTGATTCTCATTACTTTGCTCCTCAAGCTCATCACCTACCCTATGGTAAAGAAGAGCTATATGAGTTCTGCCAAGATGCGTGTACTCAAACCAAAGCTCGAAGCTGCCACCGCTCAGTATAACAAGCCTGAGGATCAGATGCAGAAGCAGCAGGCTATGATGGCAGAATATGCCAAATATGGTGTAAGCCCATTATCTGGTTGTATCCCTATGCTGATTCAGTTGCCGGTTTGGGTTGCAATGTTCAACTTCGTACCTAATGCCATACAGCTTCGTGGTGAGAAGTTCCTGTGGATGAGTGACCTGAGCACCTACGACCCAATCGTAGAATGGGGAACCAACATTTGGTTAATAGGCGATCACCTGAGTCTTACCTGTATCCTCTTCTGTGTAGCCAACCTCCTCTACTCTTGGATGACCATGCGCCAGCAGCGCGACCAGATGGTAGGCCAGCAGGCTGATCAAATGAAGATGATGCAGTGGATGATGCTCATCATGCCTCTGATGTTCTTCTTTATGTTCAACGACTACTCATCAGGCTTGAACTTCTACTACTTCATCTCTCTGTTCTTCAGTGCAGCCATCATGTGGACCCTGCGCAAGACCACCAACGACGAGAAGCTTCTTGCCATCCTCGAGAAACGTTATCAGGAGAACAAGAGCAATCCTAAGAAGGCAAGCGGATTGATGGCAAGAATGCAGGCTCTACAGGAATTGCAGCAAAAACAGCAAGCTGAACTTGCACGTAAGCAGGCAGAATTGAACGAGAAGAAAAAGAACCTCGGAAAATAAAGAAACTTACAACGCATAACAAATGATTGTTTGTTCCCTATAGGTGTTACACCTTATTATATATAGGCAAACATCATAAAAAAAAGAGTGTAATGGATAACTTTACGAAGTATTCATTACACTCTCTTTTTTCATCATCGCCTACCACAAGCTACACAGTAGACTACGGCAAGCCCAAACGCAACATTACGAATTAGAAAGGAGCGAACAACTACATGAAGACAGTCATGATATGTACGCCCTTTCATTGCGACCATAATGCAGGAAAGTGTTAGAAATACATCTGTAACAGCACCACTTTATCACAAAAAGTCAAAAAAAACAAATACCTGTTTTTCAGCGCCTTACGCTTAAGACTCTATTCACTTTTACCACTTAATGATTTAATCATCAAACATGCAGTTACTTTTTTTATTACTTTTGCAAATGAAAAAGATGCGTCTCACTTAAGAGCCAAAGCAATAAAAAAAGATATATACAATTAAATAACTAAAACTTTGATTTATGAGAATACCAAAAAGTAACGCGATGTTGCGAGGATTAGCATCCACAGCACTCGTTCTATTAATCTCGGCTACAGCCTGGGGACAGAAAATGAAGATTACCGGCACTGTAATCGACAACACCAATGAACCCATTATTGGAGCTTCTGTTCTTGAAAATGGAACGCAAAATGGTGTAGCCACCGATTTGGATGGACATTTTACCATCGAAGTACAACAAGGTGCCAAACTCAAGATTTCTTATATTGGCTATAAGAATAAAGAAGTAAAGGCTTCAAATGGCATCAAGATCACACT
>ERZ1026854.1399-NODE-1399-length-15308-cov-10.008785_pt1 | contig 15308 bp, 8 predicted proteins | sample MGYA00380157_ERZ1026854 | MGnify/ENA primary metagenome ERZ1026854 (study PRJEB33269, sample SAMEA4719793) | human gut metagenome | biome: human-associated habitat; feature: organic feature; material: feces | place: Cameroon | collected 2013-10 ...
TGCGTGAGCTGTGCGACACGCTGGAAGGCGACGAGCGCACCGGCGCTAAGATCGTGCTGAAGGCTCTGGAAGCTCCTCTGCGCCAGATCGCAAAGAACGCTGGTCTGGAAGGCAGCGTCATCATCGACAAGATCATCTCTGCCAACAAGCCCAACTACGGCTTTGATGCTCAGAACGAGGTCTTTGTGGACGATATGATCGCCGCTGGCATCGTTGACCCCACCAAGGTCACCCGTTCCGCTCTGGAGAACGCAGCCTCCGTCGCTGAGATGGTGCTGACCACCGAAAGCCTGGTCGCTGACCTGCCGGAACCCCCTGCTGCACCCGCTGCTGCAGGCGGTGACATGGGCGGTATGGGCGGTATGTACTAATAACAGCCCCAAAACCGCATGAATCCTTGATTTTTGGAGTGCGCAAAAGCGGATTTACGCCAAACTTACGCCACTTACGCCAAAAATCAAAGCGCACTATAGGGTAACAAAATCGGCACTCGCTGAAAAGCGGGTGCCGATTTTTGTGTCACGAAAAGCTGATGGATGCTGCACGCTACACACTGTCAGCTTTTTCGTTTACAGGGGAAAAAGTGGGTGGTATAATAGAAATAGAGTTTTGTAAGAGTGCTTTCATAGTCAAGGCTATAAAAAATACGGATAAGCATAAAGCCGGTGGATGATATGAAAATTCTGGATAACATCACCAATACCGTTCGAGATGATTTACGGGTCGAGATCAAAAAAGGCAGCAGGGTGTCTATTGCGGCAGCCTGCTTTTCGATGTATGCCTACAAAGAGCTAAAGAAGCAGCTTGAAACCGTGGACGAGTTCAAATTTATCTTTACATCGCCCACTTTTGTGAAAGAAAAGGCTGAAAAGCAGAAGCGGGAGTTCTACATTCCCCGCATTTCCCGTGAAACGAGCCTTTACGGTACAGAGTTTGAAATTAAACTGCGCAATGAGATGACCCAGAGAGCCATCGCAAAGGAGTGTGCAGACTGGATCAGAAGAAAGGCTACGTTCAAATCGAACACCACCGGTGAAAATATGGCTGGCTTCATGACAGTGGATTCCGGCGCAGCACAGACCGCCTATATGCCGATTGGCGGCTTTACGACAGTTGATATTGGCTGTGAGCGTGGAAATAACAGCTACAATATGGTCAACTGCATAGAGGCACCGTTCGCACAGCAGTACATGAGGTTGTTCGATACCCTATGGAACGACCGGGACAAAATGCAGGATGTCACGGATGTGGTTCTGGAAAACATCAGCACGGCTTATGCAGAAAATTCCCCAGAGTTCATCTACTTTATGACGCTGTATCATGTGTTCAGCGAGTTTTTGGACGACATCTCAGAAGATGAACTGCCGAATGAGGCAACCGGCTTTAAGCAGAGCAAAATCTGGAGTCTGCTGTACGACTTCCAGAAGGATGCGGTGCTTGCCATCATCAATAAGCTGGAAAAGTACAACGGCTGCATCCTTGCGGACAGTGTTGGCCTTGGCAAGACCTTTACCGCACTGGCTGTCGTAAAGTATTATGAGAACCGAAACAAGTCGGTTCTGGTGCTGTGTCCAAAAAAGTTGGCAGAGAACTGGAATACCTACAAAGACAACTATGTGAACAACCCGATTGCATCGGATCGGCTGAATTATGATGTCCTGTTCCATACAGACCTGTCCAGAAGCGGCGGAAAGTCGAACGGCCTTGATCTGGATCGCCTGAACTGGGGCAACTACGATCTGGTCGTTATCGATGAATCCCACAACTTTCGCAACGGTATCGGTACGCACAGCAAGACGCAGGACAACCGTTACCAGCGGCTGATGGACAAGGTGATCCGTGCCGGAGTTAAGACCAAGGTGCTGATGCTTTCGGCAACGCCGGTCAACAACCGCTTTGTGGATTTGAAAAATCAGCTGGCCCTTGCCTATGAGGGAAGCTCCGAGTATCTGGATGAAAAGCTGAACACCTCAAAGAGCATTGAGGACATCTTCAAGCAGGCGCAGAAAGCCTTTAACGCATGGAGCAAGCTGAAACCAGAAGAGAGAACCACGGATGCGCTGCTGCGGACGTTGGATTTCGACTTCTTCGAGCTGCTGGACAGTGTTACCATCGCACGTTCTCGGAAGCATATCGAGAAGTACTACAACACCAACGCTATCGGAAAGTTCCCGGAGCGGTTGAAGCCGATTTCCGTCCGTCCATGCCTGACAGACCTGAATAATGCCATCAACTACAACGAAATTTATGAGCAGCTGATTCAGCTGAGCTTGTGCGTCTATATGCCCTCCAACTACATCTTCGCAAGTAAGATCCAGAAATATCAGGAGCTGACGCACAATAAGGGAGAGAATCTGACCCAGAGAGGCCGTGAGCAGGGTATTTGTCGGTTGATGAGTATCAACCTGCTGAAACGGCTGGAAAGCTCTGTACATTCGTTCCAGCTGACCCTGATGCGCATCAAGAAACTGATTGATGGTACGATTCAGTCCATTGACCAGTTTGAACGCTCCGGCCACGCTGATCTGGATATATACGACATGGCCGGAGACGATTTTGACATGGACGATGAAAACACTGACTTTTTCACCGTCGGCAAAAAAGTCAAAATCGACCTTGCGGATATGGACTGGAAGAGCTGGCGTACGGAGCTTCGGAAAGATGCAGAAATTCTGGAGCTGTTGACCTTTATGGTGGCAGATATCACGCCGCAGCATGACACAAAGCTGCAAGAACTGTTCAAGCTGCTGTCTGAAAAAATTGAGCACCCGATCAATGCCGGCAACAGAAAAGTGCTGATTTTCTCTGCATTTTCGGATACGGCAGAGTACCTCTTTGACAATGTGAGTGCGTTTGTAAAGCAGAAATATGGGCTGAATACCGCTGTAATTACCGGCTCGATTGACGGACGTACCACGATCAAAGGCTTCAAGGCAACACTCAACAACGTGCTGACCTGCTTCTCTCCCATTTCCAAAGACCGGGGTGCTCTGATGCCCGGTAGTGCCACGGAAATTGATGTGCTGATTGCGACAGACTGCATTTCTGAAGGTCAGAACTTGCAGGACTGCGATTATCTGATCAACTATGACATTCACTGGAACCCGGTACGCATTATCCAGCGTTTTGGACGAATCGACCGTATCGGCAGCAGAAACCAGTACATCCAGCTTGTGAACTTCTGGCCTGATCTGACGCTGGACGATTACATCAACCTGAAATCCCGTGTGGAGACCCGCATGAAAATCACTGTTATGACCTCCACCGGCGATGATGACCTTATCAACCCCGAAGAAAAGGGTGATTTGGAGTATCGCAAGGCACAGCTGAAACGCTTGCAGGAAGAGGTCGTTGACATCGAGGATATGTCGGACGGCATCTCCATCATGGATCTGGGACTGAACGAGTTCCGGCTCGACCTGCTGGATTACATCAAACACAATGGTGATTTGGACAAGAAGCCCCGTGGACTTCATGCGGTGGTTCCGGCTACGGATGAACTGCCGGAGGGAGTGATCTTCGTGCTGAAAAACATCAATAACAGCGTCAATGTGGACAATCGGAACCGCATCCATCCGTTCTACATGGTTTACATCGGCATGGATGGGCAGATCATCTGCGACTACCTGAACCCCAAAAAGATGTTGGACGATATCCGGCTGCTGTGCCGTGGAAAGACTGAGCCAATCAAAGCGGTGTATGAACGCTTCAACCGGGAAACAGACGATGGAAAGGACATGGCAGAAATGTCCGAATTGCTGAGCGAAGCCATTGATTCAATCATTGATATTAAGGAAGAAAGCGATATCGACAGCCTGTTCTCTGCGGGCGGAACAACAGCATTACTCAGTCAGGTGTCTGGGCTGGATGATTTTGAGTTGATTTGCTTTCTTGTTGTGAAATAGGGATAACTATGAAAAATCGAAATGGAAAATATGGATGGATTGTGATTTGGGCGATAGGAAGTATAGTATTTGCATTTGTCATACATTGGTTGTTTAGTATTGAACCCACAGTAGAGTTCTTTCGAGCAAAATGGAGCGCAGGAGACATTTTGACGTATGCATCTACAATTATTCTTGGACTGCTTGCGCTATGGCAAAATCAAAGATTTAAGGAGGAAAATGATAAATCGCAAGAGCGGTTGGAAAAAATAAGCAATCGCACAAATGAATTACAAATCATATCGCAGTTAATTGAACATGAGAACGAACGGATAAATCTTTTAAGAAAATTGTTTCATGAATTTTTTGAGGTATGTTCATGTAGCAATATAGTTGCAGAATACAGGGACACCTCAAAAAATAAAGTAGATAATCTAAGTTCTTCAACGCGAAGAGCCAGTCAAATTAGAATATCGTATCAAATATTGATACAACAGCTGTTTATGGATAAACGTAAAAATACACAGGTAGATAGTTTGGTGGAATATGCTGGGAAACTTAGTACGTCGGCAATTGGATTGATACTTTCATTTACGATAGAGCAAGAAGAAAGTCATCTGAAAAATGATGAAAATGGTGAAATTAAACGATTGACGAATAAGCAGTTGCAAATCGAAGAAGCGTTAAATAAAGAATTTTATATATACATAACTGCACTAGAAAAAGAACGTAATGCACTGTTATTTGAGGATCACTCGTTGAAAGAATTGCAGGAAATGTATCAACGGAGAGAAGAATACGGAAAGATTTAACTTTAGGTCATGGAGGAAAATAGTTTGCTGAATTTTCCAAAATCTACCGAGTTCAATAAACGTATCCCGAAGCAGAAGTTCTATGAGAACATTGCCGTTACCCCGGCTATGAAGAGAGTCTTTGTCGAGCAGATCAGGATCATCTACTGGCGCAATAAGATTGCGACTACCACCCTGAATCTGGCTGCTGGCGGGCAGGTGACGGAGATCAAGGTGGTCGAGGTGCGGCTGTCTGCCCCGGAGCTGGACGAGAGTGTGCTGCGCCAGATCGACCGGGAAATTCCGTATCACATCCTCTTTTTGCTGGAATACGAGGGCAAGTATCGTGCTGTCATCGGCTACAAGGAGGCTGCGGCGGGCAAGACAGCCTTTAAGGTCGATCGCTATTATTCTACGGACTGGCTGGACGAGGACGACCTGCCGGTGCATATGGAAGGGCTTACGCTGGATGCTGTATACGAGAACTTTGTCCGTCAGATCGCAGGTGATGCGCTTGGCACAGGAGAAAGTGCGTCCCTGAAAGACAGCGTGGAGCAGCAGAAGCAGCGAGAGCAGCTGGAAAAGCAGATTGCAGCACTGGAAGCTAAAATCCGTAAGGAGAAACAGCCAAGGAAGAAATTTGAACTAGTGCAAAACATAAAAGTGCTAAAAGAAGGACTAAAGCATGTCTAATTCTGTGATTTCTAAACATAGTAAATCAGCTTTTGACGAGTCAGAATCTATCACAATACTCAAGGGACTTTTGGAATCAACACGTGAAATTAAAACTTTTTTCGGAGAAAATGATCGAACGCCTAATTATGATGGAACGTTTGAACTTATAAATCAGGATGGAGAACCGATTAAGCAATTCATTGTCCAGATAAAAAAGGTCGATAAATTGATTTTGAATGAAAAAGGAAAGAATGTTGGAAAATATAATTATTCACTTAAGACAAACTTTTTGCAGTATGTCAAAGATAAAGTGACGGAGTGCCCTGCAATTTATTTTGTTATAGATCTTTCAACTAAAAGGGTATTCTGGATATACCTTTCAGATGAAACGCTTATGCGATTGAATTTTGAAGGAAAAAGGACGGTGACTTATCATTTCCAAGGAACGGAGTATATTTCCGACATTCATTCGTTTATTTCGGAGATGCGATATATTGCTCAAAAACGAAACCAGCTTTTTGTTTATAAAACACCTCAACAGATTGCGGAAATACAAGATGCAGTTGATTATCTAAACCAGCATTTGAATGGAGACTTGAAGGAAATAAAAAATCAAGTCCTTCCGAATTTGTGGCGTATTGGCATTAAGTATAGTGCCAACCATGATATTAAGTTCAACAATACATCATTCCCAATTAACGGATGCGTTGCATTATATCCTCAAATGCGTGGCAGTCTTGATACAGGGGTGCGTGAATATGATTGGAATCTCAAGGAAAATATGTTTACACACTTTTCTTTGGGCTTTGAGACGGATTTGAAGGATTATAGTCGGGATACGTTACATAGAATTATTCAAAATTATTTTGAAATAGGTATACCATGTAAAAATCTTCCGACGATTGTACTGCAAGAGAAAGTGGAAGACTTTATTGAGAAAAGTAATCATTTTTTTGAAAAGTCTAATTCAAACGAATATTCGTTGTCAGAAATTCGACATCGTTTTGTCCTTCTACACAACTATATGTGCTTTGTTTTTTCGGGACATGCTTCTTCTGAAAAAGAAAATAATTTGATAAGAAGAACAAACGAGATTCTTGCTCGTGGGGGAGAAAACTTTTATAGCATTTTTGAATGTGCAGAATCATGTGCGGAAGATTTTAAAAATTACTGCTTATCAGAAAGAGATAGTAAGAACCTATTTCGCGGAAATATGCTTAACTTTCTGACAGTTGAGAGTACCCGATGGATGATGGCGATTTTTGAACTTCAACGGCGCAATGTCAAAAAAATTAAACTCGTTTGGAATTATCACTGGTATAATTGGATTGACCTTGATGAAACTGATTACCTTTCCAAATGTGAGAACATCTGCAATCAACTGTTTTCCAATTTGCCTGAACTATACGAAGAAACATATTACAATATTTTTGATACTAGCAAATATCTTGTCCGAAATCAGTATGACTATAAACTTGTCTGCAATAATATTGGTGATATGAAATTTCTGTGTATAGATTCACAGTGCTATTCATCGAAAAAACTTAGCATACAAATGAATCCATTCTGTACATCGGACTTTCCAGACGGTAAGGTGCCGGATGATCTTATATCGACTACGGGGAGTGCAACGATTCAGAGATTTATTCAACACAGAAATCTGTATTATGATTCGATTTGCTGTCTACTTTATCGTGGCATCTGCAAAGGATTGGAATTTGAAGAAAAAGATTTGCCACTATATAAACATGAAGACGTTAAATTCTATTTATAAAGAACGAGAGGTTATATGATGGACAACCTTAAAATGCACAGCCTTGACGGTGTACAGCGCAACATAGATTTAATTGGCAAGCTATTCCCCAACGCCATTACCGAGGTAAAACGTGACGGCAAAGTAGAACACGCCATTGATTTTGACGTTCTGCGGCAGGAGCTTTCCGGTTCCATCGTGGAGGGTCGGGAAGAGCGTTACCAGTTTACATGGCCGGACAAGAAAAAGGCAATGTTGGCGGCCAATGCGCCCATTACGGCAACGCTGCGCCCGGTTGTAGCTGATAGCGTGGGCAAGGATGGCACACCCGGCGGCTTTGACAGCGATAACCTCTACATCGAGGGCGACAATCTGGAAGTGCTGAAGCTCTTGCAGGAAACCTATCTGGGCAAGGTCAAGATGATTTACATTGACCCTCCGTACAACACTGGCAATGACTTTTTGTATGATGATAATTTTGCATTGAGTGTTAGTGAATATATGGCTAACAGTGGTCAATTTGATGAAATAGGAAATCGCTTAGAAGCAAATCCTGAAACAAATGGACGCTTCCATACGGATTGGCTAAATATGATTTATCCGCGTTTGAAATTGGCAAAGTCATTGATTTCGGATGATGGGGCGATTTTCATTAGTATCGATGAGAATGAAGTCAGCACATTAAAAACCCTCTGTGATGAAATTTTTGGATCATCTAATTTTGTTGCGGAGTTGATATGGTCTGGTGGTCGAAAAAACGATTCAAAGTATGTCTCTGTCTCACATGAATATGTACTCTGCTACTTTAAAGATGCGCAGTATGTTAAAGAACATAAAATTATTTGGCGTGAGAAAAAGCAAGGACTAAATGATATTTATTCCGAATACGCGATGCTCAAAAAGATTTACAAAGACGACTATTCTGCGATGGAAAAGGAATTGAAGAAATGGTTCAAATCACTTCCGGATGGACACCCTGCAAAAGATCATAGTCATTACAATAAAATTGACGCGAATGGTGTCTTTTTTGCCTCTGATATTTCTTGGCCGGGTGGCGGCGGTCCCAAATACAAAATACTGCATCCGATTACTGGAAAACCCGTGAAAATTCCGTCTCGAGGTTGGATTACAAATGAAGCTACTTTAAAGCAGTGAATTTCTGAGGGAAAGGTCAATTTCGGAAGTGATGAAAGTGCTGTACCGACACTAAAGTCGTATTTATCGGAGCATGAATATGGTGTGCCCTATAGCGTGTTTTATAAAGATGGACGTGCGGCATCTAAAAGGCTAGCAACCTTAATGGGAGATAAAGTTTTTGAAAATCCAAAAGATGAAGAGATTTTACAAAGAATAATTGAATTTTGCGGAACAGATGAAAATGACATTGTTCTGGATTTCTTTTCAGGTTCTGCAACGACTGCACATGCGTTGTTTTTAGCAAACGTCAATCAACAAAAGTATAGACATTTTATTTTAGTCCAGATAGCAGAAGAAATTGATCCTCAAAAATCGACTTCTGAGAAATCAAAGAAAGTTGCCAAAAGTGCAATTGAACTTCTTGATTCTATTCATGCTCCGCATAATATCTGCGAAATCGGCAAGGAGCGCATCCGCCGTGCTGGGCGAAAAATCAAGGAAGATGCTGGGCTGACTGCTCCGGCTGATTTGGATATTGGTTTCCGCTGCCTGCGTCTGGATAGCAGCAATATGGAAAACGTCTACTACACGCCGGAGGAGACTCAGCAGCAGGATCTGTTCTCTCTGGTAGATAACGTCAAACCAGACCGTACCTCGGAAGATCTGCTTTTCCAAGTCATGTTGGATTTGGGCGTGCTGCTCTCCAGCCCCATTGAAACCATGGAAATTTCCGGCAAAAAGGTGTTCAACGTGGCAAATGGCTTCCTGCTGGCCTGCTTCGACCATGATGTGACGGATGAAACCGTTAAGGCCATTGCACAGATGAAGCCATATTATGCTGTTTTCCGTGACAGCTCCATGGTAAATGACAGTGTTGCAACGAACTTTGACCAGATTTTTGAGACTTATAGCCCGGATACGGTAAGGAAGGTGTTGTGAGATGGCGGCAAAAATCCAATACGAGAACATTGACCTTTATCACTATACATCACTGGCATCACTTTTTGCTATTTTGCAGAATGAAACCATTCGCTTGACAGACTATCGATTTTTGAATGATACGCAGGAGCTTTCTTACGCAACCCATTGGCTGAAAGCACTCCTTCAGCCGATGGCTGAAAATGAGTTTGTGCAAAAACTTTTGACTGCAATCGAAAATATTGAGCAAGGTAAAGTTGAACGGCTCAAAGGGATTGGCGAAGATCTGCCGTATCTGCAATGGAATATGTGCGACTTGAATTACTATATTCTTTCCCTGTCGCAAAACTACGACGACCTTGCTATGTGGCGGATGTATGCCAAAGATGGTTGCTCTATAAAATTTAATAGTCAAAAATTGAACGAGTTTTTATATTCACTCCGTGATGATAATTTAAAAAACGGTTTTACAAATTTAATAAAGGGTCCTGTCAGCTATAATGCCGGACAAGATATGGATACTGTTATAAAACTTTGGTTGGTGCTTCATAATGAACAGATGATTTATGATGACGTCTTGCAATATTGCTTGAGAATTAAGTCTCCAGACTTTTCTTTTGAGCATGAATATCGCTTTGGCATTCCATTTGAAGATCAGTACTTGGGCGAAAAAGCCACTAAAGAGTTTACGCAGGTCGGAAATACAATTCGCCCACAGATTGAACTGAAAAAATTCCCCGTTGCAGATGTTATAGAAGAAATTACGATCAGCCCATTTGTTACATCTGAACTTACCAAGATTGGACTTCAGGAACTCTTGAAATCTAAAAATATGTCTCCGGATATCGTCAAACAGTCGAGCATCAAAATACGATAAGAAAGGCAGACTACAATGCCCGAAAAAAAGAATAAAGAACAGGCAATTCACAGCTCTGCAGCAGAATATTTGACCTTCGTGGCTTCTACCGGAGACAGTGATACCAGCTATGAAATGCGCTATGAGGATGAAAACATCTGGCTGACGCAAAAGATGATGGCAACCTTATATGATGTGTCAAAACAGACGATCTCACAGCACATCAAGCGCATTTATGCAGATGGGGAACTTACGCCGGAGGCAACTGTCAAGAAATACTTGACAGTTCAAACCGAGGGTGACCGGCAGATCAGCCGCAAGCAGGATCATTACAATCTTCAAATGATTATTGCAGTTGGCTTTAAGGTAAATAATCAGCGTGCTGTGCAGTTCCGCAAGTGGGCGGGGCAGATTGTCAAGGAACACACCATTCAGGGCTGGACAATGGATGTGGAACGCCTGAAAAAGGGTCACATGTTCACGGATGAATACTTCGAGCGGCAGCTGCAGCAGATTCGGGAAATTCGTCTGTCGGAGCGCAAGTTCTATCAGAAAGTAACGGATCTGTACGCAACAGCGTTTGATTATGACAAGGATGCAAAAACGACCCGGCGGTTCTTCCAGACGGTTCAGAATAAGATGCACTATGCTGTGCATCGCCACACGGCGGCAGAACTGATCGTGGAGCGTGCCGATGCCAACAAGGAGCACATGGGGCTTACCACATGGGAAAATGCGCCGGATGGGAAAATCCTGAAAGCGGATGTGACGGTGGCCAAGAACTACCTGAGCAAAGAGGAAATGAACTATCTGGAGCGAATCGTGTCGCTCTATCTGGATTATGCCGAGCTGCAGGCCGAGCGCAAGATCCCCATGAGCATGGAGGACTGGGCAAAGCGGCTGGATGGTTTTCTGGAGTTCAACGGCAACGAGCTGCTGACAGGTCCCGGTAAAATCAGCGCAGAGCAGGCAAAACTCCATGCAGAAACCGAATACGAAAAGTATCGTGTCATTCAGGATCGCCTGTATGAGAGCGATTTTGACCGGTTCCTGATGCTGGAGCAGGAGGTAAACCACAAAGATGAAGTTTAGTTTTAAGATTCAGCAGTACCAGACCGATGCTGTGGATGCGGTGGCACGGGTCTTTCAGGGTCAGCCCTATAATGCAGGTGTGTCTTACCTGCGGGATATGGGAAGTCTGTCCGCACAGCCGCAGCAGCTGAGCCTTGTTTCCAACGGGGACGATGCAACACAGGTGGAATTGCAGGATTTAATCAACGATTCCGGCTTTAAGAACGAAGCACTCCAATTGACCGATCAGGAGTTGCTTCAGAACATCCGCACATTGCAGGCAGAAGCAAACATCCACCAGTCGGACAAGCTGGTAGCACCGCTGGGAAGATGCTCGCTGGATATCGAGATGGAAACCGGCACAGGCAAGACCTATGTTTACATCAAGACCATGTTCGAGCTGAACAAGCGGTATGGTTGGAGCAAATTTATCGTTGTTGTGCCGAGTATCGCCATCCGTGAAGGCGTAAAGAAGTCCTTTGAGATCACTGCCGATCACTTTATGGAGTGCTACGGCAAAAAGGCACGGTTCTTTATCTACAACAGCAGCAACCTGAATCAGTTGGATTCCTTTTCCAGCAATTCCGGCATCAATGTCATGATCATCAACACGCAGGCGTTTGCGGCATCCATGAACGAGGACAAGAACGTGGAAGGTCGCAAGGGTGATGCTGCTGCAAGAATTATCTACACCAAGCGGGATGAGTTCGGCTCCCGCCGCCCGATTGACGTCATCGCAGCCAACCGTCCGATCCTGATTCTGGATGAGCCGCAGAAGATGGGCAAAGAGGACTCCGCCACCCAGAAAGCCCTGAAAAAATTCACCCCGCTTTTCACGCTGAACTACTCTGCTACCCATGCCAAGCAGCACAATCTGATCTACGTTTTGGATGCGCTGGACGCTTACAACAAGCGGCTGGTCAAAAAGATCGAAGTCAAAGGCTTTGAGGTCAAAAATCTTCGTGGTACGGACAAGTATCTGTATCTGGAAAGTATTATCATCTCCCCGAAAAATCCGCCGCGGGCAAAAGTGGAGCTGGAAGTCAGCCACCAGAACGGTACGAAGCGAGAGTTCCATACGTTGGATGTGGGCGATAATCTTTATTACATCTCCGAGAAAATGGAGCAGTACAAGGGCTTCGTGGTGTCGGAAATTGACCCGATCACGGGCGTTGTGACCTTTACGAACGGAGACACCATCCGCAAAGGTGATGTTACCGGCGACGTTTCCGAAAACGATATGCGCCGGGTACAGATTCATGAAACGATCCTTTCGCACTTTGAAAAAGAGCAGGAACTTTTCAAACTGGGCATCAAGACGCTTTCCCTGTTTTTCATTGACGAAGTGGCAAAATACCGCCAGTACGATGAAGAAGGAAACGAGCTGCTGGGCGAGTACGGCAAAATTTTTGAGCAGGAGTACCTTTCGGTTCTGAATGAGCATCGCACCCTGTTCGACCCGGCTTATACTGCCTATCTGGATTCGACCGATGTGCATGATGTCCACAAAGGTTATTTCAGTATCGATAAAAAGGGGCATAGCGTAAATAGTTCTGTCAAGCGTGGCACGGATCTGTCCGATGATATTTCCGCTTACGATCTGATTCTGAAAAACAAGGAACGCCTGTTGTCTTTCGAAGAGCCGACCCGGTTCATCTTCTCCCACTCTGCCCTGCGGGAAGGCTGGGACAACCCGAACGTATTCCAAATCTGCACCCTGAAGCACAGCGACAGCACCACACAGAAGCGGCAGGAAGTAGGCCGTGGTCTGCGTCTGTGCGTGAATAAGGATGGAAACCGTATGGATGCGGAGGTGTTGGGCGATAAGGTGCAGGATATCAACGTCCTGACCGTCATTGCCAGCGAAAGTTATGCAGGATTTGTGGACGGACTGCAAAAGCAGACCGAAGCAGTGCTGTATGACCGCCCACGCAAGGCAGACATTGCATATTTTACCGGCAAGACCATCAGGCTGGATGGCAAAACTGTCAAGGTGGATGACCATCAGGCACGGGCGATTTATCAGTACCTTGTCCGCAACAACTATGTGGATGAGCAGGATAACGTCACGCAGGACTACCGGGAGGATGCACAGGTAAAAACGCTTGCTCCTCTTCCGGATTCTCTGAAACCGATAGAAGAAGGTGTCCACACCTTGGTGCAGGCGATTTATGACGCAAGCGTTCTCCAGAAGATGTTTGCGGATGCCAACAAGCCAAAGGTTCAGGAAAACCCGCTGAATGACCGGTTTGAAAAGGCAGAGTTTCAGAAGCTCTGGCATACGATCAATCACAAATATGCCTATACGGTGGATTTTGATTCTGAGGAACTGATCCGGAAAGCAATCGAATACATCGACAGGGAACTGTACGTCAGTCGCCTGCAATATACCGTTACCTATGCCGGGCAGAAAGATGTCCTGAGTGCCGATATGGTGCGAGAAGGCAGCAGCTTCAGCGATGCCAAGAGCAGAACAAAAAAATTAGAACATGACTACGCAGGTCAGGTTGCGTATGACCTGATCGGCAAAATTGCAGAGGGCACAACGCTGACCCGGCATACCGTTGCACGGATTTTGCAGGGCATCAAGCCGACAACCTTTGCGATGTACCAGAACAACCCGGAGGAATTTATCGCAAAGGTGATCCGGCTGGTCAAGGAGCAGAAAGCTACCATGATCGTGGAGCATATCACCTATGATACGATTGAAGGCAGCTACGACAGCAGCATCTTCACGGCGGAAAAACACGGCTTGACAATGGATAAAGCCTATCCGGCAAAGAAAGCCATTCAGGACTATGTCTTTACCGACGGCTCTGCCGAAAAGAGTGTGGAACGCAAATTTGCCGAAAACCTTGATGGTGCAGACGAAGTGTTCATCTATGCAAAGCTGCCCAGAGGTTTCTTTATCCCTACGCCTGTTGGGCACTATTCCCCGGACTGGGCGATTGTGTTCCACGAGGGCAAGGTGAAGCACATCTATTTTATTGCAGAAACCAAAGGAACGATGGAAAGCCTGAACTTGCGCCCAATCGAGAAGTCCAAGATCGACTGCGCCAGGAAGCTCTTTGCAAAATTGTCAGATGGCCTTGTGACATACGACCATGTGGACAGCTATCAGGAGCTGATGAATAAGGTACTGCAATAACCGTAAGATGCAAGGATCATCTTGTGGAAAACAATATGCAAAAATGGAAAATAAAAAGTTCTGAGGCTGCAGCTTTGGAAAAATAATTCTTTGATGCCATCACATAGCCTGCATCATGCCGATGCAGTTCAAGGTTTTGAATTTCCCAACAAGTGTTTGGCAACGCAAAAATGGTCTTTGTATAACCTCTTGCTAGCGCTATGAGGCCTCTCAAAACGCCTCCCAAATTAGAAAATCACTTTGCAAGAATGATCGTCCGTTTTCAAGCTCAACTTGGAGTGGACGGTTGTTTTTCTGCTCAAAAAAGTTCCGAGTTGGCATTCCATTACAAACAGAACGAGTTGTCCTGTTCGCTCTTTTTACCAAAGCTTCCCTTGCTTTTTCTGACAAGCTGCCGAAAGTGTCGTATTTTCAAAACTTTTTGTTGACATAACTCAATTTTTGTGGTAATCTACTCCAACAATTTAATATAACATATTTACTTAGAGTTCCAGCTCGGCTCCTGAAGGAGCCGGAGCAGGTTTTTAACTTTCTATCGCTACATAATGAACCCGAACCAAGGCCATCCCGGAAGGGATGGTCAAGTTCAGGTTGTTGTGTGGCGATTTTTTATTGCCAGATCCAGCACCGCACCTTGAAAACCGAAAGACCGTCTGCATGGGATACACGGCGATGACCCCGCAAGGGAGAGCCGGAAAACGCCGCCGAGAGGGGGCAGGAAAACCATGTGGGGAGAACGGCACACTCAATATCAACTGGTCAAAATGGCAGTTGATGTGGTGAATGACACAAAGCGTCATTCACCAGAAGAACATTCTGCGTTACGGCTCACCTCCTGTGGACATTTTGACCACATGAGGCAAATTGGCCGCAGCTTGAATCAATGTAGACAATTTGTCCACATTGATTCCGTTCGTGTTACGCTTAACCACGACTTGACATTTTGTCAAGCCACGGTGAAATCTGGTAAGTGCCGCTTTCCGGTACTTAGCAAATAGCCGTAACACGGTAACTCTATGCTGGGTTACGAAAACCGTAACTCACCACTTGGAAGTGGTAAATGGACAAAATGTCC
>ERZ1026854.1400-NODE-1400-length-15287-cov-15.267201_pt1 | contig 15287 bp, 9 predicted proteins | sample MGYA00380157_ERZ1026854 | MGnify/ENA primary metagenome ERZ1026854 (study PRJEB33269, sample SAMEA4719793) | human gut metagenome | biome: human-associated habitat; feature: organic feature; material: feces | place: Cameroon | collected 2013-10 ...
CACCATCACCGATAGGCATGATACCACGATGCTCCTTGTTCTTGTTGAAGAGGTTTGCCATAGAGAAGTTGTTGAGCTTCAAGCCCACACGTCCGATGACACCGGTCTGACCCCAACCGAGCGAGAACTCAATCTGGTCGTTACTCTTCTGCTCCAGGTTCCAGTTTACATCCACAGTACCGTCCTCATAGTTAGGCTTTACATCTGGTGAAACCTTCTCAGCATCGAAGTGACCCATAGAAGCCAACTCACGTGCCGAACGCATCAGGGCATCCTTAGAGAAAAGGTCACCTGGCTTGGTACGGAGCTCACGGCGTACTACGTTCTCATAGAGACGAGTATTACCGTTGATACGTACGTGGCTCAGGTAAGCCTGAGGTCCCTCTGTCACGCGCATCTCCAGGTCGATGGAATCGCCGTCGATATTCACTTCGGCAGGATTGATGTTAGAGAACACGTAACCATTGTTGTAATAGAGGTTGCCCACAGCATCTTCATCTTCCTGCAATCGCTTGCCCAGGAGTTTCTGGTTATATACATCGCCCTTCTTCATACCGAGCACGGCATTCAGATAGTCGGTAGCATATACGGTGTTGCCCACCCAGTTGATATTGCGGAGGAAGTAGCGCTTACCCTCATCTACCTTGACATATACGTTGACGTGCTTCTCGTCGAAGTTGCTTACGCTGTCTTCCAGGATCTGCGCATCACGATAACCATACTCATAGTATTTGTCGATGAGTTTCTGCTTGTCTTCCTTCCATCTCTCAGGAGTAAACTTCTTCGATTTGAAGAAAGTAGCAAACTTGCCAGCCTCGTGGGTCTTGGCAAAGGCACCCTTTGAGAAGAATCCACCCTTGATCTTTCTATCCGAAAGTTTCTCGTTACCATCGATGGTAATCTGGTGAACCTTGATTTTCTGTTTCTTATCTACGATCACGTCCAGGATTACCTGACCCTTGTTAGCCACATCGTCGCGCTGGTTGATCTGGATTTCAGCATTCTTGAAGCCCTTGTCATCGAAGTATTTCTTGGCAAGGATCTTGGCACGGTCGAGCATGTTAGGTGTTACCTGAGTACCCTTAACCATACCGAGCTTCTGCTCCATATCCTCACGCTCGCTTTTCTTCAATCCCACGTAGTGGATGTCAGAGATACGAGGTCTTACCGCGAGATAGATGTGAAGATAAAGTTTTTCACCCACGATAGAGTCGGCAGCGATAGCGACTTTAGAGAAAAGTCCATGTTTCCAATAGCGCTTGACGGCATTGGTAATAGCGTCGCCTGGCACTTCAATCTCTTCTCCCACTGTCAGGCCCGAGATACCAGTGAGTACATAGTCTTCGTATCCTTCCACACCCGACACGTTGATACCTCCAAGGGTCAAGGTGCGAGGGGTTCCGGCATACGAGATATCTGGATGTACTATCTTATCTTGTGCCATAACCTGCACACTCGCCATGATGCCGAATAGCAGGATGAAAATCTTTCTTAGCTTGTTCATTTATACCTTATTATATATATAGTATCTATTTTTCGTCCTTTTCCCCCTTTTACTTCTCTTCCTCTGCTTCTACCTGAGCCTCGGTCTTGCCGAAACGGCGCTGGCGTGCCTGGTAGCTCTCAATAGCCTTGTGCAGGCACTCCTCGTTGAAGTCTGGCCAATAGGTATCGCAGAAATACAACTCAGAATAGGCAATCTGCCACAACAGGTAGTTACTGATACGCAACTCACCACCTGTACGGATCAGGAGTTCTGGGTCTGGCATAAAGTTGGTCTCCAGGTGCTTCTCGAAGTTCTCCTCGGTAAGCATCTTCTCAACCTCCTCATAGCTGGCGCCATTCTCCATAGCCTCTTTCACGGTTTTCTTCATCGCATTCATGATTTCCCAGCGCGAAGAGTAGCTCAGGGCTACCACCATGGTCATGGCATCGTTCTTGGCGGTATGGTCCATGGTCTCCTGCAACTTGTCCTGCACAGCCTGTGGCAGACGCTTCAAGTCGCCGATCACGCGGAACCGCACATTGTTCTTCATGAAGATCTCATCCTCCAGAGAAGTCAGCACCAGTCCCATCAGGGCAGAAATCTCGTCGGCAGGACGATTCCAGTTTTCAGTAGAGAAAGTATAGAGAGTAAGGTACTTCACACCGAGGCGAGTACATTCTGATGTAATGCAACGCACTGCGTCAACTCCAGCCTGATGGCCGTAGCTGCGATCCTTACCTCTTTCTGTTGCCCAGCGTCCATTGCCATCCATGATGATAGCGATGTGCTCAGGTATTCTGTTCATATCCAAGTTGTTCATATCTTATTTTTTAATTAAGAGTTCTTATTCTTCTTTATTACACGTTTTACACTTTGCGCTGAAGCTGTAGGTGAACGAGACTTGCAGCATGGAATAGCAGTCCTGGTTTTTCCAGAGTCCGCTGCTCTTGATGCCATAAGGGTCTTTCACCCCATCCAGTTCATCGTTCAGCGAGAAATGGATGCCCCAATCCACGCCTATGTTCATCCGTTCGTTTATCTTGTATTTCGCCCCGATGCCCAGAGGCACGTTGGCAGTAAATACATTCTTCTGATCTCCCTTCACAAAGGTGGCTCCCAGACCTCCGAAGATGAAAGGCACCAGCCTCCTGGCTCCTCTGTAGTCCCTGCCTGTGCCGTAGGGCCAGAAGTTGTACTCGAAGACGAGGCTCATATCCACCAGGGTATTGCTGAAGGAGTAGGCTTTCCCATCCAGGTCGGGATAATCGGTCTTCACCTTGTCGTTAGAGCCTTTCAGCTTGCCCAGCCCCAGGTTGAACCGCAGATCCTTGTAGGGATCGAAGTTGTATCTTCCCACGATGGCAGCCATCGGCTGCTGGTGGGCAAGGATATTGCCGTTTAGGTCGCCCTCATAGGCAACCAGTCCCACGCCGGCACCAATCTCCATACGATACTGATAATCGTCCTGTGCCCTCATCACCTGCACCGGCAAGAGGAACAAGACCGACAGCAACAAGCATTTACACAAGCTTCTCCTCATGTCTATACCTTACGTGATATGAATATGATTCCCGACGGCCTTACTCGAAGATGGTCTGGTCCTTGATCCAGGCATCCTTGTTGAAGCGGCCCTTCCATACGCTGCCGTTTCTTACTACCCAGTAGAACTTGTCCTTGTCGCGGCAGAAGCCGAAGCGCTGGGTGGCAGCAGAGAATCCGGCAGGCATGGTTACGAGCGTATCTACACCCCATGTCAGTCCGTTGGTCTTGCTCTTATACCATTTGCCGTTGCTGCCGAGGGCTACGAAGCCGGAATCAGCACCGCAAACGAGCACCTGATCCATCATTGGCATCTTGCCACTCTGGTGAACATCATATTCTATATAGTTCCATGCGCTCTCTGGAGCATTGGCAGAGTAATCAGCCACATGATTCCAGAGTGTAGCGATGGTATCGCCATAGCTTGCATCACGGGTACCGAGCAGGAGAACATTCTCTACATTCTTCACAGAAGCGATAGTAGAAACATTCATGCTCAGGTTCTGGGTTGGAAGGAGTGAGAAGTCTGCATCTATCTTCTGGGCAGCCCAGGCTGCACCATTGTCCTTAGACACGGCGATGCCTGTAGCGGTGAAGGCATAGAGATACTTGCTGCTGGCACCTACCAACTGCTTGAGCTGGCTATCCTCGCCTACCTGATTCCAGGTTGCTGCATCGGCAGAAGCATACACCTTGCCATTCGAGAGGATATAGAGCTGATCGCCCATCTTCACGGCATTCTGATAATCGGCAGCAGCGAAAGTCTGGTTGGCAGTTACCTCTGCCCAGTTGTTTCCATCGCTTGCAGCACTCTTGTATATCTTCATTCCCCCGAGGGTCTTGCCAAATACGTAGATGTTGCTTCCCAGGGCGAGCACCTTCAGGTCGCTGAGTGCAGCGAGCTGCTCATTGAGCTGAGCCTTGGTTTGCCAGTTGAACTCATCGCCTTCCTGCTGATGCACATTCACCTTTACGGTATAAGTAACGTAGGCATTGAGCGAGTTGTTATATACACGAACCTGTCGTGGCTGAGAGAAGTCGATGGAATCGGTGCTGGAATAATACTTTGCCGAGTCGATCTTCTCAGGATAATCCTTATGCATGATGAAGATAGGGCTGCTGTTCTTGCTGCTGATGGTAGCCAATACGGCAGCGTTCCTTGTCTTGGTAGGCAAGGAATCTACGTTATAGATCTGGCGGGCAGCCTGATCAATATAAAATTTATAATTAGCTCCATTCACTTTATCAGCGATCAGAGTATCCTTGCCTGCAGTAGTCTTCGTGTATCTACCGAGCTTTCCCAAGGAGAAACTCGTGATGGCTGTATCATTTGTATATTCTACTACTGTCTCGTCGCTGCTCAAGCATGAAGAGAGCGACAAAGTAGCTGCAACAAGTGCTATAAAAGCTAAAAACTTACTTTTCATTCTATCCAATTTTTCTTTTTAGCTGCAAATTTACGGAGAATTCTTCAAAAACTCGCCTTTTTCTCCTTATTATTATGCAAATTATTCATTTTAGGCGCATTTTTTAAGTTTTTTAGTGATTAAAGGGGGAAATACGCCTCGAATTTGCCAGTTTTACTAACATATTCGAGGCATATTTAAAATAATATCTATTTATAATGATAAACAAAGCGTTCTAATTGTTGATAATCCATATTCTTAATCGAGTTTAACCTATTACCAGAATCATAACCATAATTCATTGTATTGCCAAATGGATTTGTTATACTTTCAATACCAACCATTGGTAGATGTGTGTACATAGATACCGAAGCCGCGCTTAAACGTCCGTTTAATATCGGTGCAAGAAATGTCTTCACTTCATTAGCAGACGGCATCAGTATGCGTCCAAACCTTTGCACCACATCATCACCACCTAAAAAAGAGTAAACTTTCGAATAACAAGAATTCTGTATCTCAGCAATAGGGAATTGCCCCCCATATCCCCAAACATAAACTACAGGGATACCTCTTTCTGTATATTGCACAAGATTTCCTTTTTCGTCATACTTATCAAAAGTCTTAACCTTATAATAAGAAGATTGATATGTCCCCAACGGCAAAGGCTGCGTCACGCTTAGCTTATATGCCGCCTTCGGTAAAAACATACCTAATGTGTCTATACATTCTTTTTTCTGTCCATTTACCACATAGCCATTCTTTAATCCGAGAATCTCCATAGGCTCATTCAAGACGTTCTTGTTAACCATTGCTTTACAAACTGTATTTTGAAAATCACTAGGATACCTTACTAATGTTTGATAGTTATCTCCGTCCAACGTTTTTGTGATTTGGGCTAACAAGCCACAAGAATTATAAACAAAATTCTCTACTGTAGATATTTCATCACCCCCATCATTATAAGTTAAAGCTTCTTGTTTACGGCTAATTTGCGGCCATTGAACTTTATAATAATAATTAAGGACGTTACCGGTGCTGAAATCACCGACTCTATCTATAAAAGCATAAACGTAGTCACTAGAAGTTTCCTTGTATTCATATTTTTCTATTTTCATCAAGTGATCAGCACATCTGTATTCCACTTTTGCAGGTAAACCATTTGTATAATTTATAATAACAGGAGATTCAACAAAACTGTCATCAAACATTTCATTCTCCTGTTCGTTAATAAAATAGTGAGTAATCTGAGAAGGGTTATCTTCTCCTTCAACATTCTCCTCAACCCAATCATAACCAACATAATACCCACCATTAAAAGTTGAAAGAGGAGCTTTCGACTCAGATACTTGCACCAAGCACTGTTCTCTAGTAGCTCCAGTAGTACCATCCCCGACTCTATTACCATAATAATAAAGAACTGGCTCCGTCAAATAGGTTCCTAAAGAATAACTATAAGTTTTGGTAACAGCATCCGACTTTATCTTGGCAATTCGCAATCCGGCCCCACTCTCCGCATTCAAAGAGCGAGATTTTCTTATAGGAGATTGATAATCTAAAACTATCATCCAATCTGCCAAAACATCTTTTGGTGGTCTATATGCATGAAACTCATAAGTTCCTGGTTCCAATGTATACCCACGCGACACTAATGGTAATTCATCTCCTTCTCCATCATAGTTTGTTGTGCTACCAACCTCTTTTAAATAAACGGAAGGGCACACATTCGTAAAGAATCTCTTTTGTGTCGGAGAAATTTGATATAACTCTCCCAAAGAATCCCGATAATATACATAGTCCGGATCACGTAATGTAGGGTTTGTATTTTCGACTCTACCTGTTATTGTTATTTTCGTTTTAACCGGAAGTTCAAATCTCCATAACGTATCTGAAGGAAAACCAGGATATTCTCCAATTGAATAATTATTATATACACAGATATTCTCTGTTCGCGAGGTGACCCATTGAGTCTCTTCTGGATTTGTAACAATTCCATTTCCCAAATCGTTATTTGTACGATTTCCAAAGGTTGTACCAAAATTATTAAGTTCATACTCAAACTCACTTTTTCCCCCAGTTGGGTATTGTATCCCTTTCAAGGTACCAACCACAGACTTATCAAAATTTGCAGATTTAGTCACTCCTTTGAATTTCTCATCACCAGTAAAAACACCGACACAATAGTTGTCGCCATAGTCACGTCCATTAGGGTATCCCCAGTAGTCTACATTTTTAGTGTTCTTTGCTGGCATATCACCTCCATAATATTCAAAAACATAATCATTGGGTATTCCATTCATAGACAATGCATCTAGCCGAAGCCGTTTAAATACATAATCATATTCATTGTCTATATCTTCATTAAAATAAGAATATCGGAAAGACACCAACTTAACCATATCCCCATTTTGGTTATATACAGTCATTTTGCTCAAATATTTTGCATTCCCTTTGATGTCTTCTCGGCTACCAGCAGAGAATTCTACCCTACCAAAATCCCATGTGATATTTTTTAAGCGCAAAGCTTTATTCACAACCTTAGAACGAGTATACAATTTATTAGCACCTCGTGAACTATTATATACCTCACAAGACTCTTGCGTTGGTAATTCTTGGTTTTCAGTTTCATACGTAAAATTTACAACCCTATTCTTATTGGTTATAATCTTAGTGACACACCAGCAAGAAGTATAAGGGTAAGGATCTACAGGTCCTGGTTCCATAACCTCCTCATATCCGATACGAATAGGAGTCCATTCTACAAAATTTGACGTTTTATCATCAAACTTATTTTGGGGATTAGTTGCATTACAATTTAGAGGTTTATTGGCTATGTAAAGTTTTGTTTCTTCTTCATCATTAAAAACATATTGGTTTCCCTTTGAATCATATACAACCAACTGCACCCTTGCAGGTTGCCCGACCCTATTCACAACAACTTTAAGATTATGTTCTTTATTAAAGAGAACTGGCAGCTTGTTCTTGTCAAATATAAACTTACCATTACAAGACGGCAAATTATAAAAGAACAAATCTGGTTCTGAATCTGTAGTTAGGCAACGTTCGATTGCAACCCAAGCATAAGGATCGTTTCTTCCTACCATTTTATACAAGCTCTCATTGGCACAAGAAAAAGTTGGGCCGTCATACCATCCTGTTGTACAATATGGATAATACCTATCCCAACCATTTTCCAAGAAATCATCTACATGCTTTATTGTTCGGCTTATCCTAGCACCAACATCGAGCATCCACCCTAAGCCTACCCAAGAAGCCTCTTGATCTGCCCGAATTCCCGATGCATGATATTTAAGATTTAGGGGGAGTTGGAATCCGTCGACTTCTAAGGTATATAATGGTATATTAATATTCGGAACACCAGTATATAACGACACAGGATAATCAACATCTACTGCCATAGATGCCGACTCTGGTGACATTACGCTAACATGTGGGTAAGCGATATCTGGACTTTGAGCAAAACCAATCTCTTGCATAACACATAGAATCGATAACATTAAAAACTTCTTCATATTTTCGTGCTAATATTTAACATTCATAGACTCTTTATCAAAAACTGGGCGTTTCTTGTTCCTTGCAGCAATTGCATTCATAGCAAGCCTTATATCTTTAGTCAACCTATAAGTCTTATCCTCATATTTCAATTGCAAACAGAACAAATCAAAATACCCTTCCCAATTATTCCCTTTTTCAAAAGAGAAACTTATTTTTCCTCGTGTATCCACACGACTATTATCACGAAATTTAGGCAAGCACTCTATCGCTTGCTTTAAACGATAAATTAAAACACTATCAGTTGTTGTTATAGTATCCCTGAAATTTTCAAATGCGCCATTATCAAACCATACAGGATAAATTGCAGCTGGACTCTCTATCATAAAATCACTATAGATTATCGTCACAGACTGTAATCTTTGCGAGAAACTATTATTCATATAGAACAACAGTAGTAAAAACAAATTAACCTTCTTCATATCTTACCAATGTTATTTTCCTATTATTTCAAAATCAGGACTACTCACTTCTGTCGACGTAGGATTATACGTGGAGAAAAATGTTCCATAATGATCCGTTCGTGTCACTTCCCCCTCATTTATTTCACCCAAAGCTTTTGCTGTTCTCTGTTCAGAACCAGAAACAACTCTTTTTTCCTCGAGATTTCCATAATTTGGATATATTGCTTTTGCATTAACAACATATTTCTTTGGGTCTTCAATATATGCTAAAGCATGAGACACAGGATAATCAACATCTACTGCCATAGATGCCGACTCTGGTGACATTACGCTAACATGTGGGTAAGCGATATCTGGACTTTGAGCAAAACCAATCTCTTGCATAACACATAGAATCGATAACATTAAAAACTTCTTCATATTTTCGTGCTAATATTTAACATTCATAGACTCTCTATCAAAAACTGGGCGTTTCTTGTTCCTTGCAGCAATTGCATTCATAGCAAACCTTATTTCTTTTGTCAGTCTAAAAGTTTTTTCTCCATACTTTTGCAGCAAACAAAACATGTCAAAATATGCAACCCAATTCTCTCCTTTATCAAAAGAGAAACTTATCTTGCCTCGTGTATCTATACATCCTTTGTCACAATATTTTGGCAAATGCTCAATTGCTTGTTTAAGACGATAAATCAAACGACTATCAGTTGTCGTTATAGTATCTCTACCAAGGACCTCGCTCCTGTCAAACATCGACGGGAGAACGTCAGCAGGTGGGAAATAGTAAAAATCTCCGTAAATAATAGTTACAGAAGTTATCGTTTGAGAATATCCCCAAACTGTAAAACCCATCAATAACACTAAAAAGAATATACGCTTCATATTTTTTTATTTATTAAATATATCTATATCAGGAGCACCCACCTCTGTAGATGTGGGATTATGAGTAGGAAAGAATGTTCCATAATGATCTTGCCTAGTAATTTCATCCTCCCCTATTTCTCCCAAAGCCCGAGCTGTCCTTTGTTCAGAACCCGTTATAACTCTGTATTCTTCTTTATTTTTGTATTTCTTAACTTTTGTATTAATATTTTTGCTCATTTCCTTTGGACTTGTAATAAATTCTAAAGCATGGTCTGCTTCATGATTTAAAATCGTTGCTGGCGATATCTTGTGGCCTTCTTGAGTTAGCATTCCAACTGTAGGTTCCCAATATAAAGTTTGGGTTCCATGTTCAAAATTAGAATTATGCCCTTCCTTAGCTTCGGCAACATATACAACCTTGTCACTTTTCTGGAGTTTCGCCAATATCCCGTCTGCCTTTTTTGCTTTAAGATAATCTACAGCCATTGCAAAATATTTCTTAAATGCATCAGAACAACCTGGTGCGAATTCTATTCTTCTACCATCTTTGTCTATATATCGTATAGGATTACCACCACAATAACCATAAGGATTCAAATGATAGTAATCCTCACACAGTTTATCCATTCTATCCCAGCTGACCTTTAACGCATCATAAAAGCGCTCACCATAATCGTACCAATCCAATCCATGCATACGTTCTAATTCCTTACCATTATACATATACGCCTGAAAATCAACATTATAACACGCATCACCATAGATGCCACCAAACGGATAATAGTGAAGGGATTGTTCCAAAATGCCATTTTCATTAACCATCGTACGGATACTACCTAAATGGTCTCTTGTAAAATAATGGCAAAGGTTGTCTACCAATGAATAATACCCACCATCAAAGAGAATCTTTGCCGCAGAGCCTTGCTCGTAAATGACGTTACCCACATAATCTGTCTGCGAAACAATGGATGACTGTGTTGAGCCCAAATTCTCTTTTTCTAAAGGAGATAATGTTGTAGATAATCCTGTCTGATGTTGTACGCTCAACTTCTCGCCCATACTAGAATAGCAGAAGTTCGTACCATTTCCATTTTTATAGGAGATGGACTTAGGATAGCCCAGATTATCGTATGAAATACTGGTTATCCCCTTGTTTGGATCTGACACCAATCCTCCATTGGCATCATAAGCATACTCGTCTGTAGAGATTTGCTTAAAATCAAAAGAACCAGCATACAACAAGCGACCAGCTTTATCCGTAATGGAACGAATTTGATTGCCATCCACATTGTAACTCAAATCATCTATAAGCCCATAGCTGCCTGCGTTTCCCTTGCCATAACGTTGCAACGACAAGATAGAGCTATTTTTATCGTAAACGGACACCGATTCCGTATAGCGATTACGATTGTTCTTCAGAGTTGTGCTTTCCCCATATACAGCAGAAGTGAGCCGATTATTATCATCATAGGAATATGCATAGCCACGAACAATGCCATCGTTCGCATTCTTCCAAATTTGGCAACTAATATTTCCGTTATAGCATGGAGGGGATACCTCTGAGTCCGCATAATATAACTTTTCAGAGAACGTGTTGTCCTCTATAAGGGTCACCCATCCTCTTACATTATATTCGTATTTCAAGACTCCTACCTTGTCGCCCCTTTGCACCTTTTTCAATCGTCCCACCTCATCATAGGTGTTCTCCACTATAACCTTAGATTCGTTAGATGGGGTAATGAGCTCTGCCCTCTTCAACTTGTTGCTGAATGGATGGTAAGTATTTAGTATCTTGTATGACAAAGATTGGGAACCACGCATCACCACATAGTTAGCTTCCAAGGGCTGTCCTGTAAAAGAGTATGCTGAAGACTTGCTCACTACTGTTTGATTCGGATATTCTACATACTCATTTACAGCCTGGCCTCTCTTGTCATAATAAACAACATGACACAATGCTGTACCTTGTGAGGTAAAAGCAATGGAACCAGTTTCTAATCCGATAGGTGCCTCCAATGTACCCCTTTCTAAAATAGACTTATTCAACTCGGAAAAACATGGCAATTGTAGAAACGAGTAAGAATCATAATAGTTCACAATTTCTAACTTACCAGAACTTACTCCTGTTTTTATCGGGACATAACCAACACCTAAGAAGGAAGCAGAGGTAGACATCTGTACCTTTGCATGTGCACAAGTCAAATCACAAGACGAGGACACGCCTTGCACCACCATACGTCCTAAACCATCATACAGATAAAATCTCACTAGCTTTTGAGCACGAAGTACACCATCCTGCTCATAAATTAGCCTATCGTTGTCATCATACCAATACTGCATATATTGTGTTCCAGGCAACCGTTTCCAGACACAACGTCCCCTGCCGTCATAACGATATTCATAGGCGGAAGCCTCCAAGTCTTCATCATCTTGATAGTTAGGCGACAAGACAAAACGTAGGTTGCCCAAATCATCATAGACAAAATAAGTATCGACATCAGAAGCACGGCGTTCCAAAATCTTTTGCCCCAACCGATTTTTGTAGATGGCAAACAATTTACCATCCTCATCCTTTGTTATTTCGGTATGAAGTGTACCTGGGGCATATTCTCCGTTCTCCAAAAGTCTACCATTCGAGGCGGTTGGAATGTAACGTTTGACGCTTTCATTATTGACACCATACTCTTTAGAAACATCCCGACTATTATTCTGCCATAAGTCACCACCACCGAAAATCGTCATTTCTCGCTGCAACACATCGTAGTTCTTACTTGTATATGCAAAATTATCTCCATAAAAGCTTCGAGAAGAAGCACAAAGTCCACTTTCAGACAAAAAAGAGGGTGAACTACCTATTGCTGTTGGGAAATATGTACAAGAAGGACGACCACAAGCATCATAAAGAGTCATAGTCGACACATAAGAGCCTGACGTACCGAGAGAATTAGTAACCTCTCGGCTTGGGCGTCCGATACCATCAAGATATGACACAGTTGTATTTTGGCTTGTACCCAAAGCATTAAGCATCACCTCATGTAATATATAATTGTGACTTGCATCTTGAGCAAACATTTCATGGCTGAAAACAAGTAGAGCCATTAACATTAAGTATTTATTTATCTCCTCCATACGTAGCAACATTTAGTTATTAATTATTCTAGAATAGCTTTTACCCATCACATTCAAATAGACAACATATCTACCTGCAGGATAAGAACCCAAATTAACATTTATACTTTGTAAGATATTAGCTCTTGTCTCAACATCTCTTGAAACATAAAGCATTCCCGAAACATTGGCAACAAGAACTTTCACATTACCATCTCCTCTAAGCATAAAGCTCACATTCATTTTTTTATCTGTACAAGACACATCGTATTTTGACAACATATCATCTTGCTCAAAATCTTTTGCACCAATACAGTTCCATCCTAGCGATTCTTGATTGCCCTTGATTGAAGAAACAAAAGGCTCCACTTCAAAATAAAACATTTCTTTCGACTCGGACACAATAGTTCCTTGTTGAAGTATCTTTTTCTCCCTACTCACAAATATAGGTAAATCAAAGCCATAGGCATAATAAAATTCAGCGTTATCCACAACATTGAGCATACAGCTTTCTTTTGATACAAACTTCACCCAATAGGCATCCTTGCGATTCACAACATATACATGCTTAAGCGTGTCTAAAGATGGCAAAAGGATATTAATCCCATCTTCTTTTTCAAAGGAAACACGTCCTGATATTTTTAAAGAATCCCTACCACAATACAAGGCATCTGCTTCATAATTTTGCCCTACACTACTTGGCCAATTTGTTCGTTTTATCACAGATAACCTAGGAATTACATATTTTATCTTCAATAAAGGATTCTCTTCCCTATAACAAGACAACATTCCATCACCGACAATATACCATCGCAATTCATTGTCAAATATTCCAAGATATAGAGAATCTGATTCTGAATGAAAACTAGCACAAATAGGCGTACCTTCAAATTCCATGTTACGCAAATCAAGTTCTTTATCTACCTCGATTACATTTTTAGAAAAGGCAACTTGTTTATATGCAATACTTTCCGTATCTTGAAGATACAAAAATTTTTCAGCATTACTGACCTGGCTCATACATTTAGTACTGCTCAGTAAAACTAGCAATACTAACATAAAATGGCGGAGATCTATAGACCTACAAATCATAAGCTGACAAATTTAGGTTATATATTTTGCAAATTAAATAAAAAAATGAATACGTTCCAAGCTTTTACTCAAAAAATTAAAATATATTAACCAAAAATCCCCGATATTAATATTAATTCTCAAAGATGTAGATAAAAACGAAGAAATCCCGCCTCTCTTGCGAGAGACGGGATTCCATATTTAGTATAAATTCGAAATGTCGAATTAGAGCTGTGGACCAGCAGCAACGAGAGCCTTACCAGCCTCGTTTGTCTCATACTTCTTGAAGTTCTTGATGAAACGAGCAGCCAAATCCTTAGCCTTCTCCTCCCACTGAGAAGCCTCAGCGTATGTATCGCGTGGATCCAAAATCTCAGTAGCTACACCTGGCAACTCTGTTGGAACCTTGAAGTCGAACATAGGGATCTGCTTTGTTGGAGCCTTGTCGATGTCACCGTTCAAAATAGCGTCGATGATACCACGTGTATCGCGGATAGAGATACGCTTGCCAGTACCGTTCCAACCTGTGTTAACGAGGTAAGCCTTAGCGTTGTTCTTGTTCATCTTCTTAACCAACTCCTGAGCGTACTTTGTTGGGTGCAACTCCAAGAATGCCTGACCGAAGCAAGCAGAGAATGTTGGAGTAGGCTCGGTGATACCGCGCTCTGTACCAGCCAACTTAGCTGTGAAGCCAGAGAGGAAGTAATACTTAGTCTGCTCAGCGTTCAAGATAGATACTGGTGGCAATACACCGAATGCATCTGCTGAGAGGAAGATAACCTGCTTAGCAGCTGGACCCTGAGAGAATGGACGCTGGATGTTCTTGATGTGGTAGATAGGATAAGATACACGAGTATTCTCGGTAACAGTCTTATCTGCGAAGTCAATCTTACCATCCTTAGCTACAGTTACGTTCTCGAGGAGAGCGTCACGTGTGATAGCACCGTAGATATCTGGCTCAGACTCCTTGTCGAGGTTGATAACCTTAGCGTAGCAACCACCTTCGAAGTTGAACACACCCTCGTCGTCCCATCCGTGCTCATCGTCACCGATCAACTTACGCTTAGGGTCTGTTGACAATGTAGTCTTACCTGTACCAGAAAGACCGAAGAAGATAGCTGTATTCTCACCGTTCATATCGCAGTTAGCAGAGCAGTGCATAGAAGCCATACCCTTCAATGGCAAGAAGTAGTTCATCATAGAGAACATACCCTTCTTCATCTCACCACCATACCATGTGTTGATGATAACCTGCTCCTTAGAAGTTACGTTGAATACAACGGCTGTCTCTGAGTGGAGACCCAACTCCTTCCAGTTCTCAACCTTTGCCTTAGAAGCATTGTAAACGATGAAGTCTGGCTCCTGATCGAACTCAGCCTCGTTCTGAGGACGGATGAACATATTTGTTACGAAGTGTGCCTGCCATGCTACCTCAACGATGAAACGTACCTTCATACGTGTATCCTTGTGTGTACCGCAGAAACCATCTACTACGAACAACTTCTTGTTAGAAAGCTCCTTCTTAGCGATCTCCTTAACGGCATTCCAAGCCTCTGGAGTAGCCTTGTGGTTATCGTTGTGATATTCCTCAGAATCCCACCATACAGTGTCGTGAGATGTAGCATCGTCAACGATGAACTTGTCTTTAGGAGAACGACCTGTGTAAATACCAGTCATTACGTTAACTGCACCGAGCTCAGTCTCCTGACCAACCTCAAAACCCTCGAGACCTTCCTTAGTCTCCTCATTGAACAATACCTCATAAGAAGGATTGTAGAGAACCTCAGTTGTACCTGTGATTCCGTACTTTGCTAAAACTGACTTATCAAACTTTGCCATTTT
>ERZ1026854.1405-NODE-1405-length-15258-cov-4.895218_pt1 | contig 15258 bp, 14 predicted proteins | sample MGYA00380157_ERZ1026854 | MGnify/ENA primary metagenome ERZ1026854 (study PRJEB33269, sample SAMEA4719793) | human gut metagenome | biome: human-associated habitat; feature: organic feature; material: feces | place: Cameroon | collected 2013-10 ...
GTATTAATATTATTGATTTCAGATTTTGTCATAGTTATAATTAAATTATATCATAAAAAGAGGATTTTTAGAATGGGTTGTTTAAAAAATTTAATAAGAGCCGTAATAATCACGCTTGCCGTTGTGGGTTTCATGTCTTTGGGCGGAAAAGAACTCGTAAACGGTTGGTTTTCACAATGGTTTAATCCTTCGCAAGAAACTATTGTAGAAAGGGCTAAAAAAGTCGGAGATTTTTCGAAAATTAACGAAGAATTTGAACTTGAAAAAGCTGCCGGCATGTTGGGATACAATGCGGTTGTCGCAGAACACAAGGCATCCGGACAAAAGTTGGTGGTTGTAGATTCTTCCAAAAAAGAAATTTTAACCCAAGCAGACATCAAATCCGACGACATCGAAAATCGTTTAAAAGCAACATTGCAAAAAGTAAAATATCAAGCGATTTCAGTCGAAGAAATCAAGGTTACGAAACGAGGAACGATATACTCTTACGGACAGGAAAACCCTTATGTGCGATTTAACGCAAAAATTAGTCGCTTGCCAATAGGAGATGTTTCGGGTATAATATCAGTAGCGAAAGCAAAGGACGGAACAAATCGTGTTCTGGTTTCCGTAAATGAAAAATCAAAGTATTCACAGCTAATCTCTGATGAATTTTTCAAAAATGTAAGGTAGAAATGAACGAAAAAAAACTAAAAGAGCTACTGGCAAAAATGTACGTAACTCGAGAAGAGTTCTCAGAGTTGATGCAATGTGATTTCGTGACGTCGGGCGAAGAACAAGGTCGTTTGCAAAAAGGTAGCAAAGAATACGCAAAGTATATAATTGTAACCCGTGACGAAAATACCTTCACGCTATACGTGGATTGCAAACGGGGCTAGTGAGGCTTGCGGTGTTGATTGCCAGCGAACATTAGGTTGACAAAAGAATACGTCGGAGTGGTACTCTGCCGAGCGGGAGCGAGCAGAGGGCGAAGGCTTATTTGCGGAATAAATGCAATTTATGAAGCAAATAACCGCAGACCCGTTTAATGCGAGCGACCAAGAAATAACATAATGTATCGTTTTACGAGAGGGTTGTTCCCAAGAACAACATCCGCCACGCAGACGGACACAAAATTGACAAATGAATAACAAAATCGACACTACGTCGGAGTGGTACTCTGCCGAGGAAAACGATTGAGTATCGTTTTACGAGAGGGTTGTTCAAAAGAACAACATCCGCCACGCAGACGGACACGAAATTGACAAATGAATAATAAAATCGGCACTACGTCGGAGTGGTGGAATGGTAGACACGTACGTTTCAGGTGCGTATGGATTTTCCGTGTGGGTTCAAGTCCCATCTCCGACACCATTTTAAAAGACACCTATTAGGTGTCTTTTTTGTTTGTTTTTGTATTGGACTTGAACCCAAGTTTTTGCGTTGTTGACGCAAAAACGGTGGGTTAGCTTTGCATCATCATCCGTACGGCTCGAATTTCATATTCTCGCCTACGGCTGTGGAAAGTCCCATCTCCGACAAATAAAAGAGAGTCCTCATTAGAGGGCTCTTTTTTATTTGTCGGGAAAGAGGGGACGAAGAATCCCTTCAAACAAAGTTCAGCCTGAGTCGTTTAATAACTCTATTATGAAACATTATCAATGAATAGTTTGTACATGTTTCGTATATTTGTTTCTTCTTTCACGGCACCTTGTTCCAGGGCATTGTTATAATACTTTTTAATCAGGTCTTGTGCTAACTTATACTGTTCTGGTGCCTCAGTTTTCAATCTGGCAAAGGTACCAGGTTTATCTCCCCATATAGCTGTAGGAACAACATATTCTTTCATCGCTTGTAGATACTTATTTGCTTCTGCATATTCAGCACTAGAAGTAGAAATTACACCTCTTTCTTTTAATAAATCTTCTAAAATTTGAAGCTTACTTTCGATAGAACTTCTAATTTTTGCTTTATACGCTTCAATCTCAGAAGTAGAAAGTTCCTTGAAAGGTTTTCCAAATTTCTCAATACATTTTTCATCACTTAGTTTTAGAACGGTTATAGATGGTTCTATATGAGCATTAATATATGCTTCTCTGCCAAAAGAGCGATATACTAACTCTTTTTGTCTAAAGTGTTCTAGTTCATGTCTTATAGTTCCAACTTGCGTTTCTTTTGTTGGAAAGCCTTTAAGAGAAATTGTTACACCATTTGAAGATGATTTAGAGCACTGATAACTATCAACTATATTTAATTGTGGTTTGTATTTATCATACCCCATAGCCTTTGTTAATTTATTATACACATCTTGAACAAAGCTTTTTCCCTCATTTACATGAGTTTCGGTAAAGATATCCAAGTATGTTTTGTCCATTTTACCATTCGATACTAAACCGTTTAGTTTACTCAAAGCTTCATCTGTAATCTTAGGTTTTGCCTTACATCTTGTCAAGGCTATTGCTAATGCACCTAGCCCAAGCACCGTTACTGTACCAATAACACCCCACTTTGCAGCATTGGACAATCCCTGCGGTTTTTGCGTCTCAGCTTGTATTTGACCATTAACGCTGAAAGAAACCGTATCAGATTGCGGATTTCGCTGAATTGCAGCATTGTAGTCCCGAGGCACAAAGCCTGTTGCTGTTGTTACCCCTTTAAAAGAGGGATAACTAAATCCATAATTCTGATACATGTTATACGGATTGTATTGTGTTACAGATAAGCTTGTCATAGTTCTACCTCATTAAACATCTAACCATATATATATAAAGTCATAAACACAAGTAGATTTGCCTTTATATTAAAAATTGTTAAAATGAATTTACAAACAAACATAACATATATGTTATAATCTTTACTATGCATAATATAAGTAAATGATAAACGATATGGAGTTTTGTAATGACTGAATATATTGAATTAACCACTGTCGGCGAAATGCTTAAAGAAGAATTTATTGAACCGTTTAACCTTACTCAAAATGCTTTGGCTAATGCAATATTTGTCCCTCCAAACAGAATTCATCAAATTGTTAAAGGTCAAAGACGCATTACCGCAGATACTGATTTGCGTTTGACGAAATATTTTGGACTCACGCAAGGATATTTTTTACGGTTTCAAGAGGATTATGAACTTAGAATTGCAAGGCGTAATATTGCAGACGAAATTGATAAAATTCAACCGATTAAAGCTATTGGCTAGTTTGCAATATCAATTTTGTCCAATATTGCTTTATAAACATTCCCCACGAGTCTAATTGGCAGAATTCTTTTTTCTTTTATGCTAAAATTAAGAAAAAGGAGTGCTTTTATGAGAAAAAATATTATAACCGTTTTGTTGGTGCTTTTGTTACCTATTGTTACGTATTTATTTATGACACATTCCGGTAACGAACCGATTAACGTCGCCGATGCCGGTCAGAACAAACCGCAAATTATTAAATTTACATCAACTATGTGTCTTGATTGTCAGGAAATGAATAAAATTATGAAAGAGGTCTTTCCGCAATACAAAGATAGGATTGTTCTTGAGGAAATCTCCGTACAGGACGGCAAATCCTCTACTAATGCCAAAATCAAGAAGTACAACGTAACTCTTGTTCCGACAATTATTATGATTGATTCTAACGGCAAACAGGTTAGAAGAATTGAGGGTGCTATCCCTAAAGAACAGATGATTATGTATTTAGAGGACTTAAAATAAGTTATGGAAAATTATATCGAACTCTTTACCGGTAATTCAAGTATAATACTTTTGTTCGGGCTTTCGTTTTTGGGCGGACTTGTCGCCTCTATTTCACCTTGCTCATTAGCTATGTTACCGATTATTATCGGCTACGTCGGCGGGTATTCCGAAGAAAAACCTTTCAAAACATTTACACAACTCGTATTTTTTATTATGGGTACGGCAGTCGTATTTTCTATAATCGGTATACTTTGTGCAATCACCGGTAAAGTATTTGTTTCCGTAGGCGGTGCGTATTTCAGCCTGATTATCGCAAGTATTGTGATGATTATGGGATTGAAACTCGTCGGATTCCTTGATTTTGAAATTCCGCTTTTGATAAAAGAAATGCCAAAAAATAACGGAACCGGAACTTTTCTTTACCCGTTTATTTTAGGCGGTTTTTTTGCACTTGCCGGAACTCCATGTTCTACCCCGATTTTAGCGGCAATTATGGCATTCGCCTCTCTTAGTGCAAGTTTAATTCAAGCTGTCATTATGTTATTCTTATTTTCGTTAGGACAAGGGCTAATTCTTGTACTGGCAGGAGTATTAACTTCTAAATTAAAAACTTGGAAAAACTTTTACAAACTTTCGGACATTATGCTTAAATTAAGCGGATTTTTACTGATTTTAACTTCATTATATATTTTTTATAAGATTTTCACTCCACTCCTTGTAAAATAGCCCTGTATGTAGTAAAATATAGTCAAATACAGGACTAAGGAGAAATTTTTATGAAAACTTATGAAGGTCAGCTTGTTGCAGGCAGTGAGAGATTTTGTATAATTGTCGCAAGATTTAACGATTTTATCGGTTCTAAACTCTTGGCAGGAGCTGTTGACGAACTAAAAAGACACGGTGTTGATGAAAATAATATTGATATCGTTAAAGTTCCGGGAGCTTTTGAAATTCCTTTGTTGGCTTTGAAATGTGCAAAATCCGGTAAATACAACGCAATTATTACTCTTGGAGCTGTTATAAAAGGTTCAACTTCTCATTACGACTATGTTTGTGCAGAGTTGACAAAAGGTATTGCACAGGTTGCCTTGCAAACAGAAGTTCCTGTTCTCTTCGGAGTTCTGACGACCGACAATATTGAGCAAGCAATAGAAAGAGCAGGCACAAAAGCAGGCAACAAGGGTGCTGAGGCTGCTAAATCCGCTATTGAAATGGCAAATTTAATAAAGACAATTTAGTGTTGAGTTTATAAAAAGGGGGTTTCTATGAGTGAGGCTATTACCGAATACCGTAATGAAAATACGAAAGACATTGACATTTTATCAACCATTGACATGGTTAGAAAAATGAACGAAGAGGACAAACTTGTTGCTCTTGCCGTTGAAGATGCAACACCTGAGATTGCTCAAGCTATTGACTTGATTGCAAAACAATTTTTGAAGGGTGGAAAATTATTCTACTTTGGAGCGGGAACTTCAGGACGTTTGGGAATTCTTGATGCGTCAGAATGTCCTCCAACTTTCAGTACAGAACCTTCTATGGTTCAGGGAATTATTGCAGGCGGCGACAGTGCGATTAGAACTGCCGTTGAAGGAGCTGAAGATAATTTTGAACAAGGTAAAGAGGATGCAAAAGTCTTAACCGCTAACGATGTTGCCGTTGTTATTTCCGCAAGCGGAAATCCTAAATATTTACTCGGAGTTTTGGCTTATGCTGAAGAAATCGGAGCAAAAACAATCGGTGTTACTTGCAACTCTAAAGGTCGAATTGCAGAAGAAGCAGGGCTTGTTATTTGTGCAGAGGTTGGACCTGAGGTTATTGCAGGCTCGAGCAGATTGAAGGCAGGAACGGCTCAAAAGATGATTTTGAATATGCTTTCAACAGGTTCTATGATAAAAATCGGCAAAACATACGAAAACTTTATGATAGATTTGAAGGCAAATAACGAAAAACTAAAAGACAGAGCTATCAGAATAGTGGCTCAAATTACGGGTGTTCAATGCAGTGAAGCACTTGCGGCACTTTTGAAATGTGATTGGGAAATCAAAACCGCAATAGTTACAATTATTATGAAACTTGATGCGGAAGAAGCTAGACTAGAATTAAGAAAACACGGCGGGGTTTTGAGAAAATTAATCAAAACAAAACTTGCGGTGTAGGGGAGAGAAATATATGAAATTAACGGTAATAGGTGCAGGATGCTGGGGGCTAACGCTTGCTTGGCTTTTGACGGATAATTTTGATGAAGTCACGGTTTGGGGCAGAGAACAGGATTTGTCGGAAGATTTAATCAAAAACAAACATGCTTCAAAACCTCTTGAGGTACAACTTGCTGACAAGGTTGAAATTACGTCTGATTTAAAAGCAGCTATAAACGGTGCTGATATCATTTTAAATGTAGTTGCAACATCAGGTACGAGAAGTGTTTGCGAAAATTTAAAAAATTCAGGGATTAAATCGGAACAAATTCTTGTTAATGCGTCAAAAGGTATCGAATTACCGTCTTTAATGAGAATGAGCGAAGTAATAAAAGACGTTTTGCCTGACCAAACTCTTGCAATTCTTTCAGGGCCAACCCTTGCAAAAGAAGTTCTTGCCGGTAAACCGACGGCTGCTTGTGTGGCTTGTGAAGATATAAAAGTTGCAGAGTTTGTACAAAAGGCTTGCAATGTTCCGAACAGGTTCAGATTGTACACAAACAGCGATGTTATCGGGGTTGAGCTTGGCGGAAGTTTGAAAAACGTAATCGCTATTGCGTCGGGTTTTGCTCATGAAATGCAGTTGGGTGACAACTGTGCAGGCACTTTGTTAACTCGTGGTATGGCAGAAATTGTTCGTGTAAGTATCAATCTTGGAGCAAACCCGTCTACCTTATACGGACTTTCCGGCATGGGTGACTTGATTGCAACATGTTCAAGCCCAATGTCCCGAAATTACACTGTCGGAAAACTCCTAGGACAAGGCAAAAAAATTGATGATATTTTGAGAGAATTGGGCTCGGTTGCAGAGGGTGTAAAAACCTCTAAAGCAATCTGTGAACTTGCGAAAAAACTCGGAATTGAAGTACCTGTTTCAAATGCGATTTACGAGGCAGTTTATACGGACATTACGCCCAAAGAACTTCTTGCAAAATTGATGAACAGAAAGCTGAAAGAGGAAGAGAGATACGTATAAATGAAATATGCCGTCAGATATTTGAAAAACACTTTTTACCCGCTGAATGTTCCTGAAGGCATTCACATAGACGAAGGTCAGCTTGTAATCGTCCGTACGGAAAAAGGAGAAGAAGCTCTAAAAGTTGAACTTGTAAATGCAAAAATCGCAAAAATCTGGGAACATTCTAAAAACAAGCTGGCTCCGCTAACCGTTGAGCGAGTTTGCTCTCAAAGGGATTTACAAACTCTTGATGACATCAAAAAAGAGGAAGTGACTTCATTTTTCAAATGCCAAGCTCTCGTAAAACAGCACAAGTTGAACATGAATTTAGTTCAATGTAGAATTACTTTTGACAGGAGAAAGATAACTTTTTACTATACAGCTCCCGAAAGAGTGGATTTCAGGGCTTTGTTGAAGGATTTGACACAAGTTTTCACTAGAGTGAGAATTGATTTGAGGCATATCGGAGTTCGTGACGAAACCTCAATTCTTGACGGGGTCGGACTTTGTGGCAGACCTTTTTGCTGTTCTTCATTCTTGAGAAAATTTGCGACTATCAACGTAAAACTCGCAAAAGATCAGGGAATGCCGATTGCTCCCGGAAAAATCTCGGGAACTTGCGGAAGATTGCTTTGTTGCCTGACTTATGAATATTCAAACTATATAGATGCCGCAAAAGGAATGCCTCCGGTAGGTTCATCCGTAATGACTCCTGACGGATTGGGCAAAGTTTGTTACTTGCAGTTCTTGAACGGAACTGTTTCTGTTAAAATGGAGGACGGCAAGACGAAGGAATTTGCAAAATCTGATATTGAAATGGTTGATGCGGATGTTAACGTAGAAATCGACATGCCTGTAATGAATAGAACTTATGGCGATGATAGTGATGTTGATATCAAACAGCTCGAGGACGACAGAAACAGTTCAACAGGTAATGTTTAAATTTTCAACAGTAATTTTTTACAAAAGACCTCAAGTTTAAACTTGAGGTCTTTATTAATATTTGAGATTTATTGCCGAATTTAGTATTTCAACATAGAAACAACTCTTCCGCAATCCTCACCTAATTTTTCTCTGCCGTTTAATTCACAAAGCTCGATTAAGAAAGCAATACCGACGAGGTTTGCACCTGCTTTTTTGATAAGCTTGCAAGCAGCATCCGCAGTTCCGCCTGTTGCAAGTAAATCATCAACAATTAACACGTTAGCACCCTTCGGAAAAGCATCTTGGTGAATTTCAATTTTATCTGTACCGTATTCAAGAGCATATTCTTGAGAATAAGTCGCAGCAGGTAATTTATTCGGTTTTCTGACCGGAACAAACCCTGCATTCATTTTATACGCCATTGGCATACCAAAGATAAATCCGCGGCTTTCGATACCTGCGATGTAGTCAATTTTCACATCTTTGAATTGGTCGCAAAGGTAATCTATCATTACTTTTAGTGTTTCAGCATCGTTGAGAGCCGTCGTAATATCTCGGAAAAGTATTCCTTTTTTCGGAAAATCCGCAACTTCTCTGATTTTACTTTTCACATCTAAAACTGTTTCTGTCATTATTTTTCTCCTTTTTCAGCCAGTATTTGTTTTAATTTTTCTGTATATTCTTTTGTGTAACCTTTTGTTTTTTCAAGTTCTCGTCTTATAAAGGCTTTTATGCTTGCCTCTTCTTCCATAACAAGCCCGTGTGCCGTTTTGCCCCATTTCATATCTTTTTTCATAAACAAAATCTTAAACCCGATAAAAAGCACGAGCGGAAACCATATTATGAAAAGATATACGGAAGTTTCCAAAGCCTCAAACGTAGCATCTAGTCTTGGCATAAAATCATATCGTCTGAGAGAATATCTTGCAGCAAGGAAAAATCCTATACCGATTGCAACTCCTATAATTATTGAAGAATAAAGAGTGTGAGGAGGTGCATCTTTTGCAAAAACCTTAAATGCTCTTATAATTATTTCGATAATAAACCACAAAGGCATAATAAATTCGGAAATATATGCCATCATATCTAATCTTGCACGAAATGACATTTTTTTAGAAACAAGAGCCGCACCTGAATATTCCAAATAACGGCGAATAGTACCTTCCAGCCAGCGTCGTCTTTGTCGGAAAAGCGGAGCAAGATAAGCAATACCCTCTTCATATACAACCGCATCAATGCAATAGCGGACATCCCAGCCTTTTATGTGTAATCTTGTTGACATATCCAAATCATCAACAATCGTATAATTATTCCAACCGCCAATGTCCTCGATAGCTTCTCTTTTAATAAGTTCACCGTTTCCACGGAGTTCAACAGCACCCTTGACGGAATCTCTGCCGACTTGAAAATATGTATCCATTGTATATTCATTGTTTTGGCAACGAGTTAAAATATTTTGATTTTTGTTTCTGATAACTTTTCTTGCCTGAACCGCACCAACATCTTTTGGTTCTAAATCAGGTACAAGTTTTGACAAAAAGTCAGGCTCAACCGTAGCATCCGCATCAAATACCAGAACAGCATCACCACGTGCAATTTTAAACGCATCGTTAAGAACGGCAGATTTTCCCGGAAACGCATCTTTTTCTCGAATAAGAGCTTTAACTTTGTCATGTTTTTTTTCTAAATCTTTTATAACAGAAGCTGTGTTATCAGTACTTCTGTCATCAATTACAATAACTTCAAAATTTTCATAAGTCATTTGCAATATATTTTCAACAGTATTCGAAATCACGCACTCTTCATTATGAGCGGGAATCATGACTGTTACGAATGGTTTATAGTTTTCATTTATAACTTGCGGATATTTTTTAAGCTTTCTTTTTTTTAAATTGTAAGCAAGATTTGTAAACCCCGCATATATCGTCATACAAACGCATAAAAAAGCTAAGCCCCAAATTGTATTAAAATAGCTTTGGAAAATATATATAAAAATGGCAAGCCCGAAAATTATGCTAAATAATATAAATCTTTCTTTCATTCTTATTTCCTTGAGATTTTCGTGATGTGACAAATCACTATAAATATTGTACCAAAAACTTAAAAAAAATAAAAATCGAAGGCATAATTAGGTTAAATTTTGTATCTAAATACATTAAACAGAGGTTTTTTGAGGGCGGAAAGTGTTAATTTTCGTTAAAATGCTTGCTAAAATTTGATATTCCGCTATAATGAGAAAGTACAAATAAGAGAAGGAGTTTTGTTATGAACAAAGAAGAATTAGTACAAGAAGTTGCAAAAAAAGCTAACGTAACACAAAAAGAAGCTGCTGAAGTTCTCAGTGCTTGGGTTGATACTGTACAAAAAACAGTTGCTAAAGGCAAAAAAGTAACTTTGGTTGGTTTTGGTACATTTGAAGCTAGAAAAAGATCTGCTAGAACAGGTAGAAACCCACAAACAGGTAAGGAAATCAAAATCCCTGCTAAAACAGTTCCTGCTTTCTCAGCTGGTAAAAAATTCAAAACTATTGTTAACGGCAAATAGTTTTTTGCCCGTAAACAACGGTAAAAGTTTAAAGGAGATGTGTCATTTGATACATCTCTTTTTTAATCTCGTAAAGTTTTTGTTAACCCGTTGAATTGTTCCTTTGCTTATGGTAGAATTGAAACACGGTTTGAATTACCGATACAAGCAAACAAGAGAGCAGGAAAATGATTAATTACACAAACAACGGATACGAAGCTTTGTCATCAGGAATTATGGCAGGGTTTTTTGCACAGGTTCTTAAATTTATAATTTTTACCCTAAAAAGCAAAAGAATTAACTTCAAAATTTTTACAACGACAGGCGGAATGCCGAGTTCTCACTCTGCGGGCGTAATGGGGCTTGCAACATCCGTAGGACTCATTGCGGGGTTTGATTCTCTTGTATTTGCGGTATCTTTCGGATTTGCACTTATCACAATGTACGATGCTGCGGGAGTTCGTCGTGCAGCAGGCAAAACTGCGGCTTGCCTGAATAAAATGATGGATGATTTTTACAAACACGATGTCCAAGCTATAGGCGGAAAACTTAAAGAACTTCTCGGACATACACCTTTAGAAGTTATTATGGGTGCAATTTTCGGAATTTTATTTGCATATTTCTACCACAAACACCTGATTGGTCAGATGTAATCAGCAGCAAATAAGTTAATAGTTTAATAAGTGAATAAATTAAAACCATGTCATCTTGAGGAGCGAAGCGACGTAGAGATCGCATCATCGCTGTTCTTAGGTTGACCCCTCACCGAAATTTCTAACCTTCAACACTGTTTCAGGTTGAAATTTCTCCTCTCCCGCCGGTAGAGGTTAATCCTGCTTAACTTAAAGGTCTTTTCACAAGCCCGTCAGGGCAAATTCACTTATTCACTTATTCACCTTTTTGTAAAGGTATTAGCACTCTTCACGTTCCATCCCCTTGCATTTTTATATTATTTATGTAATAATCATAATCAAGAGGGTTTATAGATAGAAATCTATATCGGGCATTAACTCCTCTTGGAAAGAAAGAGATACTCCAACGAATGGGTGTTGAAGAATTTAATTACAAGTATATAAAAGATAGAGCCTCGGCAGGAAGCTGGCGTAGAGGTTATGAATATCATCTCAAAGATATGGTGTTTGACACTTATCCTGAGAAAAACTTTTACATGGGAAAAGTTAAAGGAAACTTTCAAGATCACTACAACACGGACTTGATTTTTAAGAAAAACAAAGTAGAAGCCCGTTGCAACTGTCCGCTTAAAGAAGAATGGTGCAAACATGCTGTTGCGGTCGGTCTAAAAGCTATTGACGAACATGCCTACGAGGATTGGCTTGAAACGAAATTCGGTATGGAATTTGATTTTCCTGACGAAAATACAACCCTGACAGAACCACCAAAAGGCAACTATATTTTTCACTTCAACCCTAAACGTAAAGCAAACTTTTTCTCAATCCTTGTAATGTCAAGAGAAACCGGAAAAGTTGTCCGCCAGATTGAAAATATCCTTAGAGCCTTGATTGAAGCCCAAAAACAAGATCCGAACTTTGAACTAAACAATTCTCAAAAAATTGAAGTTGCAATCTTTCAACAACTTTTAACTGTTTCAAGACAGGATAAAAAAGCAGGTTGGTACGATATTCCGATTACTAAATTCGGTCCGATGTTCTCGCTTTTGTCCAGAGCGGATGAGGTTTTAGACGAAAAGACCAAAAATCGATTGAAATTTACTGACGAAGAATGGAAACTCGTCTTGAACGTGAACATTTCCCAAGGCGGCACAATCCTTTTAGCATTAGAGTGGAAACGCCCTAACAGCGACGAGGTTTACCCGTTTGAAGAGGTTCGATATTTTTCAAGACACCTCAAATGGGGCAGATACAAAAACATAATTTTCCCGACTAATGTTGCAATGCAGGTAATTCCACAAAACTTGTTGAAATCCTCATTTACGGATTTGAAAGATTCCGATGGCGGAAAATTTATCTACGAAGAATTACCGAAATTACAAAAAGTTATTGAAGTAAATATCGACGAAAACATATCTAAATTAATGTTGGAGGAACGTCCGCCATTAAATATTGTGACAATGGGGATTGATTACGACCAATCTTTGAAAGCGACTTTGGAATTTGAATACGACGGAGTGCGAGTACCGTTTTCAAAAACAAGTGAAAAAACTCCGTACATCACAGTAAAAAAACAAGGCGAGGATTTTGTCTACTGGATAAAAAGAAATTATAAACACGAAATTGAAGCATATAATATGTTGCTGGCATGTCGTTTTGTACCGATGCAGACAAACAATTTAGCATTAGAAAAAGAAAACGCAATCGATTTTTATAACTATTACATCAAACAGGCCGGCGAAGGGTGGAAGTTTGTAGAAAAAGACGACATCAGTTTCTTCAAGCTTATGGATGAACCATTTAGAATGTGTGCCAAGATTGACTTTTCACAAGAATCTCAAGACAGCTTTGAAATCCAACTTTATGGCAGAGTCGGAGAAGAAATTATCAATTTTGATGAGGTTTACGAAACAATTCAAAGCGGTGAAAAATACAGTCGTATAAGGAGTTTGGGCTTTGTGGAATTTCCTGCCCAAAACATTTATGCAATGATGAGAGCATTCAACTCATTTGATGTTTACAGAAACGACGAAAACAAATTTACCGTAAAAACTTATCGTGCGGGCTTGATTAGTGAACTCAAAAACCTTGACGTAGAGCTTGTTTTGAGTGATGAGTTTAAAACATTCTGGGAACAGATGTCGACATTCTCAACTCACGACGGCACAAACCTTCCGACACACGCAACCGCTGAATTTAGAGAATATCAGCTAAAAGGTTTCGGCTGGCTTTGGTTTATGTATAAATACGGGCTTAATGGAATTTTGGCAGATGATATGGGGCTTGGAAAAACTTTGCAGGCTCTGACAGTTTTGCAGAAGGCAAAAGAAGTTGACGGTTCAATGCCGACCCTTGTAATTTGTCCGACAACCGTTGTATTCAACTGGGAATCCGAAATCCAAAAGTTTGCACCTGAACTCACATGTCTGAAACTTGCTGGGGTTGACAGAAAAAATCACTTTAAAGAAATCCCGAATTATGATGTCGTAATCACGAGTTATGCCCTAATTCGCCGTGATATCAAACATTTTAAGGATATCAATTTCAGATATATTATCCTTGATGAATCTCAAAATATTAAAAACGCAATGTCCCAAACTGCACAAGCTGTCAAACAGTTACAGGCTAACCACAAACTTGCACTTTCAGGCACTCCGATTGAAAACAAATTGGAAGAACTTTGGTCTGTATTTGATTTCTTAATGCCTGGGTTCTTGTTGAGTGTGGCAGAGTTTAACGCACGTTACGTAAATCCGATTATGGAACGTCAGGACAAAACGGTTGAAAAACGTCTGAAACTCCAGATTTATCCGTTTATCTTACGTCGTATGAAGCGGGATGTTGCAAAAGACTTGCCTGACAAAGTTGAAAACATTGCATACTGTGAACTTACGGACGAACAAAAAGACTTTTATCTTCAAGTTCTTGACAGCACGAAGGAAGAATTGTTCAAGAGTATTGAACAAAACGGGCTTGAAAAGAGCAGATTGTCTATCTTCTCGGCATTGCTTCGACTTCGCCAAATTTGCTGTCACCCTAGACTTTACGACAAAGAAAACGTCAAACACATTATGTCGTCAGGTAAATTTGAAAAACTTAAATCTATGCTTGAAGAGATTATTTCGGAAGGTCACAGAGTGCTTTTGTTCAGCCAATTTGTCAACATGCTTGATATTGTGAAGGGCTGGCTTGAGCGAGAAGGTATTGAATACGAATATTTGACAGGTAAAACAAAAGACCGTCAAGCAGCCGTAGAACACTTCAACAACAGTAAAATCCCGATATTCTTAATCAGCTTGAAAGCCGGAGGTACGGGCTTGAACTTAACCGGTGCGGACTACGTAATTCACTACGACCCGTGGTGGAACCCTGCGGTGGAAGATCAGGCAACGGATAGAGCATACCGTATCGGTCAAACGAAAAAAGTATTTGTATATCGACTTATTACGAAAAATACGGTTGAAGAAAAAATTCAAAAATTAAAAACCGTAAAACGAAATCTTGTTGACAGTGTAATTTCCGTCGATAGAAATATTGTAAAATCACTTACAATGGACGACATTCGAGAAATCTTCTCTGCCGACTAGGTGGCATGATTTGTCTGCTGAAAGCGTTTCCACCGAAGAAGGCAAATTTAAAAGACCCTTCACTCTTCACACCTCACCCTGTAAAGGTCTTATCGTCCTATCGCCATTTGTTGAAGTTATGCCTCACTCTTCACTTTCTATTTTATCCTAATCTTTTCCAAAATCTGCTCAAAGACTTCGGATTTGAGGTTATTATTGTGAAGAATTTCAAGGCATTTGTCAAGTTTTTCGTTTAGGTCTTTTTTGGATTTTTCAAGCCCATAAAGGCTTGTGTATGTCAATTTGCCTGCCTCTTTGTCTTTGCCCATGGTCTTGCCCATCTCTTCAAATGTCGAGGTTTCATCCAAAATATCATCGGCAATCTGGAAGGCTACCCCCATACACTGCCCGAATTCCGTAATTTCTTCAAGTTCTCTTTCCGTTGCGTCTGCGATAATTGCACCGCTACGCAAGGCGAGTTTGAACAAATCCGCAGTTTTATGAGTATGAATATATTCAAGCGTTTTTTCAGGGTCAGGGATTTTTGAGGTTGCTCTTTCACTTTCTATATCGATAACCTGACCGGCAATTACACCGAACGCCCCCGCTGCGTGAAAATATTCTTCCAAAATTTTGATAAGTTTTTCTGCCCCGAGTTTTTTAGAATTCTTCACTATAAGTTGAGGTGCAAAAGTCAAAAGTGCGTCACCGGCGAGAACAGCGTTTGCTTCACCGAAAACTTTGTGGTTTGTGAGTTTGCCACGTCTGTAATCGTCGTTATCCATACAAGGCAAATC
>ERZ1026854.1406-NODE-1406-length-15256-cov-3.584633_pt1 | contig 15256 bp, 15 predicted proteins | sample MGYA00380157_ERZ1026854 | MGnify/ENA primary metagenome ERZ1026854 (study PRJEB33269, sample SAMEA4719793) | human gut metagenome | biome: human-associated habitat; feature: organic feature; material: feces | place: Cameroon | collected 2013-10 ...
GCCTATCCGGCCCAAGCCTTGCAGCCATCTGGAGCTGCTGCTGGAGGGAAAGGGCGATATGCGGCTGCTGTCCCTGACCCGGGTGCTGCGGCAGGGAGGGAGCATATGAGGACGTTGGATCTTCGGCTGCCCAATCTGACGGAGGGGGACACGGATGCGCAGCTGCGGCAGCTGCGAAGATTCCTGTTTCAGCTGACAGAGCAGCTGCAGCTGGCGTTCGCTGGGGAGGAGCAGACGAGGGATGTGCCCGACCGGCAGGCTCTGCTGCGGGAAGCGCTGGCTCTGACGGGAAAGCAGTTTGCCGCCCGGTGCGCGGAATTTCTGGAGGCCCCCTGGCAGCGGCAGAATGGGGCGCTGGAACAGCTGCGGCAGGCTGTGGCGGCGCTGGAGGACGGTTCCGCCAAAACGCCGGAAGCGCCAACCACCGCGGTGGGGCTGCCGGACACACCGGGCGTTCAGATCCAGAGGGGGGAAACGGTCCGCTTTACGCACTTGCTTCCCTTTACCCCAACGGCGGATGGGCACTGGCTTTTGGAATAGCGCGGAAAGGAGAAAAATGGAGGAAGAAAAGAAAAAATACACCGCTTCGGCCCGGGTGGAACAGGCACGGCAGGAGGCCCAGGCCAGCGACGGAAAAAGGCCGGGGGAATACACCTCCCAATGGCAGCGGCAACTGGACGCGGCCATGGAGAAAATCCTGAACCGGGAGAAATTTTCCTATAATCTGAACGGAGACGCCCTGTACCGGCAGTACAAGGACCAGGCCATCCGGAACGGACGGCTGGCCATGCAGGACACCCTGGGGCAGGCCGCCGCCATGACCGGGGGCTACGGCAGCTCCTACGGCCAGACCGCCGCCCAGCAGGCATACCGGCGGCAGATGTCGGACCTGGGGGATAAGGCGTCCGCCCTGTACGACAAGGCCCGGGCGGAATACGACCGGCAGGGGGACGCGGACAAGGAGCATTACGATTTGCTTCTGCAGCGGGAAAACAGCAGCCAGAACCAGTACAAGCAGAATCTTGCCGCCTGGCAGGCGGAGAACCAGCGGCTCTGGGGCAGGTACGATCAGGAGCAGAAGACGGATTATGCGGCCTACCGGGACGAGGTCGGAGACAGCCAGTGGCTGCGGGAATTTGAGGAAGCCCAACGGCAGTTTGAGGAAAAACTGCGCCGCCGGTATGGGCGCTGAGGTGGGGCATGATTCTATCCACCCTCAAGAATCCCCTGACCATTCAGGGGGACACGCTGGGCAGTCCGGTCCGGATCGGGCTGCCGGAAACGGGCAGGGCTTTGGGCCTGCGTTTCCGCTGCGGGGGCAGGGAGGAGATTCTCTGCGGCCCCGGCGGAGGAATATCCGGACAGAACGCAAATCCCGGTGACGTTGGTTCTGGAGGCCTATCGGGGAGAGAATCTGGCGGAGACCCGGGAAACGGGGCTGCTGCTGAGGCTTCCGGCACAGGTCCGGCCAACGGTTTCTCTGACGGTCACGGAGGGGGACGGCGGCTTTGTCCGGGGCGGCAGCGCTCTGGCGGAAGTCACGGCGGCGGGCAGTCTGGGGGCGGAGATCGTCTGCTGCGCCGTGACCTGCGGGCCGCTGTCCGGCCGGGGCCAACGGCTTCTCTTTGACCTGCCCCAGGCGGGAGATATTCCGGTGACGGCCCGGGTCACGGACAGCCGTGGGCGGCAGGCGGAGGCATCTGTTATGATCCATGCGGCGGAGAGGGAGACCGCCAATGCCGCGCCCCTTCTGGATATTTGCCCGGGAGAGCGCGCCATAGGCATCGGCTGCCGGACGGGGCAGGGGAACGCCATTTCTCTGGGGCTGGAGGTCCGGATGAACGGCAGCCGCCTGTCCGGACTTCCGGAACCCGCCCATGCGGCCGACGCCCTGAGCCTGGGCGGGGCGGAAAAACGGTTTCTGGGGTTTACGAGGCTATGGGAAAATCCCGCACCGGATCAGGCGTTTCCCGCCCAGGTGCTGCCCGTCTCCGGGGCGCTGCTGCTGATCGAGGCGGCGGAGACCGCCGGGGGCACCGGCCGGGTCTGGGAAATTGTGGGCAGCGGCGGCAGCATCCGGGTCCTTTCCGGCGGCAGCCTGAGCTCCCGGGGCGTAACGCAGACGGAGGCGGGGCTTCGCGTTGGGGATGCATCCGGGGGCAACGACCGGGCGGTACCCCTGTCCATTTACGCGCTGAAAGGAGATGGGGTGACATGAACGCGACGGTGGCGGCCTCCCTCATTACGGGCCTGCTGTCTCTGGCGGGGGTTATGCTCAGCAACCTCCTGTCGGAACGGCGGCGGGAAAACGCCCTGCGCACAGCTCAGGCGGTGACGGACGAGCAGCTGCGGGAGCTGACAAGAGAGGTACGGGAACACAACAATTTTGCCCGGCGAATGCCGGTAGTGGAGGAGCAGATCAAGAGCATCCACCATCGGCTGGAAAGCCTGGAAAAGAAAGGAGCAAATACATGATTAACTGGAAGGTACGTCTGAAAAATCTGAATTTCTGGCTGGCCGCCGTGCCCGCCGTACTGCTGGTGCTGCAGAGCGCCGCGGCCCTTGCCGGCGTTACGCTGCCGGTGCAGGGGGTGCAGGATAAGCTGCTGGATCTGATCAACGCCGTTTTCGGCCTGCTGGCGATCCTGGGCATCGTCAACGATCCCACCACCAAAGGTCTTGGCGACAGCCGGAGGGCCATGGAGTACAAGACGCCGAACTGAGGCCGGAACAGGAAAAATCAGCGCCCCCGAAATGCGGGGGCGCTGATTCTATAGGGAGTATTACCGGGCTTTTTCAACGAAGACCGCGTATCCGAAGGCGCCGAGACTGCCGTTTGCGAAGAAATCGGAGAGCGCAGGCGTACCGGAGGGGACGTGTGCCGCAACGGAAACGGTATCGTTTCGCCCGTTCAGCGCAACGGTGATCCTCTGCCCGGGAAGCGCGCGGCGGTAGACCATCAGCCCCTTTTCGTCCGCGTACACGGCCCGGAAGGAGCCGGTCGCCAGGGCTTCATTATCCCGGCGCAGCGCGGTCAGGCTCTTGAAGAATGCCCGCTCATCGTGCCCGGGGGTATTCCAGGGCATGGGGCCCCGGAGGGTGAATTCGCTGTTTCCGTCCATGCCCAGTTCATCCCCATAGAACACGCTGGGCGCTCCGGGAGAGGTAAACAGAAATACCTCCGCCAGCCGGAACCGGCGGATATCCCCCCGGCAATAGGACAAGAACCGATTGACATCATGGCTGTCCAGCAGATTCAGCTGGCCCTGAAGGATGCCCGTTGGATAGCGGTACATCATATCCGTAACACGGGCGGAAAATTCCCGGGCGTTGATGGCCTCCAAACCGAAGAAATCCCGGCAGTTTTTCCGGAAATCGTAGTTCATGGCGGAGTCGAACATATCCCCCCGGAGCCAGCTTTCCGCGCTTTCCCAGATTTCACCGATCATGACGCTTTCGGGATCTGCCTGCCGGGTCGTTTTCTTAAAAGTCCGCCAGAAATCCCGGTCCAGCTCATTGGCCACATCCAGCCGCCAGCCGTCCACGTGAAATTGCTCGATCCAATACCGCCCTACCTCACAGAAATACGCCCGCACCTCCGGATTGGAACTGTTCAGCTTGGGCATTTTCCGCTCGTAGGCGAAGCAGCTGTAGCTGGGGACGGCTTCCGCCGTCTCCGGGCGGATGACCGGAAATTGAAGCTCGTAGAACCAGTCCTTATACCGGGAGCTTTCCCCATTGCGCACCACATCGTCAAAGGCGAAGAACTGCCAGCTGCAGTGGTTGAACACACCGTCAATCACTACACGCAGACCCTTTTGATGGGCTGCGGCCACCAGCTCCCGGAAATCCTCGTCCGTGCCCATGTTGGGGCAGACATGGTGATAATCCAGAATGTCGTATTTGTGGTACTCCCCCGCCACAAACAGGGGGTTTAAGTACAGACAGTTAAAGCCCAGATCCGCAATATAGTCCAGATTTTTCGTAATGCCCCGGATGGTTCCGCCCAGACGGCTGCGGAGGGGCAGACCCCGCTGCCAGAGGCTTTCTCCGGCTTCCCCGGAAATGGTCCGATAGCCGGAGGCGAAGCTGTCCGGGAAAATATTATAGACCACCGCGTGCTTCAGCCAGTGGGGGACGGTGCTGACCTCCTCCCGGCGCAGAAAGGGATACTGGTAGAATTCGCTCCGCTCCTTCGGCAGCTCTTTGGAGAAGATATCCGCATAGAGATAGACCTGCTCCTCCGGGTCCTCCAGGTCGAAATAATAGCAGACCCGGGTATAGGGGCTTTCAAAAGTGACCTCGTAAAAATCAAAGTACAGATCCGACGCCGTTTTCTCCATGGAAACCGGCGTGAACAGAATGGGGTCCTTTGGATATACCCGATCGCCGTACCAGAGAGTGCAGCGGGTCAGGTTGTCCTTTGCGGCGCGGATGCGGATGGTCAGGCTTGTTTCGCTGTTTGTAAAGGCGTACTGCGAGAGGGGGATGTGGGTGACGGCTTGTCTTTCAATCATAAAAGACCTCCTGATTTAGCCTTTGACGCCTCCGGCGGTCAGTCCGGAGACCATGTATTTCTGAACCTTGAAGAAAATCAGCAGCAGCGGGACGGACGTCAGAATGGACGCCGCGGTAAACATGGGCCAGCTGCGGCTGTAATCGTTGGATTGCAGCTGATACAGCCCACCAGCCAGAGAGTAGGTGCGGCTGTCCAGCAGGAATGTGGTGGAAAACAGGTATTCGTTCCAGACGGTAATGAGGACCATCATGCAGGTGACGATGATCGCGGGCTTCGCCAGGGGAAGCACGATCTTCCGGATCATCTGGAGGTCGCTGGCTCCGTCAATTTTGGAGGCCTCTTCGATTTCCACGGGAATCGTATCAAAATACCCCTTCATATTCCAGACGGCGAACACGCACATGGACCCGGCGTAGATCAGAATCAGACCCGCGTGCCGGTTGAGCAGCCCTGTGGTTTTGAGTACCCGGAACAGGGCAAACAAAGACAGCACCTGTGGAAAGGCGTTCAGAACGAGCAGGGTCTGCAGCAGAGTCTTTCTGCCCCGAAAACGCCAGCGGGAGGCGGCATAGGCGGCGGGAATGGCGCAGAGCATTGCCACAAGAATGGTCCCGGCGCTCAGCAGCAGCGAGTTTTTCATCCACAGCAGGAAGGGCTCCTCCAACAGGATGGCCCGGTAATTTTCAAAGGTGGGATTTTTCGGGAAAAAGGAGAGGCCCCCGGAGAGGGCGGCCCCCTTCCCGCTGAAGGAGACGGACAGCGCGTACAAAATCGGAATCAGCGCCAGAAAGCAGAGCAGCAGATAGACCGCATTGAGGCAGAGGGCTTTTCCGGGCTTCCCTGTCTTTTTGCTTGTTGTTCTCATGGCTCATTCCTCCCGGAGACTGCGGTTTGTCATCAGGGAGAACAGAATAATGATGACAAAGAGCAGCATGCTGACCGCGCTGGACAGCCCGTAGTTATTGGATACGAAGGCATTCTGGTGGGCGTAGGTAATGACCGTATTCAGGCTCGCGCCGGTCATATAGCCCCGCTGCTGGGTCAGAAGATAGATAATATCGAACTGCTTGAAGGTTATGAAGGTGGTCATGACGGCGGCGGGGGCCACAATAGGCCAGATCGCGGGAATGGTGATGCTCCGGACAGAGGTCCAGAACCCGGCCCCGTCCAGCTTCGCGCTCTCATAGAGATTCCGGTCCACGCTTTGCAGAGCACCGTCAATGGTGGAGATCATAAACGGAAGGGCCATCCAGAGATTCAGCGCCAGGCAGGAACAAAAGGCAATGGCATTGCTGCCGAGAAAATCCACCTTTCCAAAGCCAAGAAGCCCCAGCAGCTTATTCAGAACGCCGAATTCCGTATTGAAAATACCCACACGCCAGAGAAGAATGGAAATATAGGCGGGCATGGCCCAGGGCAGCATCAGCGCGGTCTTATAGATCCGCCGCGGCCCCAGCTCCGGGGCGTTCAGGCCCAGAGCGATGAAAAAGCCGATGCCGATCTGCAGGACCATATTGACCGCCGTCCAGAGGAGCGTTGTTCCCAAAGCGCTTAAAAACCCGGAATCGAACTTGAAAAGCGCCCGGGTATAGTTGCCCAGACCGATGAACCGATAATCCGACCAGTGATAGAGGTTCATATTCGTCAGGGAAATATAGCCCGTGTAGAGAATGGGAAAAACGAGAACGATCAGAATCAGCAGCAGCGCAGGCAGACAGTAAAACCAGGGCTTCATTCTGGACCTTCGGTTCATTCCGGCGTACCTCCTTACAAAAGTGTGGGAGCGGCAGACTCTGCCGCTCCCTGAAATCGGACAGCTTACTGCATATCGGCAATGGCCTGCTCGGCGGCAGCCTGGGCCTCCTCGGCGACTTTGGCAACATCCTCGCCGTTCTTGTTGACATTGACCAGGAAGCTCTCCGCCGGGCCCCACATGACATTCATCTCGGGAATATTGGGCATGGGCTGGGCGGTGGAGGCGGTCTTCTGAATGGCGGCAATCATGGGATTGGCCGCAACGGACGCATCCTCATAGGACTTGTTGTTCGCGGGCGCGCATCCGGCGGAATTGGCCAGAGCAACGCCAACCTCGGGAGCGGCCATAGCGGTCAGAACCTTGGCAATGGCATCCTTCCTGGTTTCCAGAGCGATTTTCAGAACGCCCGCGCCCTGCACGCCGGAGAAGGGGGCCAGACCGTTGCCGTTGGGCAGCTTGATGTCCGAGAGGGAGACAATGCCGTAGTCAATTCCCGCTGCCTCGATGCCGGAGGTCAGCCAGGGCCCGCCGATGATGGCGGCGGCCTTGCCCTCGTTGAAGAGGGTCGTTACGGTGTTGTAGTCGCCGTCGGCCTGCAAAAGGCCAAACTTCTTGTTGTATTCCACAGCCTCCATGGTCTTGGGATCCGTAAAGCCGGGCTTGCCGTCCTCACTGATGACATAGCCGCCGAAGCCGTTGATAAAGGGGGAGACATTGTAGGCGTTGGTGTGCTGGTTCACAACGGCATAGGTGCCGGCGTTGACATCCGTATGGGCCACCATGTAGTCATACAGGGCTTCCGTGGTGTCCGGGATCTCCCCCTCCCAGAGGGCCTTGTTGTAAAGGAAAACCAGAGTCTCAAAGTAGACGGGCAGCAGATATTGAGTCCCGTTCAGCTGCCCGGCCTTGACGGTCATGGGCAACGCGTCGGCCAGAAGGGCGTCGGTATCCAGAATATCGGAAAGGGGCGCCAGGATATCCATGGCCACGAAGGTGCCCAGAACATCGTGGGCGTAGAAATACATGTCGGGAGCGTTGGCCGCGTCGCTGCCGTAGAGCTTCAGCTGGTTGGGCATGTCGGTTTTCTTTTCAAACTGAACGGTGATGCCGTCATCCGCCAGTGCGGCGTTGACCTGATCCGCGATGGTCTGCATAATGGCCTCGCTGCCGTCGTGCCAGATGGTCACGGTGACGGGCTCCGCCGCCGGGGTGGTTTCCGCCGCCGCAGCGGCTGCGGTCTGCGCGGACGGCTGTTCGGTCGCCGCGGTGGGGGAGGCGGTTTGGCCGCAGCCTGTCAGAATGCCGAAGCACATAGCTGCCGCCAGCAGCAGGGCAATGGTCTTTTTCATAGAATAGATCTCCTTTCAATTTGCTGTTTTCGGAAAACGTTTTACGATTTTAGGGAAGAAATTATACGAAAGATATTGCAATATTCCTTTGTATACTGTAAAATCTAATTGGATTATAGCATGGTGATTTTGGGCTGTCAATGAAATTTCCATTGCTGTTTTTCCTAAATTCAGAAAGCGTTTTCCGAAAAGGAGTGCGATTCTTATGGCATATACCATTCAGGATGTGGCAAAGAAAGCAGGGGTTTCCACCGCGACCGTCAGCAAAGTGGTGAATAATAAGATGTATGTGTCCCCTGCCACCCGGGAAAAGGTTCTTGCCGCCATAAAGGCACTGAACTACTCTCCCAACGTATCCGCGGCCAATCTGGCAAAGCGGGCCACAAAGAACATTCTGTACGCGGACAGCTTTTATAAAGGACTGCCCTTTCAGAATCCCCATATGTTCGACATCATCTGCGGCGCGGAGCATGAGCTCAGCCGCCGGGGCTATCATCTGACGCTGCTGAATCTCAGCGACCCCGGGAAGAAAATGGAGCAGATTCTGGAGGAGACCATTGTCAGCCGGTCGGCAGACGGCATGATCGTCAACGGCTCCTTCATCACCCCCCAGGTGGAGCGGCTGCTGCTGCAATACGATTTCCCGCAAATCTGCATCGGGCAGCCGGAGTTTGACTCCATCATCTCCTGGATCGACACAAATAACACGCTTTCCGCCAATATGGCCGTGGAAAAGCTGCTGGACTGCGGCTGCCGGAGAATCGCCTACATGGGCGGACAGAAGGAGGATAAGATCTTCATAGACCGCCTGAAGGGCTTCCGTCTGGCGGCGCGGAAGAATGAGCTGGACATTCCGGAAGGCTATATCACCTACAATGAGCCGGATATCGACGCCATCTGCCGGTCTGCCCGGGAGCTGCTGGAGCTGCCGGAGCGGCCGGACGGCATTATCTGCACCAACAGTCTGATGACGGTGGGTACCATGCGGGCCATTCAGGAAAAGGGACTGCGGATGCCGGAGGACCTGTCCCTGATCGCCTTTGACGACTATCCCTACACGCCGCTGCTGTCCCCCAAGCCCACGGTGATCGAAATTGACCTGTTCAGTCTGGGTGTTCACGCAGCCGCGCAGCTGCTCCGGAAGATCAGGGACCCGGCCATGCTCATTCAGACCTATACCGCCCTTCCCCGCTTGATTCAGCGGGAAACCACCGCCGACAAATAAATTTTTTCAGAATCCGGATATTTTGCCGCGGAAAATGCGGGTATCTCCACTGATTTTGGAAAGAACCTTCGGAATCCACAGACAGTCCATAAATGCTTCACAAAAGATTCATTTCATTTTTAGCACTCTAGCCTTGCCAGTGCTAAAAAGTGTGGTATAGTATAGCTGTTCCTTGAGAGAGGAACGAGAGATACAAAATCCGGTAACAGTAAATCGCCTGCGATGGTTCAGCCAGCGCCAGCGAGAGAATTGAATTGGAGGAATGATTTATGTTGCCTAGCATTTTTGGTGAGAACCTGTTTGATGATTTCTTTAACGATCCCTTCGGTATGGTTGCGGCCAGAACCGAGAACCCCCTGTATGGTAAGCACGCGCGGAATCTGATGAAGACCGATGTGCGGGAGACCGGGGATACCTACGAGCTGGACATTGACCTGCCCGGCTTCAAGAAGGACGAGATCAATGTGGAGCTGAAGGACGGTTACCTGACCATCTCCGCCGCCAAGGGCATGGATAAGGATGAGAGCGACAAGAACGGCAAGTTCATCCGTCAGGAGCGTTACACCGGCGCCTGCAGCCGGAGCTTCTATGTGGGTTCCAGCATCCAGCCCGAGGACATCGGGGCCAAGTACGAGGGCGGCGTCCTGTGCCTGAGCGTTCCCAAGAACGTGAAGAAGCAGCTGCCTGAGAAAAAGATCATTGCCATCGAGTAACAGGTACGATAGCGGCGTGGCTTCGGCCACGCCGTTTTTGTATGCGAAATCAGCGTCCCCGATTTTTCGGGGACGCTGACTTTTTTGCCGCTTTCCTTTTCCGGCAGGATGTGCTATTCTAAGAAAAAACACAAAGGAGCATTCTTTATGGAATACCGCGTTGAACACGACTCTATGGGCGAGGTCCGGGTGCCGGCGGATAAGTACTGGGGGGCGCAGACCGAGCGGAGCCGGAACAACTTTCCCATCGGCGTGGGGCTGGAGACCATGCCCCGGGAGATCATCCATGCCTTCGGCATTCTGAAGAAAGCGGCGGCCATGGCGAACCATGCCCTGAAGCCGGAAAAAATGACGGAGGAAAAGCTGTCCGCCATTTCTCAGGCGGCGGACGAGGTGATTTCCGGGACGCTGGCGGACAATTTCCCGCTGGTGGTCTGGCAGACCGGCTCCGGAACCCAGTCCAATATGAACGCCAACGAGGTTATTGCGGGCCGGGGCAATGCCCTGGCGGGGAAACGCCTGCTGCACCCCAATGACGACATCAATATGTCCCAGTCCTCCAACGATACCTTCCCCACGGCCATGCACATCGCGGCGGTGCTGGCTCTGGAAGATAAGCTGCTGCCCGCCTTGGATACGCTGATCGGCACCTTCCGGGAGCTGGAAGCGAAAAACGAGGGCATTGTCAAGTCCGGCCGGACCCATTTGCAGGACGCCACGCCCATTACCTTCTCTCAGGAGATCTCCGGCTGGCGGACCAGTCTGGAGCGGGACCGGCAGCTGATTTGCGCCTCCCTGCCCTATCTGAAGGAGCTGGCTCTGGGGGGCACCGCCGTGGGCACGGGACTGAACGCCCCCAGAGGCTTTGATACCGCCGTGGCGGCAGCCGTCTCGGAGCTGACCGGGAAGGATTTTGTTACCGCCCCCAATAAGTTCCATGCCCTGACGTCCAAGGACGAGCTGGTATTTGCCCACGGGGCGCTGAAAGCCCTGGCGGCGGATATGATGAAAATCGCCAACGACGTGCGCTGGCTGGCCTCCGGCCCCCGGGACGGCCTGGGGGAGATCCGCATTCCCGAAAACGAGCCCGGCTCCTCCATCATGCCCGGCAAGGTGAACCCCACCCAGTGCGAGCAGGTGACCATGGTGGCGGTGCAGGTCATGGGCAACGACACGGCGGTGGGCATGGCCGCCAGTCAGGGCAACTTTGAGCTGAATGTGTTCATGCCCGTGCTGGCCTATAACTTCCTCCAGTCCGCCCGGCTGCTGGCCGACTCCATCCGCTCCTTCAACGACCACTGCGCCGTGGGCATCACCGCCGACCGGGAGAAGATGCGCCACAACTTACACAACTCCCTCATGCTGGTAACGGCCCTGAATCCCTACATCGGCTATGAAAACGCGGCAAAAACCGCCAAGACCGCCTTTGCCGAGAACATCTCCCTGAGAGATGCCTGCGTAAAGCTGGGCTTTCTGACGGCGGAACGCTTCGATGAGGTGTTCCATCCGGAAGAAATGGTATAAACCCATTGCAATTTTCCACCGATTGTATTATGATTGGGAACAGTTCGAGAATTCGGAGGAAAAATATCTTGAAGCGCAGGAAAAGTAACAAATTGATCACGGTTCTGGTGATCCTTGCCGTGCTGTCCGTGGCGGCGGCCGGGGGCATGCTGGCCTATATCTATTACCAGAACACCCATATTTTTGTGGAGGGCCAGGCCTATCCGCTGGACGCCACTTATCTGGATCTGCGGGAGGAGGATATCTCCTTCGCCCACTTTGATGCCGTCCAGTCTCAGCTGCCGGACTGTACCGTAGTCTGGAATGTGCCCTTCCAGGGCAAGAAGGTCTCCAGCGATTCCGCGGAGATCACCATTTCCAACCCCAGCAGCGAGGATATCCGCATTTTGGGACAGTATTTCCCCAAGCTGCGGACGATCAACGCCGGGGGCTGCGACAATTATGAGACTCTGGAGCAGCTGCAGGCCGCACTGCCTCAGGTGAAAGTCGCCTATCAGGTAGCGCTGGGCGGGTCCTTTGTGGATCCCACCGTCACGAAACTGGATCTGGAGCCGGGAGACTATGATCTGGACACCCTGAAAGAGGCGCTGCTGTACCTGCATCAGGTGACGGATGTGACCATCCACAAGCTGGACCTGACTCTGGAGCAGTTCCAGACTTTGCGGGAGGCATTCCCGGAAATCACCTTCCACTATACGGTCTACCTGCTGGATCAGGAGCAGAGCAGCGATGTGACCGCGCTGGATCTTTCCCGGATGCAGGAAACCGACCTGGACCAGGTGGCCCGGAAGCTGTCCCTGCTGCCGGAGCTGGAAACCGTGGAGCTCTGCGGCAGCGACGGTACTTCCAAGCTCACCGAACAGGATGCCAAGACCCTGATCGCCGCGGCGCCGGATGCCGTCTTCCACTATGCCTTTGATTTCTACGGCCAGACCCTGTCTACGGACATGGAGGAGGTCAAGCTCAAGGGCCTGAAGATCAGCGACGATGAGGAGCAGACCGTCCGGGACGCCCTGGATCTGCTGTCCAACTGCAAGCGCTTTGTCCTGGAGGACTGCGGATTGAGCAGCGACGTGCTGGTCAAGCTCCGGGAGGACTATCGGGACCGGACGAAGATCGTCTGGCGGGTCTATTTTGGCAAGGGCAGCAGCCTGACGGACGCTCAGGTCATCCGCTGCGTCTATGATCTGAAAGACAGCAACTGCTCCGCCCTGCGCTACTGCGAGGACGCGGTCTACGCCGACTTCGGCCACGATGAATACCTGAACGATTCCAGCTTCCTGGAGGGCATGACCAGTCTGGAGGTCGTGATCCTCTCCGGCTCCCCCATCAAGGATCTGACGCCTCTGGCCAACTGCAAGAATCTGCGGATTCTGGAAATCGCCAACTGCGGCTATGTAACGGACCTGAGCCCCCTGGCCGCCTGCGAGAAGCTGGAGATGCTGAACATCAGCTACACCAAGGCGGAGGATCTGGCGCCTCTGGAAAACCTGCCGCTGACTCATCTGGTAGCCGTCGGCGGCACAGGCACCCGTCTGGGCCAGGAGCAGCAGGAGGCATTTGAGACGGCCCACCCCGACTGCCAGAACCTCTGGCGGGGCACCCAGGAGTACGGCGTTGGCTGGCGCTATGTGGACAAGGAGACCGAGATGGACTGGTATGCCCAGGCTGCCGTCGCCTTTAAGTACCCCCACGCGCCCAATAATGTCGGCTGGTATCTCACGAACGATTGAGCCAATAACCGAAAAACCACAGCCCGCCTTGACGTTTCAGGCGGGCTGTGGTATAATAAGCACAGAAAGAGGGCGCTGCCGATAGACGGTTTGCGCCCCCTGCTAACTGGAAAAAGTAACCGTTAAGTTTGGGGAAACTGTGTGGCGGTTACTTTTTCTTGTTTATTTCTATGATTTGGATCACCAAATTGACAAGACCAATAAGTACAAGACAAAACTCGTAGAGTTCTGAAATTGTCATGCTGGCCACCCCCTTTCCGTAGAAGGACAGGGGGTGTAAAAGTATGTGCGTACCGCCTGTGGAAAACAAGGGGGGGAGCAAAACCGCCTACCGTTTTTGGCAGCGCCCCGGTTCCGAAGAACCATGGATATTGTAGCAAAGGTGGGAAATAAAGTCCAGAAATGTGTCAGAGCCTGCAGAGATTTGCATTTACACCGTCAGGTGAAGGCGGAGGGCATACGGTTCTGCAAATTGGGATTTGCCGGAATGTCCCCTTGGCTCCCCCTCTGGGGGAGCTGGCGCGCGCAGCGCGACTGAGAGGGTGCCAGCGGCGGGGTCCGCATGAAAGCCTCTCGGCATCGCAGCCCTCTCAGTCACGGCGTTTCCGCCGTGACAGCTCTCCCATAGGGAGAGCCAAGGGGTACGACAGTCCTTAAAGCTTTTTTTAATATTTCACCGGAATTCTTGACATTTTCCGGAAACAATGGTATGTTGAAACTACTTCTGAGGAAAGGATGCGAGTTTATGAAGAAAATTGCCGCGCTTTTGTGCGCGCTTACACTTGCGCTCTCTCTGGCGGCCTGCTCCAAGGCGGAGGAGCCTGTGGCCACAACGGAGAGCCAGCCTGCGGAAACGACCCAGGAGACCACCGCCCCGGAGACCACAGAGGCCCCGGTGGTCACGGCAAAGCCGCTGTACAGCGAAATCCTGGACAGCTACTTTGACGCCCTGCTTCAGGGCCTGGAGCCCAACGACTATATGGATCGGGGGCTGAACTACCTGCCCGGCATTGCCAAGGACATCAATGAAGTGGGCTACTGCCTGGAGGATCTGGACGGCGACGGCACCTCTGAGCTGCTGATCGGCTCCGTCAGCGAAAACCTGATCTATGCCATGTACACCGTAAAGAACGACGAGGAGATCCGGCTCATCGATGCCGGCGAGCGGAACACCTTCCAGCTGACCTCCGACGGCCTGTTCCTGAACCGGGGCAGCAACGGCGCGGCCAGCTTCGGCTACAATCTGTACGCTTTCCAGGACGGGGAACTGAAATTCCAGGATGCTCTGGTCTTTGACGCGGGCCGTGACGAGCAGAACCCCTGGTTCTACGCCACCACTGAGACCTGGGACACCGACTCCATGACCCCGCTGGAAACCGCCAACGCGGAGGCACTGGAGGAGGACCTGAATTCCAGCGTGGTCCCCATCGCCTTCGTCCCCTTCGCGGAGTATACGACCTGAAGCCAATAGTCCCGCTGGAATAAAAAGAAATATCCCGACGATTGCCTCCCATTGTGTTACAATACATTCAGTAACACAATGGGAGGTTTTTCTATGGCAGCGGAACAGCCGAATAGAAAAAAGCCCCTGTGCGCTGCAAGCCTATTTGTCTGCATAAACGATACTGCGATGATTTTACCGGATTAGTTTTTCAATTCCGTGATTGGCACAACAAATACGCCGTCCGGCCGCTGATATGCCGCGCTTGCCATACCGCACAGGACGCATAGGACGGCAGGCGGTTTTCCCTTTGGGTCTTCCGACATTTGTTTTTTCATTTTAAGAAGATTTGCGGCTGCGGCATCAATTTGGTTTGTCCCCAGTTTGATTTCAAAGGCACACCATTGTCCATCCGCCAATTCAATGACCGCATCAATTTCCTGCCCGCTATAGTCCTGATAATGGTAGAGGTTTGCGCCAAAGGACTCTGCGTAAATACGCAGGTCCCGTTCGCACAGCGCTTCAAACAGGAATCCCAGCGTTTCCAAATCTCCCAGCAGCCCGGAGGGCGATGCTTTCATCTCAGCCTGTTTTTTCAATCGCATTCAGCCAGATTTTGCGATTTCATTCAGTCATTTTCAAGCCTGCGCATTATCGTCATAAAACCTATCGACTACAGCCCCCTTTCGTGCTATAATCAGGGAAATAGCAGGAAAGGGGGATCTTTATGCCCGAAAACCATCCAAACATCAAAAATCCCCTGAGCATTGGGCTTTTGGCCCATGTGGATGCCGGGAAGACCACTCTTTCGGAGGGACTGCTGTATGTGTCCGGCGCCCGGCGGGTGCTGGGGCGGGTGGACCATGGGGACGCGCTGCTGGACAGCTTCACGTTGGAACGGCAGCGGGGGATTACCATTTTCTCCAAGCAGGCCCGGCTGGAAACGGCCCGCCGGGCGGTGACGCTGATCGACACCCCCGGGCATGTGGATTTTGC
>ERZ1026854.1407-NODE-1407-length-15248-cov-10.275587_pt1 | contig 15248 bp, 9 predicted proteins | sample MGYA00380157_ERZ1026854 | MGnify/ENA primary metagenome ERZ1026854 (study PRJEB33269, sample SAMEA4719793) | human gut metagenome | biome: human-associated habitat; feature: organic feature; material: feces | place: Cameroon | collected 2013-10 ...
TTTCAAAAGGAGCTTGCACAGAAATGTGCAGGCTCTTTTTGTGTGAAATAATTAAAGGCTTCCGCCATTATGCCAGAATCCTCATATTTTTGAGCTGGTTTTGGGAGCTGTTTTAGGGATTTTTGCAGGTTCAGCTACTTTTTCTCGCAGTTTTTCCGGCTTTTGGGCTGGTTTTGGGAGCTGTTTTGGGAATTTTTACAGGTTCAGCTACTTTTTCTCGCAATTTTTCCGGCTTTTGGGCTGGCTTTGGAAGCTGTTTTGGGGATTTTTGCAGTTTCAGCTACTTTTCTCGTAATTTTTCCGGCTTTTGGGCTGAATTTGGGGAGCTGTTTTAAAAGATTTAGTGATTACAGCTCCCCAAGGTCTGCCTACTATGCTATCAATCCCTTGTAAACCATAAATTGGTACCTTGAAAACTTCACATAAACAGAGATTTCGTTCTTTATAAGAGGTACAATAGATGTAGAGAAAATGGAGAAATTCACGTATGTCTTTTAAATTAAATGATAATCAGCAGATGACCCTTTACGATGCTGTATTCGGATTATAGACAGTGAAAAAAGAATGCTCGAAAAATCACGTCCAAATACACCGGTTGGAGTATTACTATGATCAGGCTGATTACAATAAAGTGATTTACCGGCAGAGGAAGGAAGATTATAGCCAGCGTCTCCAGACAATTCTGTTGGACGCAGAATGTCTGCTTCAAAAATGCAACGGTGGTTATGATGATGTAAGTGAATATCAGCTTCTTGTCCGTGCCTTTTCCGAGCAGGTGATCAAAGAGAACAATACATTGCGCCTGAAAAACAAAGAAGACGGAACCTAGATACTGCAGTGCCCTGCCGGACATTAGCCAAAGAGTACATCATTTGAAAAAACACAGGAAAAGTAAGAGCTTCCTTCAATAAAAACAATGTGAGAACTTTACTTTCAAAGATCAGTGCAGCTCCAGGATTTCGAATAAAACCGGAAATAGCTTAAAAAATAATTCACAAAATTTCGAATGAAAAATTATCTATTATATCTAGGACCTTTAGTACTAAAAAGATTTCGCATATATTACATAAAAATGAATAAATAGTAAATTTTACCAAAATTTCGTGAATAAAATCTCTGTTTATCCCAATAGTCGAAAACCAACGAAAATATTATAATGTAAGTACGAAAACGTGCGAAAGGGAATTTTCGTACAAACAAAATAAGAAAAGGAGAGGAAATATGAAGAAACTTTTAAGGAGAATGAGTGGTATAGTACTTGCTATTGTCATGGTATTTACGCTGCTCCCGTCGTTGCCGACAGTAGCTGCGGCAGCCGGCAACTTTGACAAGCAGACTATCACAATGCACTTTAAGCCTGCGAGCCAGTGGGATAAGGTGTATACCTACATTAAGCAAGGAAAAAATTGGGATACAATTCCAGAGTATAGCTATATTGGTGCGTGGCCTGGAACTGAAGTAGAGAAGGACAGCAAAAACGATGGCTGGTACAGCTTTACTATTACAATGTCTAAGAATGAATTACACTGTAAATTTACCAATAACAAAGGCAGTGAAACTAAAAATGACGTTGGTTTTACACCTGATAATGAAAAAACTGAAAAATGGGTTACTATGAGAAGCGATAATGAGGATGCAGTTGTTTCTGATACTAAACCAAGTGGATGGATTGACTCAGTTAGTAACGCGCCTATTAAGCCGGTTGTAAAGGGAGAAAGCCCAAAGTTAAATGCTGACAAGACAGTTACATTTAATTTGGATGCTACCAGTGATTATAAGGATGAGACAGATGTAAGACTTATGGGAACAGTTCCGGGAACGAATTGGGATGATGGCTTACAGATGGAGAAAAAGGGTGATTTCTTTACTGTAACAACCGGTAAACTGGAGCCGGGAATTTATCAGTATAAGTTCCTTATTGATAAAAATGGCAAAAACAGTTGGATTACAGATCCTGTAAATTCAGAAATAAAGGATGGTAACAGCAAGCTTGTAGTACCGGGTCTTGAAAGTAAGGCACTTACTGTAACAGAGGGATCAGCTCTAGAACTTCCGGACAAGCTTAATCTTTACAAGGCAGACGGAAATGAGGAGCAGGTTGGTGTTACATATAAATTAAAAGATACAAATGACAAGGTTACACTTGACGGCAATAAGCTTACGGTGGCTAAAAAGTCAGGCATCAAAGAAGTAAAGCTTGTTGCAACTGCTGGTAGTGAGACATCAGAGATTACAGCAAAAGTAGTAGCAGAACAGTACACATATAATATCTACTTTTATGATTCAAATGCTGCCCACATGGATGTAAATGCTGCAGATGTACATATGTGGGAAATTGGAGGCTCTGCTATTGAACCTGTTTCTTTTACAGAAAAAGTAAAGTTTTCTGATGGTAACGAGTGGCTTAAGGCTTCAATTACTACAGATTTAAAAAATATCGGAATGATTCCACGTTCAAAAGGAGAATGGTCTTGGCAGACAGAGGATCATACATTTAATAATACAGATGCAAATAAGACTGTTGATTTGTATATTGTATATGGTGACAAAAACACATATACAAAGCTTCCGGCAATTAAAGAGCAGAGAGAAAGAAAAGTTATTGTTGAGTATGAGCGTCAGAACAATGATTATGATGGTTGGAACATCTATTCTTGGAACAGTGGATTTGGTAAAGAAACAGAAATCTACACACAGGAGATTAACGGAAAACACTATATTATAGTTCCTGTAAAGGATTCTGAAGCAGACATGAATCTGGGCTTCTGCGTCAGAAAGAGCGGAAAAGCTGAAGCAGATAAGTGGCTTGAGAAGGATGGTGGAGATCACTCTATTTTCGTACCTGCAAATCAGACTATTGTAAAAGCCAAGCTTGTACAGGGCAAAGGTGTTACAGAGGTTCTTCCATACAACAAGGGTTATGAGATGAAAGGAAATGAGGATAAGATTTCCTTCTACTACAGAGATGACAGCCTTATGACAGCTGATAATGAGAAATCATTAGATGGCAAAGTGAAAGTTGTTATAAACGGACAAACTCATGATATGACATATAATGCAAAAACAGAGCGTTATGAATATGATGTGAACGGATGTAAGTCTGGAGAGTACACATATTACTACATTGTTGATGGCAAGGACGTGCTTGATGCATTCAATACAAACAGAAAAAATGTTGATGGAAAAGATGTATCATATTTCACATACAAAACATTTGACAACCTTGGAATCAAGGCTAGCCTGTCAAACAGCAAGATGAATTATAATGAAAACAATGTGCTTAGCGTAGAATTTGATGGAGCTGACAAGGATGCTATCACAAAGGCTGAGGTCAGCAGCATTACAGCAGACGTTTCAGCGCTTGGACTCGATACATTAAGCATAGAGCCAAAGCTTATGAAGGGCACAATATCAGTAACAGATAAAACTGCACTTGGAACAAAGAATATCCCTGTAGTAGTTACAGATATTTATGGAAACATCTATAAGACTTCTACACAGGTAGAGGTTACAAAGAATAACAGCTCAAGCTTTGATTGGGATGAGGCTGTTATCTATATGACATGTACTGACAGATTCTATGATGGAAATACTTCAAATAATAAAGCTTACAATACAACAGATGTATTTGATAAGGAAGGAAGCTTAAGCTATCATGGAGGAGACTTTGCAGGACTTGAGCAGAAGCTTGATTACCTCGAGGATTTAGGAGTAAATACTATCTGGATTACACCGATTGTGAAAAACTCAGATACAAAAACAGATGATGGTAAAGGGAATGAAATTCCTTCAACAGGATACCATGGATACTGGGCAAGTGATTTTACAAATCTCAATCCACATCTTGGAACAGAGGCAGAGTTTAAATCACTTATCAATGCAGTACATGCCCGCGGTATGAAGCTGATGGTAGATGTCGTATTGAATCATGCAGGATATGGCACTGAGGATCACTTTAATTCTATCTTAAAGGATGCAGATGGTAATACTATTAAGATGCTCAGAGATGATTCAAACACAGTTACAGGTGACGATGTATATGACGCACTTTCAAAATTACCTGATTTTGTTACAGAAAACGAGGATGTAATGAATCAGCTCGTTGAGTGGCAGACAGACTGGGTTAAAAAGTATGATATTGACTACTATAGAGTAGATACAGTTAAGCATGTTAACTCAGAGACATGGGCAGCATTCAAAAATGCGCTTACAGAGGCCAATGCAGAGTTCAAGATGATTGGTGAGTATTCAGGAGCAGGATATGGAAATACAGCAGGAGAGCTTGGAACAGGAAGAATGGATTCACTTCTTGATTTTGACTACAATGATCAGGCTGTAAACTTTGTATCAGGAAATGTTGAGGGAGCAGAGTCTTTCCTTGAGAGCAGAAATAATTCGATTAACAATACAGCAACACTTGGAGCTTTCTTAAGCAGTCATGACGAGGATAGCTTGGTAGACAAGCTTACGAAAGAAAAAGGAATGAAAGAGGAGGATGCACTTAATGCAGCAAAGGTTGCAGCAGCCCTTCAGCTTACATCAAAGGGTCAGATGGTTATCTACTATGGTGAGGAGCTTGGACAGCATGGATTAAACAATTACCCAATTCAGAGTAACAGATATGATTTTGACTGGGCTGAGCTTGAGAGCCAGAAAACAGATGCTTCAAGTATGTACAATCACTATAAGAAGCTTCTTGCAATCAGAAATGCTTACAGCACACTCCTTTCAAAGGGAACAAGAAAGAATATTGCCACATCAAATGATGAGGGCTACAGTGTATTCGAAAGAGCATATGATGGAAATGCCCTTACAGTTGCCCTTAATGTAAAGGATGCCGCTAAGACAGTGACTATTCCGGTTAGCTTAGCAGCAGGAACAGAGGTAAAGGATTTATACAGCGGTGCTACCTATACTGTAGGAAATGATAAGACTGTAACAGTTACCATTCCGGCAGCAAAGGATGGTGGAACAGTCATTCTTACCGAGGTGAAGAAAACAGTAGATCCAACACCGGCAGACCCGGGCAAGAAAGATCCAACACCTACACCAGCAAAGAAAGATGGAGTTATTTCCGTAACAGATAAGGCAGCTATTGAAACCAAAAAAGCAGCTCCAAAGAGTGGCGATGACAATGAAGCAGCTACATATGTATGCTTACTCGGACTTGCAATGGTTGCAATCACAGCAGCTACATATCGCAAGAAGAGAGCTTGCAAATAAAACAGCTTTTAAACTAAACATTTTATAAACCTCTTAGATGCCGCACCTTCGGGTGCGGCATTTTGCTGTACATGTTTCATGGTGACCTGCAACGACAGTATTCATATAAAATATCTCATAGTTTTTACATAGAGCAAGTATAGAGTTTACCGGGGCACTGTATAATCCATTATGTTTAAATGATTTACACATGGAGGAATAAAATGAAAAAGAGAAATCAGATCATTGCGGCATTTCTTGCAGCGACAATGATAATCACACCGGCAACATCAATATTTGCAAAGGCAGCAAAGGATGGAAACTCTAGTGCAGAGTCTTCTTATGGGGAGAGCTTTACAAGCTGGAAGACAAATGAATGGGAGAACAGGCTCAGCAAGGATTGGACAACTGTTTCTATGACACCGGGAGTTAATGAGTCGGCCATGAACTTTGCATGGTATTCAAAGACAACAGATACTGTCTCACTGACATATGGTTTAAAGGCTGATTTAAGCGATGGAAAGACTGTTCAAATTGCGACAAAGAGCACCGGGCAAAAGGATAAAGACGGAAATGAATACAATAGCAATAAGGCAACTATTTCAGGACTTGCAGCTCAGACCACATATTACTATAAGGTGGATGACAAGGAAATAAAGTCATTTAAAACGGGAAATACAGATAAATTCAGATTTGCTTTTGTAGGTGATCCACAGATTGGTTCATCCAATGAGAAAAAGGGCTCTGATACAGAGGAGTTTTACAATGCACAGAGCAATGCGGTAGCAAATGACAGCTACAATTGGTCACAGACATTGAAAAAGATACAGAGTGCAGGGACTGATTTTATCGTGTCAGCAGGAGACCAGATTCAGACAACAAAGAAAAAAGCCCCTGGAAAGAGCTCTACAACAAGTGAGATAGAGTATGCAGGATATCTTTCACCTGATACACTTGCGTCATTGCCAGTAGCAACAACAGTCGGTAATCATGATGCAGACAATGCCAATTATCAGTACCATTTTAATGTTCCAAACCTCAGCAATCTGGGAGATAATGGAAAAGTAGGTGGCGATTATTATTTTACATATGGTGATGTGCTTTTTATGATGCTTAATACACAGGATACAAACTCAGCGGAGCATATTCAGTTTATCCAGGATACAGTTGCAAAAAATGCCAATTGCAAGTGGAAGGTAGTTACATTGCACCAGGATATTTATGGTTCAGCAGAGCATTCAAATGAGCCTGAGATTGTGAATTTACGTTATGCTCTTACACCGACATTTGAGAAATATGGTGTAGATGCCGTGCTTACAGGACATGACCATGCTTATTCAAGAAGTAAATTCCTTTCAGGCAATCAGACTGAAAAGACAGTTACATATACTGATGATGAGTTTGATGAAATGCTTGATAAGGACATTGACTATACAGGTGAGGGTACTTTGACCGTAGCACCGGGAAATATCCAAGCTGACACAACAGATGAATCAGAAAAGGCTTATTTATCTTATCTTACATCTGTGATGGATGCAGACAGAATTACCGAGACAGGAGAGTATGTGGTAGATCCTAAGGGAATTCTTTATCTTACAGCCAGCAGTTCATCAGGAAGTAAGTATTATGACCTCGTATCACGTCAGCAGTCATATATAGCAAACAGATGGCAGGAGGATGTCCCTACATATTCACTTATTGATGTGACAGAGACAACCATGACAATTAACACTTATCGTACTGACAATGACAGTGCAATTGATAATACTGTTACTATTGTAAAATCAGCAGACAAATCAGCAGTTGATGCTAAGCTTGCAGAGATAAATAAAGAGCTTACAGATAATACACTGGTAGAGAAGGACTATACAGCTGGTAGCTGGAAGGCTTTAAAGGATGCGATGGATGCCGCAAACAGTATCAGCCCTGAGACTGAGCAGGCACAGATCAACAAGGTGCTTGAAAACCTGACAACAGCCAGAAACGGTCTGGTAAAGGTGACTACACAGGAACCGCCAAAATCATCAGAGCAGTCAACAGAAAAGACATCTGAATCAGAGAAAGCATCAGAGCAGCCAACAGAAAAAACATCTGAATCAGAGAAAGCATCAGAAAAGGATGCAAAGAAGACTTCAGAAAAGTCAAACAATAAATCCGCATCTAAGGTTAAGACCGGTGATGAGTCACAGGCAATGCTTTGGACAATTGTTTGTGTGATTGGGCTTGGAGCAGCAGGAACAGCAGTGGTATTTGCCGGAAAAGAGAGAAAATAGTGAAGAAAATCTGTATTGCAATAATAAGTATTGCTCTGATAGTTGCATTTGGAATATCACTGAACAATGTGGAAAAGACAGAGCTTCAATCAACTGATGGCCGTGATTTTGAAAAAGCGACGGTGACAGAGATTGTCAGCTCGGATTATTCGGATAGCACTTCAAAGGCTTCTGATGGCTCTACGGGTGAAGATGACAATGTCAGGGCAGGGCAGCAGCAGATAAAGGTCAAAATAAGAACTGGTGAGCATAAGGGAGAAATCCTGGATGCCACCAGTTCTTCATCGTATCTGTATGGTGCCAGATGTAGAATAGGAACAAAGGTAATAGTAATAATCAGTGAGTCGGATGAGCTTACAACGGTAAGTGTCTATAACTATGACAGAGGAAATCAGCTGTATATGATAATTGCCTTTTTCCTTATAGTTTTAGTTTTAATAGGAGGACTCAAGGGCTTTAAATCAGCTGTAGGGCTTGTGTTTACCTTTTGCTGTATTTTATTTGTATTTATGCCGCTTATCTACAGAGGCGTGTCTCCTATTTTTGCGGCGGCATTTGTGGTAATTATAACAACGGTTGTTGTTATGTATCTGATAGATGGATTTACTGCAAAATCAATCTGTGCAATCGTTGGCACGATAATAGGTGTTGTGCTGGCAGCTGTTTTTGCATTTATATTTGGAAAAATATGCCATATATCCGGCTATAATGTGGATGACATTGAAAGTCTTATTTATATTGGTGAGATGACGGATATAAAGGTGGGCGAGCTGATGTTTGCAGGAATACTGATATCAGCTCTTGGCGCAGTGATGGATGTTGCCATGTCCGTAGCAAGCACTATTAATGAGATTCATGATAAAAATCCAAAGCTTGACACCAAAGAGTTATTTAAATCAGGCATAAATGTCGGAAAGGATATGATGGGAACCATGTCCAACACGTTGATTCTGGCTTTTGCCGGTGGTTCGATTAATACCTTTGTATATATTTACAGCTATAACTATCAGTATTATCAGGTGCTTGATATGTATTCAATCGGAATTGAAATAATTCAGGGAATTTCTGCAACGCTTGGAGTAATACTCACGGTGCCTATAGTGTCTGCAATATCTGCTGTAGCACTAAAGAAAAACATATACTAAATTGGGAAAGAAGTCATATTGCTATCATAGCTTTAAATACATTATAATAAGAAGAAAACAGCAAAGGCTGTCAAGGAGAACAATATGAAAAGTACAGCGTTTGATATGGCTATGGTGGCATACAGACAAAATGATATGGAGGGAGCATTCCGGCAGTTTCTGTCTCTGGCGGAGACAGGCGATGCGGATGCCATGAATATGGCAGCAAATATGTTTGAGAGAGGTCAGGGCACATACAGAGACCCGGGGCGCGCAGTGTTCTGGTGGAAGAAAGCAGTGGAGCTTGGCAATGTGGATGCGCTTGCTGATTACGGACAGTATCTGGTCACTACCTTTTTTGATGGTAAGGAGCAGAAGCTGGGAGCCGGGTATCTGGTTACTGCGACGGAGCGTGGCAACAACAGGGCAGGAGAAAGCCTTGTAGAGTTTGCACTTAAAAATAATGAGGCAGGAGCCAAGGTGTACAGGGCAGCATCAGATTACTGTGACAGGGCTATTGCCGCTGCGACAGATTCTTATCTGCGCACGCAGTATGTGCAGAAAAAGGGAATGCTTAAATATAAGCTCAGACAGAACAGGTTTGGAAATAGTTATATTTATTTTGCGGCTCTGTTTTCAGTGATAGGCGCAATACTTCTCATGGTAGCATCTGTGGATTTATTCCTTGAGCTGCATAGGGAATATCGTGATATGTTTGAAATTTTCACATATATAGACAGGATACCGTGGGAGATGGATATAGCGATGTTTTTTGCGTCAATGATTCTTTTTACCCTTGGTAAAGTGACAAATAAGCTGCATCTTGCGAGCTTTATGCAGATGTTTTCATCTGTGTTTGCGGTGGCGGTTGTTGTGCTGCACTTTATCTGTGTGATAAATGATGGCAAGGTGTGGTATGACAAGCTGCTGTGGTACGTGGTGCTTGTTGTCATTCCGCTTATGCTCGGAAAGCTGCTTGGTGAGATACTCAGGAAGATTATCGGTATACAGTAACAGCTTCGAGATGACTTAAGTGATGTAAGATGCTTAAAAATAATATTTCGATATGTAACAAAAGGAGAACGAATATGACTCTGCAACAACTAAAATACGTGGTGACAGTGGCAGAATGTGGCAATATAACAGAGGCTGCAAAGCAGCTTTTTGTATCGCAGCCCACAGTGACCAGCGCTATACATGACCTGGAAAAAGAGATGCAGATAGTTATTTTCGTCAGGACAAACAAGGGAGTGATACTATCAGAGGATGGTGAGAGATTTCTTGGTCATGCCAGACAGGTGCTGGAGCAGGTGGATCTCATAGAAGGAATTTACAAGAATGATGTGGTGAGCAAGCCGCACTTTGCAGTATCGTGTCAGCACTATTCCTTTGCGGTAAATGCATTTGTGGATGTAATCAGAAGATTTGACGCGTACCAGTATGATTTTACCATCAGGGAGGAGCAGACTCACGAAATAATTGAGGATGTCACAAACTTAAAGAGTGAGCTTGGCGTCATGTATCTAAGCTCCAAAAATACGGAGGTGCTCTCAAAGATGCTAAAGCGTAATGAGCTCGAGTTTACAGAGCTTTTTACAGCCACACCGCATGTATTCATATGTGACAGTCATCCGCTCGCCAAAAAAAAGAGTATCACTATGGATGATTTGCAGGACTATCCGTACCTGACGTATGAGCAGGGAGAGTACAATTCACAGTACTTTTCGGAGGAATTTGTCAGTACGCTTGACAGCAGGAAGAATATCAGAGTGAGAGACAGAGCTACACTTTTTAATCTGATAATTGGCTTAAATGGCTATACAGTGTGCTCAGGAGTGATTTCCGCTGAGCTGAATGGAAGGAATATTATCTCAAAGCCACTTGATGTGGAGGAATATATGCAGATAGGCATTATAACCAGAAAGGGTGTGGTGCTCTCGAGATATGCAAGAGAGTATATTGAAGCATTGAAGGCCCACTGTATGTGACACTACAATCAATATATAAGACATAATGTATAAGATATGATATATATGATATATCATATATAAGGTCTGAACATATACAAACATTTGGTACAAGGAGCATAAGCATGTACGACAGTATAATAATAGGAACAGGTCCTGCCGGACTGTCGGCAGCCCTGAATTTAAAAACATATAAAAAGGACTTTATCTGGTTTGGCTCTAAAAATCTAAGCGAAAAGGTTCAAAAAGCAGAGAAAATCACAAATTATCCGGGGTTTCCGCTGATAAGCGGGCAGGAGCTGTTTGAACGCTTTGATGCGCACAGACGGGCAGCGGAAATTGAGATAACAGAAAAGACCGTGACCAATATCATGCCTGCAGGAGATGAATTTATGGTGCTTGCAGACAATGAGGTGTATGAGGCGAGGTCTCTCATACTGTGCATGGGTGTGATGTCTGCAAAGCAGCTTGACAGGGAGGATGAGCTCCTTGGAAAGAGGCTCAGCTACTGTGCCACCTGTGACGGCATGTTTTACAAGGATAAGAGGATAGCTGTCATATGCAATGACAAAAAGTATGAGCATGAGGTAAAGTATCTTGCAGATATTGCAGCAGAGGTATTGTATTTCCCGACATTTAATGACAGCGAAATAGAGCTTTCCAATGTAAAGATATCAAGGGATATGCCTGTTGCATTGACAGGTGATTCATTTGTAGAGGGAATTACGCTTCGAAGCGGAAGGACTGAGAGCGTGGACGGAGTCTTCTGCCTCAGAAATGCCATAGCACCGTCAAAGCTTATGCCACAGCTTGAGGTTGAAAACGGACATATCGTGGTGGACAGAGCCCAGCAGACAAATGTAGCAGGCTGTTTTGCGGCGGGTGACTGTACAGGCAGGCCTTACCAGTATACGAAGGCTGTCGGAGAGGGAAATGTGGCAGCACACTCTTGTATACAATATCTCAGTAAATCAGTAAAATAATATAGCAAAGTCTTTAACAGGTCATTATGCGACAATCTGTAAAGAATCTATAGCCATTTACCATTGAGAAGATACTGATTTCTCTCAGCTCCGACTGAGACAAACTGTATTTCATGTCTTAGCATGTCCTCAAGCGAACTTATGTAGCGCTTGGCATTTACAGGCAGCTCATCATACGACCTGCAATTTGAAATATCGGTTTTCCACCCCGGCAGCATTTTGACTACTGGGGTATATTTTTCAAGATTTTCGGTAGGGTCAAAGACATTGGTTACAGCATTTTTATACTGATATCCGGTGATAACAGGAATTTCGTCCATGATGCTAAGAACATCGAGCTTGGTCAGTGCAATTTTGTCAGCATGCTGGCATTTTAGACCATAGCGGCTTGCAACGGCATCAAATGGACCTACACGACGTGGTCTTCCGGTTGCAGCACCATATTCGCTGCCATATTTGCGGACCATCTCAGTCCATTCACCGTTCATTGCTTTTTCTGCGACAAACGGTCCGGCTCCTACACAGGTAGAGTATGCTTTTAGCACACCTACCACATGGTCTATTGAAGCGCCGGGAATACCGGCACCTATAGGACCGTATGCGGAGATGGTTGATGAGCTTGAGGTATAAGGGAAAATACCATAGTCGATATCTCTCATTGCACCAAGCTGTGCTTCAAGGACAACACGCTTTCCCTTTGAGAGCGCATCCTCAAGGAAGGCGCCGGTATCTGTGATATAAGGAGCATATTTTGCAGCCTTCTGCTTGCACCATGACAAAAGAGCAGACAGTGACATAGGCTCCTGATGATAGCAGCCTGCGAGTTCAAGGTTTTTAGCCTCAAGCATGGTCTTAAGTCTGGCCTGTACATTCTCGTCATCTAAGTGGAGTAAATCACCGAGACGTATTGTTTTCTTGCGGTATTTATCGCTGTATGCATAGGCAATGCCTCGCTTGGTAGAGCCAAAGGCTGCTCCGGACTTTGAAAGGCGGGCTTCCTCAAGCTCATCCTGTATTTTATGCCACGGCATGGAAATTGTGGCTCTTGTTGATAATTTCAGATTTTTTGGTGAAACAGATACATTTTGTGTTCTGATTTGTGCAATTTCATTTGACAGATGGTTGAGGTCGATAACCATTCCGTCACCGAGCACACACACCACATCCGGGTGTAGTATTCCGGATGGAAGCAGATTTAAGACAAATTTTCCTTGTTTATTGACCACTGTATGTCCGGCGTTGTTACCGCCCTGATAGCGGACTACGATATCCGCATGTTCTGCGAGCAGGTCGATGACACGGCCCTTTCCCTCGTCTCCCCAGTTTATTCCTGTAACTGCTGTAAGCATGATGAATGCCTCCTTGTTTTTTTATATGAATATAAGGTAACTATTTTACTACGTGCAATACCGAAACGTCTTATCCGTGAGTATTCTTGCAAAGATAAGTCCGAGCGGCAGTGCAATGATAATCATGATTGCCGATGCAAACCATGAGACTGCATCCGAAAGTGCCATAATGCCGAAATTGTATATTGCCCGGTACAGATAAAGCCCCGGAACCATTATGACGATGGATGGAACAGTGAGGGATATTCTCGGATATCCGTTGTTTTCCTTGATAAATGATGCGAGAAGCCCTGCTGTGAGAGCTCCGGCAAATGCGGCAGCAGGAGCAGGCATACCTGTCAGGTCTACCAGCTCAAGCCGCAGTGAATTTGCTATGGCACCGATAAGAGCAGCTGTTGCAGCCATGGGAGCAGGGCTGTTGAACATAATTGAGAATCCAAACACACCGAAGAAGCTCATTATAAGCCTCAGGATTAGATGTAGTACGGGGCTCAGATCCAAATCTTCAAAGTCCATAGGCTGCAGGTGCAGAAGCAGTGCCATAATCCATGCAAACATCGTAGCTACCATGACTATTATTATTGCATAGGCAAGGCGTTCAAGCCCGGAGCGCAGATCCAGCTTTGCCAGGTCGATTCCGCTTGTGATAAACGGAAATCCCGGTATGATAAAGAGCATGGAACAGATGTATCCGGCTTCATGAATGGTTGGTACATTGAAAGCCATCTCTGCTATTTTTAAAAGTGCCGCATATATGAAGCATGAGGCAGAAATTGATACCGCTATATTAAGGAATAAAGTAAAATGATGCTTTATAAGCTTTGTTCGGATGAGATTTCCAATGCCGGCTGCTATAAATGCCAGCATCATCTCGATAGGACCTCCTCCGAGCAGAAACGTGAAGGCACAGCATGCTATAGCTGCTGCAAGTCCAAGCCTTGCAGGGGAGTAAATGGCATGAATCTGCTCTATCTCATCGAGACGGCGGTGGATTTCTTCACCGGTCAGGTGCGCTTCCTCCTTAGGAAAATTGTCGACAAACTGCTCCATGCGATAGAGCTTTGATGTATTTACACCTGTGTTTGCTATGCTGAGTGACTGCGATATACAGTCATTTCCGTCAAAGCAGTTGAACTCGATGGACATCAGTCCGACATCCACTGTACATGTGACACCAAGCTCCTTTGAGAGCCGGTTCATGGAGGTTCTCACACGCCAGGCTCCTGTGCCGCAGGAGAGCATGATGAGACCGACACGTCCGATTACAGAGGCTTTTTCAATAAGTCCGGCCTTATCTATGAGTATATTTCCATCCTGTCTGGCATAATCATGCCATGGGATTTCCATATGATTTTTTTCCATGATATCTGTGTAGCTGTTATCTGCCATAAATTATCGCCTCGGCCTTTTGTACATGTTTCTCTAGATTTTTTAGGAAATGAGAGCTTCGAAGGAAAATACCAATTTCATCATACCGCTTGTCATTTTCCACAAGCGAGTCCTGACCGTAAAAAACATATGCCATAGGAAGCTCCTTTTCAATCTGTATCATCAGATCCCATACGGCAGAGTACGCCTCAGCCTCAGTCTCCTTGAGCTTTACCGTATCGGGAAGCTCACGTATCAGGAGTATTCCATCATGCTTTACGATGACCTGCTGTGTGGGAGTCATATGCTCGGAATCATAGGTGTGGCTGTAGCGGTAAGCCTGTGCGTAGTAGATATCCTTTTTATTTGACATATCGTTATATATCTCATGAAAATGTATATAGTTCTTGTCGTGAGATATGTGTTTATACTCGGGCAGCGGATTTCCGTGCTCATCGGTCATGATTATTGGATTTTGATGTCCGTCGGCATTGAACCTGTACGGTATGATATATGAATTTCGCAGCAGATCAAATACTGTGTTGTTGCACAGGCACATAAGCAGTGCGGAAAGATCGCGGTTGGTATATGCATTGAAGAGAGCTTTGGCAAATTTTTCTGCCGGAAGTGATACATCAAATTCATCGTTGTAAACCAGATTTTCATTGAAGGTTTCCATAAGCCTGTCACACGCCCATGGATCGTTTAGTATCTTCTGAAACAGCATTTCTGCATGATCTTCTCTTGGAAACATTGTCTTTTCACTCATTTGAAACACGTCCTTTTCTTATATAATCAATATTTCTCTTTTGAGCATTTATGATTATACAATTATGACTGCAATAAGTAAAAAGTATAATTGATATAATTGAAATATCACATTATTATATCTGCGAGAAGACACGACCGAAAATTTTTATCCATAGGAAAAATCTATATCAAACACATGATTTTATGTATTTTACAATGGACAAAAGGAAAT
>ERZ1026854.1413-NODE-1413-length-15205-cov-3.862970_pt1 | contig 15205 bp, 15 predicted proteins | sample MGYA00380157_ERZ1026854 | MGnify/ENA primary metagenome ERZ1026854 (study PRJEB33269, sample SAMEA4719793) | human gut metagenome | biome: human-associated habitat; feature: organic feature; material: feces | place: Cameroon | collected 2013-10 ...
TTATTCATTCTCACACCTCCTCAACAGTCACGTTTTCGACGGAGCCGAGATATCCGGCAACCATCTTTGCCTGTTCCTCGCCGCCGGGAACGCCCAGAAGCATAGAACCGTAGGTCTTGTCATCGATACAGCGTGTTGCGGCGGAAACTATGTTGACAAGAATGTTCATCTCAATCGCCATAGATGAAATGAGAGGCATGCTTGCCGCCTGTGCACCGCTGAAAACGACGCGGAGTCGTTTTTCCTTGTGCGGGTTTGAAACCTGATCGTCCGCGCCGCCGGGGAAAACGAGCCGTCTTGCCGCCGCCGATTTCGGACTTGCAAACACCGTTCCGACTGCGCCTTCTTCGACGACCTCGCCGTTATCGAGAATCGCAACATGATTGCAGACCTCTTCAACAACACTCATCTGATGCGTAATGATTATGACCGTTATTCCGAGTTTTTTGTTTATGTCACGTATCAGTCCGAGAATGGAATGGGTGGTGTTAGGGTCAAGTGCGCTTGTCGCTTCGTCGCAGAGGAGAACCTTCGGATCCGTTGCGAGCGCACGGGCGATGGCTATTCGTTGCTGCTGACCACCGGAAAGCTGCGCCGGATATGCCTTTGCCTTGTCCGGCAGACCGACCAGTTCGAGCAGTTCCGTTGCGCGTTCTATGGCTTCACTTTTCGGCACACCGGCGAGCTCCATGGGAAAGCATATGTTTTTCAGGCAGTTTTTCTGCATAAGCAGGTTAAAACCCTGAAAAATCATCGTTATGCCGCGTCTTGCCTCGCGGAGCTGGGCGGGGGAAAGCTCCCCTATGTTCACTCCGTCGACTATAACCTCGCCTTCTGTCGGGCGCTCAAGCATATTTATGCATCGAACAAGCGTGCTTTTTCCGGCGCCGCTCATACCGATGATACCGTAAATATCGCCGTCTGCGATTGTCAGATTTATGTTGTGAAGCGCGTCGACTCTGCCGCCCGCACCTTCGAAAGTCTTACAAATGTTGCGTAATTCTATCATTATAAACTTACTGCCTTATTTATTTTTGATGTCGTCAAGCGTTTTGTGGCTTGTCGAATAAATGCCCATCGGTTCAACATGAACAGCGGAAACGGAAACGATGTGTGTGCCGTTTTCCTTGTTGAAGTCGTCAAGATAGGGCGTGTGCTGGAAGTAGTTTGCGTCACATTCGCCGCTTTCAACGACGTTGTTCGGAACGACATAATCCGAGAAAACCTTTATGTCAAGCGTGATGTTCTTCTCGGCAAGAATCTTCTTTACTTCTTCAAGAATTTCTGCATGAGGAGTGGATGAAGCGGCAACGGTTATCTTTGTGCCTGCGATGGAAGCGTAGTCTACGGAGGCGTCAAAGCCGTCTGTGGGGTTGTCAACCGTGCTTATAACTGCGCCGTCATACTTGCCTGCGATGAAATCAGCAACCTGCTTGCTTTCAAGGGCTGCTTTGAGCGCCTTTATTTTGGGAGTATTCTCGTTGCCTTCTTTGACGGCAAGAATGTTTGCGTATTTACTGTATGAGCCCTCAATGGCGAGAGAGTCCTTTGTGGGGTTGAGACTTGCGGAAATTGCGTAGTTTGAGTTGATGACTGCATAGTCAACATCGGAGAGGAAGTTGGGAAGCTGAGCCGCTTCAACTTCTTTGATTGTGATGTTATAAGGATTTTCGACGATGTCACGAACGGTTGCCGTTATGCCTGCGCCTTCCTTGAGTTTGATAAGTCCGTTTGCTTCGAGAAGAAGGAGCGCGCGGGCTTCGTTTGTTGTGTCATTGGGAACTGCGATTGTTACGCCGTTCTTGCCACCGCACGAAGCGAGAAGCAGAAGGGCAAGAGCGAGTGTGATGACGATTGCTGCGATTCTTTTCATTTTTGAAATCTCCTTTGAGAAAAATAGTTTTGAAAACAAAAAACGGAAGCCTTGAAAATACGGCTTCCGAAGATTGCTTTGTACATTATCCGCTTTTGGGATCAGACGTTTTTTTGCGTGCGGAAACGTATGATACAGCAATCTTCGGCTTGCATCATAGACATGCACATTATCATCCCTTTAAGCGTAAGCGCTGTAAGCATCACGTGTTCCTCCCTGCGGATAAATATGGACGTATCATATCACAAAGGCGGGGGCTTGTCAAGAGGAAATTTTGAAAAATGTGCAATTTTTTCGGAATTTATTTGAGGTCGATTCTTTTATAAGCCGAGCCGCCGATGGTTTTCCAAGTTATGTCGTTTTCTGTCATAACGATGTAGCCTCTGTCGGAATTGAGCTTCGGAATTGATACGGAACCCGGATTTACATATAAAAACGAGCCGTGATCATCGCAGGCGGGGACGTGTGTGTGTCCGCAGAGAAGGATGAAATTGCCCGCCATTTTCGGTGGATTATCGTCATTGAAAAGATGACCGTGTGTTGCGAATACGGTTTTTCCGCCGATATAAAGCAGAGCATAGTCCGCCTTTATGGGAAAGTCGAGAACCATCTGATCGACTTCGCTGTCGCAATTTCCGCGCACGCAGATGATGTTTTCTTTTATTCCATTGAGAAGGGCTGCGACTTTTTTTGTGTCATACCCGCCGGGGATATCGTTTCTCGGACCGTGATAGAGCAGGTCTCCGAGGAGAACGAGCTTGTCCGGCTGTTCGGCGTTGTATGCCTCTATGAGCTTTTCGCAAAAGAGAGCTGAGCCGTGAATATCTGAGGCAATCATAAGTTTCATATAAATATCCTCACTTTCGGTTTATAACATCGCAGATACATTCATCTGCCGGTCTGCCGGAAAGCAGAACCTTGCAGAGGGAGGCATATGCCTTTGCTTTTTCCGTTTTGCCGGATTTTTCAAGTTGTTTTGTGCGATTTTCAAGATCGAAAAACCAATTCTCATATTCCTCGTTTGTCGGGTGGGAGTGAGTTGTTTTCAGCTTTATGATAAGAGCATTTTTTGCGCGCTCTTTCATTTCGGAAAGCAGTTTTTCCGTATCTGCCGTTTCCGGCTTTCCGTAGACAGCGTTGAAAATGGCAAAGAATTTCTCGCCGGAATATGTAAGGTAGTCTTTTGCGTCCGATTCCGTCAAAGCCATTGCCTTCTCCTTTCGACGAATGAAAATTTTTCGCTGAGACCTGAATTTTGCCGACTTTATAATATTATCATAAACTGTATGCATAATCAAGAGAAAAATTACATAATCATCTTAAAATCGCTGTTGCTTTTTTGCGCGTTTTGATGTATAATGAATTTGTAAGGGGTACGAATGCGTATCCGAAAATAATAAAAACGGAGGGAAAACAGTTATGGGACTTATTAAAGCACTTTCGGGAGCTGTCGGTGGAACGCTTGCCGACCAATGGAAGGAGTTTTTCTATTGTGACGCTCTCTCATCGGATACTCTTATGATAAAGGGCGAAAAACGCGTCAGTGGTCGTTCGTCCAACACAAAGGGAAATGACAATATCATTTCAAACGGATCGGGAATTGCCGTTGCGGACGGTCAGTGTATGATGATCGTTGAGCAGGGAAAGATCGTTGAGGTGTGCGCCGAGCCCGGCGAATACACATATGACAAGTCAACGGAACCCAGCATTTTCACAGGCCCCCTCGGCAAGGGAATATTGGATACGTTCAAAACGATAGGCAAGCGCTTTACTTACGGCGGAGACACGGGCAAGGATCAGAGAGTTTATTATTTCAACACAAAGGAACTCATTGATAACAAGTTCGGCACTCCGAACCCCATCCCATTCAGAGTTGTTGACACAAACATCGGGCTTGATATCGACGTTTCCGTCCGTTGCTCCGGCGTTTATTCTTACAAAATCGCAGACCCGCTTCTTTTCTATACAAACGTTTGCGGAAACGTTGAAAAGGCATACACAAGAGACACTATCGACGGTCAGCTCAAGACCGAGTTCATCAGCGCGCTTCAGCCCGCTTTCGGTAAGCTCTCCGAGCTTGGACTCCGCCCAAACCAGATAGTTGCTCACAACACGGACCTTGAAAACGCAATGAACAGCGCGCTTTCCGCAAAATGGGGAGAGCTTAGAGGACTTAAAGTCGTCAGCATTGCGCTCGGCTCGGTAACGCTTCCCGAAGAGGACGCAGAGCTGATAAAGAAGGCGCAGCACGCGGCAATTCTCCGCGATCCTTCAATGGGTGCGGCGACGCTCGTCGGCGCACAGGCAGAGGCTATGAAAGCCGCTGCTGCAAATGAAAACGGTGCAATGATGGGCTTTATGGGCATGGGAATGGCTGCTCAGGCAGGCGGAATGAACGCTCAGAGCCTTTATCAGATGGGTCAGCAGGCAAGACAGCAGCAACCGCAGCCGACGCCCGCTCCCGCAGGTGCTTGGAAATGCAAATGCGGCGCGACCGTAACAGGAAAATTCTGCACGGAATGCGGAGCCAAAAAGCCCGAAGACGGCTGGACGTGTCCGTCCTGCGGAGCGACAAACAAGGGTAAATTCTGCTCCGAATGCGGAGCAAAGAAACCAGAAGACGCACCGCTTTACCGTTGCGACAAGTGCGGCTGGGAGCCGGAAGATCCTGCTCATCCGCCGAAGTTCTGTCCAGAGTGTGGCGACATATTTGACGATAAGGACAGAAAATAATAATACATTCACTGCGGGAAAGACATTTTTGCCTTTCCCGCAGGCATATACGGAGGAGAAAATATCTCTATGGCAGATGTTATAGAATATAAGTGTCCGTGTTGCGGCGGAGCGATCAGCTTTGACAGTAAAATTCAGAAGCTGAAATGCCCGTATTGCGATACGGAATTCAACGTCGATGATCTCAGGTCGCTTGATGAGGCACTTTCCGAAAGTGATGGGGAAAAGGAGACAAAGTGGGCGGAAACGCCGGAGACCGAATGGAGCGATTCGGATGGCGTCCGTTCTTACATATGTAATTCCTGCGGCGGAGAGATTGTCTGCGACGAAAACACCTCGGCAACGAGCTGTCCGTTCTGCGGAAACCCCGTCGTCCTGACTGAAAGGCTCGGCGGTACGCTCAAGCCGGATTGCGTGATTCCTTTCAAATTCGGAAAAGACGAGGCGAAAAAGAAACTGCTCGAACATTTTTCGGGGAAAAAGCTCCTTCCGAAGGTGTTCAAGGATGAAAATCATATAGACGAGATAAAGGGAATTTATGTTCCGTTCTGGCTTTTCGATTCGGATGTCGACGCTGACATAAGATACAGGGGAACGAAGGTTCATATGTGGAGCGACTCGCGCTATAACTATACGGAGACGAGTTATTTCTCCATATTCAGAAAGGGCACGCTTGATTTTGAAAACGTGCCGGTTGACGGGTCGAGCAAGATGGCAGATGACCTTATGGAATCTATCGAGCCGTTTGACGCTTCCGAGGCTGTCGACTTTCAGACGGCATATCTTGCGGGCTATCTTGCCGATAAATACGACGTTTCAAAGGATGACAGTATTGACCGTGCAAATAAGCGCATAAAGAAGAGTACGGAGGATTGCTTTGCGTCGACTGTGCGCGGGTATGCGACTCTTCGGACAGAGAACAGCAACGTCGGCATAAACGGTAGACAAACGAGGTATGCGCTTTATCCTGTATGGATTCTGAATACAACATGGAGAGGGAAGAAATACACCTTTGCGATGAACGGTCAGACGGGAAAAATGGTCGGCAATCTGCCGATGGATAAGGGTGCATACTGGAAATGGTGGGCGATATATGCGGCGATTTCGAGCGCGGTTGCGTTCGGAATAATCACGCTTTTGTCGCTGCTTTGAGAGGTGACGACTATGAAAAAATATCTATCGTTTGTTTTTGCCGTAATTCTTCTTGCCCTGACAGCCTTTTCGTGCTTTGCGACTGATGACAGACCTTCGCTTGTTGTTGACAATGCAAACTTGCTCACGGCAAGCGAAGAATATTCTCTTGAAAGCTATCTTTCCGGCGCAAGCGACCGTCTCGGCGTAAGCATCGTCGTTGTGACGGAAAACTCAATAGGCTCAAAGACCCCTGAAGAATACGCAGATGACTATTTTGATTACAACGGCTATGGCGAGAACGGCGCACTCCTGCTTATCAGTATGGCTGATCGCGATTGGTATGTTTCGACGAAGGGCTCGTGTATTGAGAAGGTAAATTACAGAACGGTCGAAAGAAGAATTCTCTCCGACCTCAGCGACGGAGATTATTATTCCGCGTTTATTTCGTATGCGGATGCCTGCGAGAGTATGATGACCGGAGGTTCCGGCGGCTCTTCTTCCGATGGCTCGGACGGAATTGTCTCCGATTTGCCTACATTTTTGGTTTTTGCGGTTATAGCCGGCGTTATAATATCGTTTTTGATAATGATAAAATATACAAAACAGCTCAAGAGCGTCAAAGCCAAGGCAAAGGCGGACGATTATGTCGTCAAGGACAGTCTTGATATCAAGTCTGCAAAGGACATCTTCCTTTACAGGACGGTTTCCCGCGTCAGACGCCAGACCGAAAGCAGCGGAGGTGGCGGAGGATCGCATACTTCGTCATCCGGCTCGTCTCACGGCGGAGGCGGCGGCAAATTCTGACCTACTTTTCTTCGAAAAGAAAAGTAGGCAAAAGAAGCTTCGGTTATTGGTCTTTTGCAGACTTCTCATCATCTGTGCATACGGAGATGATCCAAAAAAACAATGTTGTGTCTCGTTCGGAAAGAAAAGCAGGCAAAAGAAGATTTATTTAATAGGTTTTCTGCAAACCTCCTATCATCTGCGCAGACGGCAATGGCGGAAAAACGGTATTGATACTCTTTCGAGAAGGGGAGTAGGCAAAATAGGCTTCGGTCATTGGTCTTGCGCCGCTTTGTGTTGACCTGTTATCATTTTTGCAATCAAAAAACGGGGGCGATTTTGTCCCTGTTTTTTCTGTCATAAGAAAAAGGAGCCCTTGCGGGTTCCTTTTTTAATCAGGCTATGAAATTTTCAATATCGCGCACGACTTCATCGCGGCAGGTGTCGTTCAAGATTTCGTGACGGCAGTTTTCGTAGAGTTTTATACGGACATCACACCCCGCTTTTTTCAGCTTTTCATAAACCTTGGTCACTCCTTTTCCGTAGTCGCCGACGGGGTCATCTGCTCCGGAAACGAGAAGCACGGGCATTTTTATGCTTTTGAACCACGCCGCCCGGTTTGCCTTTTTATTCAGCGTTACAAGGTCGTGCATGGCGCTCAATGTGAATTTGAAGGTGCAGAACGGGTCGGCGGCATATTTTTCTTTCTGTTCTTTGTCCTTTGTCAGCCATGCAATCGGGTCGTTTTCGTCCTTGAAATGCGAGTTATATGTTCCGAAGGCAAGATTATCGATTGTTTTTGAAATGTGCCGCTCGCCTTTGAAAATTTTTGCAACGTCGATTGCGAAAAGTCCGATTCCCGCCGCAGGGTTCGGACCACCCGTTCCCATAATTATAAACTTATCCGGTTTTATATATTTTTCCGCAGCAAGTCTTGATACAAACGAGCCCATACTGTGTCCCATAAGATAATAGGGAAGAGACTCTCCGTATTTTTTCTTCATCGCTTCGGCGAAAACGGAAACATCCTTTGCAAGATAGTTCCAGCCGTCATTATGAGCAATAAAGCCCAGTTCGTCTGCATTTTTTGCTGTTTTTCCATGACCGAGATGGTCGTATCCGAAGCAGACATAGCCGTCCTCTGCGAGCTTGCGCATAAAGAAATCATACCGTTCGATATGCTCTGTCATCCCGTGAACAACGTGAAAAAGTCCTATCGGATTGCCTTCGGGAATATATGCTTTTCCGGAAAGCGTGTGTATTCCGTCAGACGACGGAACAAATTCTTTGTTTATTGTAATGCTCATTTTTTCCTCCTTAAAATCCCCTGCAGGAATTGACGGCTCTATGCCAGCCGGATAAAAGTCCGGAGCGTTCGTCGTCTGTCATGCTCGGCTCGAATTTTTCCTTTTCTTTCATAAGAGATATAAGCTCGGCTCTGCTTTCAAACAAACCGACAGCCAGTCCCGCAAGCGCCGCCGCTCCCGCCGCAGTTGCCTCTTTCAGCTCCGACCGGACGACGGTTATTTTTGAAATGTCGCTTTGAAACTGCATTAAAAATCCGTTTGCGGACATTCCTCCGTCGACTTTAAGCGAAGTGAGAGGCTTGCCCATATCGCTTTCCATGGCGCAAAGCATATCGTCGCTCTGATACGCAACCGACTCAAGCGCGGCACGGATAATATGACTTCTGCCGGTTCCTCTTGTCAGCCCGAAGATGGCACCTCTTGCCTGCATATCCCAGTACGGTGCGCCGAGACCCGAAAATGCGGGAACGATATAAATCCCTCCCGTGTCGCTGACCTTCCGTGCGAAATATTCGCTGTCGGCAGAGTCTGAAATAAGGCGCATTTCGTCACGCAACCATTGGACTATCGCGCCCGCAACAAAAACGCTGCCTTCAAGGGCGTATTCCGGCGCGCGACCTTTTTCCGTCGCCGCTGCTGTTGTAATAAGTCCGCTTCTGCTTTCGACCCTTTCATTTCCCGTGTGGGTGAGGAGGAAACATCCGGTGCCGTAAGTATTTTTTGCGTCGCCCGCTTCGTAGCAGCCCTGACCGAAAAGCGCCGCTTGCTGGTCGCCCGCCATTCCGCAGATCGGAACCTTTGCGCCCATCAAGTCCATATATCCGTATATCTCGCCCGACGAACGTATCTCGGGAAGCATTGTGCGGGGAATATTGAGCATTTTGAGAAGCCCGTCGTCCCATTCGCCCGTTTCGAGATTGCACATCATAGTGCGCGATGCGTTTGTTCTGTCCGTGCAGAATGACTTTCCGTCAGTCAGCTTCCATAAAAGCCATGTATCAACCGTGCCGAAAAGAAGCTCTCCGCGCTCCGCTTTTTCGCGTGCGCCTTCGACGTTGTCAAGTATCCATTTCAGCTTTGTGCCGCTGAAATAAGCGTCTATACGCAGTCCCGTGGTCTTTTTTATATAATCGGAATATCCGTTTTGCCTGAGCGTTTCGCAAATGTCTGCTGTCCTGCGACATTGCCAGACGATTGCGTTATATACGGGCTTGCCCGTGTTTTTATCCCAGACAACGGTTGTCTCGCGCTGATTTGTTATGCCTATGCCGGCTATTTCGTCCGGCGAGATGCCGCTTTTTGCAATACATTCCGTAAGCGAAGCATATTGCGACGCATATATCTGCATAGGGTCATGCTCAACCCAGCCGGGCTTCGGATAAAACTGCGTGAACTCGTGTTGCGCCATGCTGACGACGGAAAGGCTTTTATCAAAAAGGATACTCCTTGCGCTTGTTGTGCCTTCATCGAGAGCGAGAATATATTTTTTCAAAAAATCACCGCCTTTTTGTTTATTTTAACACATAGAAGCCACTCTTTTCAATATGATTTTTGAACATAACGCAAAGATTTTCGTTTTTCCGCCTTTTCAGGCAATCTCATTTGCGTCGATAAAAAATTCCGTTTCAAATTTCCGCTTTACAAAGTGTGCAAAATAATGTATAATATAAAAGATAAAATCTGAAAGAGGTGACCGAAATGATGACGGATATAGAAATAGCTCAGTCGATAAAGCCCAAAAATATTTATGAAATCGCAAAAACCGCGGGGATAGACGAAAGATATATTGAGCCCTACGGTAAGTCCAAGGCGAAAATCGACATTTCGTTCCTTTCGGAGCATAATAATCCGAAGGGAAAGCTGATTTTGGTCACGGCTATAACTCCGACACCTGCGGGAGAGGGCAAAACCACAACCACAATCGGTCTTGCGGACGGACTTCGCAGAATAGGGAAAAATGCGGTGCTCGCGCTTCGTGAGCCGTCGCTCGGACCTGTTTTCGGCATCAAAGGCGGCGCGGCGGGCGGAGGCTATGCGCAGGTCATTCCCATGGAGGATATAAACCTGCATTTCACGGGCGATTTTCATGCAATCGGCGCGGCAAACAATCTCCTCGCGGCTATGATAGATAATCACATCTATCAGGGAAATGCGCTCGGAATAGATCCGAAAAGGATTACATGGAAACGTTGCGTTGATATGAATGACCGTCAGCTCCGCTGTGTTATAGACGGTATCGGCGGGATGACGGGCGGCGTGCCGAGAGAGGACGGCTACGATATAACCGTAGCTTCGGAGGTGATGGCTGTTTTCTGCCTTGCGACTTCGATTTCCGACCTTAAAAAGCGGCTTTCAAATATAATCATAGGATATACTTATGACGATAAGCCGATCACTGCCGGTGACCTCAAGGCGGCAGGCGCAATGACGGCGCTTCTGAAAGATGCGCTTGCGCCGAATCTCGTTCAGACGCTTGAAGGTACTCCGGCGATTATTCACGGCGGACCCTTTGCGAATATAGCACACGGCTGTAACTCCGTAATTGCAACGAAAACCGCGCTTGCCACAGGCGATTACGCCGTCACAGAGGCGGGCTTCGGCGCGGATCTCGGAGCGGAAAAATTCTTTGATATAAAGTGCCGTGCGGCAGGACTTGTGCCATCGGCGGTTGTTGTGGTTGCGACGGTCAGAGCGCTGAAAATGCACGGCGGTGCAGCAAAGACCGACCTTGGCAAAGAGAATCTTACAGCCCTCAAAAACGGTATGCCGAATCTGCTTCGTCACGTTTCAAACATAAAAAATGTATACGGACTTCCGTGCGTTGTTGCCGTCAATCGCTTCCCGACAGATACAGAGAGCGAGCTTGAGCTTGTGATTGGTGAGTGCAAAAAGCTCGGAGTAAATACGGTGCTTTCGGAGGTATGGGCAAAGGGCGGCGAAGGCGGGGAAGAACTTGCGAGAGAGGTTGTCCGTCTTTGCGAGGAGGAAAGCAACTTCAATTTTGCATACAATCTTGACTGTCCGATAAAAGAAAAAATAGAGCAGGTTGTGAAAAAGGTGTACGGCGGCGACGGCATTGCGCTTTCTCCGAATGCGGAAAAGCAGATAAAAAGGCTTGAGTCGCTCGGATTTGATAAGCTCCCCGTATGCATTGCAAAAACGCAATACAGCTTCTCGGACGACCCGCAGAAGCTCGGCGCGCCGGAGCATTTCACGGTTGCCGTAAAAAACGTAAAAGTCTCGGCGGGGGCAGGATTTATTGTTGTTCTTACAGGCGACATTATGACAATGCCCGGGCTTCCGAAGGTTCCCGCGGCAGAGAAAATCGACGTTGACGAAAACGGCAGAATATCCGGACTCTTTTGACTATAAAAAAACAAAAACGGCTCATTTCGAGCCGTTTTTATTTTGAGGAAATTTTTCTTTTGTGTGTTCCTTAAGAATAAGATTGATATACTGCGAAAGCGATCTGTCATCCTTTTCGGCTTCGCTGCGCAGGATTTCAAGCAAATCTCCGTCAAGCGTTATGCTGATCTTTTCCTTGAGAGGTTTCATAAATATCACCGCCACAATATATTTATGACATAATTCTATAATAAAATACGATTTGGTATTGACAAGTAGGATAAAGTAGGATAAAATAGGATTGCATAAAACATAACAATTGGGAGATAAACTATGAAATATTGTCAGCATTGCGGTCAACAGCTAAATGATAACGCCATAATATGTCCTAAATGCGGTTGCGCCGTGTCTGCACTGGGGTTGGCTCTGAAGGAAAAACGATATTACAGCGCGGCGTCATATGATGAGCCGAGCACCGGAATGTGGTGGCTCGGATTTCTTATACCTATTGCCGGACTTATCTATTATCTTGTTGTTAAAGATGAGCGCCCGCAGCGGGCGAGTAGCGCCGGAGGCGGTGCACTTGCCGGCATTTTGCTTAATTTGTTGATTGCTGTAATCATTATTATTTTGAACGCATAACGCATAATAACTGCAAAATCTCGCTACCCGCATAAATCCGAACCTATGCGGACTGCGGGATTTTTTTGTTTGCAAATTTTTGTGCACATAATCCGCTTGTTTGTAATTAAGAGACTTAAATAAAATCAAAAACCGCTCATCCGTCTGGATGAGCGGTTTTACGTTTTCAATTATTCTTCTTCGGGAAGTTCGCTCTTGAATACTATGCGCTTCTCAGTTTCTTTATCGAACAAGTGCATACGCGCCGTGTCGATTGCAACTGTGATCGTGTCTCCGTTGCGTGCTGTGGAACGGGGGGATACGCGGGCTGTGAGCTTCTGCTCGCCGGAACGGTCAACAACGATGTTTTTCTTTGAAGCGAGCTCTTCGTCAACAACAACTCTGTTTGCGATGAGGTAGAGAAGGATTTCGGAACCCATAAGCTCTGTAACGTCAACATATACCTCAAAGGAAGAATCCTTGAGAGCGGCAATCTGCATAGGAGTATCAACGATACACTCGGGACGGACGCCTGCGATGATTTCCTTGCCGATATAGGGCTTGAGCTCTTCGCTGTTGCCTTTTTCTTCGGGGAGCTTGACGGATATGTCGCCGAACTTAAGGTAAACGCCGTCATCCTTTTTCAGGAGCTTACCGTTGATGAAATTCATCTGAGGTGTGCCGATGAAGCCTGCAACGAAGAGGTTAACGGGGGAGTCATAAAGGCTCTGAGGAGAGTCAACCTGCTGGATGATACCATCTTTCATAACGACGATACGCGTTGCCATTGTCATAGCTTCTACCTGGTCGTGCGTAACGTAGATAAACGTTGCGCCGAGCTTGTGATGGAGCTTTGTGATCTCCGTTCTCATTGCGGCACGGAGCTTAGCGTCAAGGTTTGAGAGCGGTTCGTCGAGAAGGAATACCTTGGGGTTACGAACGATTGCACGACCGAGCGCAACACGCTGCTTCTGACCACCGGAAAGAGCCTTGGGGTGTCTGTCAAGAAGGTGAGAAATGTCAAGAATTCTTGCGGCTTCTTCAACCTTACGCTTGATTTCTTCCTTCGGAACCTTGCGGAGTTTAAGACCGAATGCCATGTTATCGAAAACGGTCATGTGAGGATAAAGAGCGTAGTTCTGGAACACCATTGCGATGTCTCTGTCCTTGGGGGCAACATCGTTTACAAGGCGGTCGCCAATGTAAAGTTCGCCTTCTGTGATTTCTTCAAGACCAGCGATCATACGCAGTGTCGTTGACTTACCGCAACCCGAAGGGCCTACGAAAATTATGAATTCCGTATCTCTGACTTCAAGGCAGAAGTCGGAAACGGCTGTAACACCGCCCGGATATTTTTTGTAAATGTGTCTGAGTGATAAGCTTGCCATTATTGACTCCGTTCCCGGCGACAAAAAACGAGATTTTTTTTACATCTTCCAGCCGCCGATGGGAGATGTTTTCATGCGACGCCCGCAAACGGGACGTCTGCACAAAAAATTACAGATATATTATAACAAAAAGCGATTGACAATGAAAGAGTTTAATCCTCCAAAGTTTCAAAATATAATTTGTGAAAATTGCACAATAAATTGCGAAAAACAGAAAAATGTCGATTTGAAAATCGAGTGTTTCTAATATATTATAAAAATTGCCGTCATTGTGGGGCGTTTTCGAGGAGGCTTTCCTCGGTTTCGGTCAAAGGGCGGAATCCGCCCTCCGGAAGTGTCTCATCGAGCGGAATCTTTGCAAATTCCGTCCGTCGGAGAGAGGTTATCTCCGAGCCTACGGCGAAAAACATACGCTTGACCTGATGAAATTTCCCCTCGGATATTGTTATAAAGCCGCTTGCGCCGTCATCCGAAAGGGCGACTTTTGCGGGTTTTGTGAGCGTCTTTTCGCCTATGTCAACGCCTTTTTCGAGCCTGTCTGCCTGCTCGCGGGACACGGGAGGAGAACAGGTGAAGAAATATGTTTTGTCGACGTGATACTTCGGCGAAAGAAGCCTGTGCGCAAGCTGACCGTTGTTTGTCAGAATGAGAAGTCCGGTTGTGTCGATATCGAGCCTGCCGCAGGGAAAAAGCCCGAGACGGCGGAGATTTTCCGGAAGGAGTTCAAGGACGGTCTTCTTTCTCGGGTCATCCGTCGAGCTGATATAGCCCATTGGTTTATTCATCATGATATAAGTGAATTTTCTGTATACGACCGGCACGCCGTGGAAGGTCACTTTGTCGTTTTCTTCATCTATCTGCACAGATGTGTCGCGCACGGCTACGCCGTTTACCGTGACAGCTCCTGCTCTTGCAGCCTTTTTGCTTTCGCTTCTGGTTGCCGTGGCGGTGACTGTCAGAAATTTGTCAAGACGCATTTTGTCATCTCCGTAAAGTGATATATGACTATTTTATCATCATCGCGGCTTATTGTAAAGCGAAAAACGAAAAATCATCCTCCGCAACGGACGGAAGATGATTTTTTCATGCCGACAGATTATATCTGTTTACGGATTCTGTCGAGCGCGCCTTTTTCTATGCGCGACACCTGTGCCTGCGAAATTCCGATTTCCTCGGCTATCTCCATTTGTGTTTTTCCTCTGAAAAACCGCATTGATATTATCGAACGTTCTCTGTCCGAAAGGCGTTTCATGGCTTCGCCGACGGCGATATTGTCTATCCACACTTCGTCGTTTTCCTTGTCATCGCTTATTTGATCCATGAGATAGAGAGCGTCGCCGCCATCGCTGAAAACGGGTTCATAAAGGGAAAGCGGCGTTGTTATAGACGTGAGCGCTTCCGTGACATCCGATGTTTCCGCGCCGAGCTCGGTTGCGATCTCCGCGTCTGTCGGGTCGCGGGAAAGCCGGAGCGAAAGCTCCTCCTTTGCGCGTAGCGCGCGATATGCAAGGTCACGCTGACTGCGGCTGACTCTTATCATGCTGTTGTCGCGCAGATATCTGCGTATTTCGCCTATTATCATCGGCACGGCATACGTGCTGAATTTTACGCCGACGTCGAGGTCAAAATTGTCTATCGCCTTTATCAGTCCGATACAGCCGACCTGAAAAAGATCGTCTGCGTCCTCTCCGCGACTTCCGAACCGTTGAATTATGCTGAGCACAAGGCGCATATTTCCGGAAATCAACTCCTCGCGGGCGTGCAGATCGCCGTTTTTCGACTTTTTCAGAAGCTCGTTTTTTTCTTCTGCCGTAAGGGTTTTCAGCTTTGAGGTGTTTACTCCGCAAAGCTCAACTTTATTATAATACATTTTTCGTTTCTCCCAAAAGCAAATTGTAGTTTTCCGTCGAAATAAGTATTGCCTTTGTCGGATTTTGTTTATTCAGAGAAACGTACGCAACATATTTCCAATTTTTTGACCGTCCCGCAACGGATAAAATTTAACAATTAAATATTGAAAT
>ERZ1026854.1415-NODE-1415-length-15181-cov-3.855282_pt1 | contig 15181 bp, 17 predicted proteins | sample MGYA00380157_ERZ1026854 | MGnify/ENA primary metagenome ERZ1026854 (study PRJEB33269, sample SAMEA4719793) | human gut metagenome | biome: human-associated habitat; feature: organic feature; material: feces | place: Cameroon | collected 2013-10 ...
GCATGAGATCTTCTGGGTGGACACGTTACATGAGTTCGGTGTGGACAAGGTTCCCAAGGAATTTCTTGTCCGGAAACAGGACGGAGAGTGAGCAATTATGGCACGCAGAGAGAAAGCAAAGCAGGATATGACGGAGCAGTTGGAGAGCGGGAAGATTCTTCCGCTGGTATTCCGGCTGACCATACCTGCGGTTGTGGCGCAGCTTATTACATTTTTATACAATATGGTGGACAGGATGTATGTTGCCCGGATAGAGGGCGCCGGAACGGATGCACTGGCGGCGCTGGGGATCGTTCTGCCCATCACGCTGATTATTCAGGCGTTTGCCAACCTGATCGGGCTGGGTGGAGCGCCCAGAGCCGGTATTAAGCTGGGGGAGGGAAACCGCACCGAGGCAAATCGGATTTTCAATACAGCGTTTGTGCTTCTTTTGCTTCTGGGAATCGTAATCGGAGCAGCCACCTTTGTGTTTGCCAGACCGATCATCCTGCTGTTCGGCTGTCCCGCAAGCGCTGTGGAGTATGCGGTATCCTACCTTAAAATCTACGCCTGCGGCACGGTCTTCGTGATGCTGTCCCAGGGGCTGAATCCCTTTATCCTGACACAGGGGCATTCCTTTATTGCCATGAGCTCGGTGTTACTTGGCGCGACCATAAACATTCTGCTGGATCCTGTCTTTATTTTCGGGATGGGGCTTTCGGTGGCAGGATCCGGCCTGGCGACCGTGCTCTCACAGCTCTGCTCCTGCATCTGTATTTTATGCTTTTTCTTTTCAAGGAAGAGTCTGTTCCGTTTTGCGGGAGGGGAGATGAGGCTTGTCCCCGCGAGAATTGCGGACATTGTATCGCTGGGCTTTACCCCCTTTGTGATGACGCTGACAGAATGTGCCATCCAGATCGTATTCAATATCAACCTGAAACGGGCGACCGGAGGGGATGAAAATTATACCGCCGCGCTGACCGTGATGCTCAGCGCACTGCAACTGATCTCCTTGCCGTTAAACGGGTTGGGGAACGGAATGCAGCCGTTTGCAAGCTACAATTACGGGCGGGGAAATGCAGGACGGCTGAAAAAGGGAATCCGGTATGTGACGGTGATCGCCTTTCTTTACGCCGTGTCCGTGTGGTCGGTCTCCCTCGCCTTTCCTGAGATGTATGCGCATCTGTTCTCCGCCGGGGACGATGTGACGGTGATTGTAAAGCAGTATTCTCCGCTGTTTTTGATGGGCTCCATCATGTTCTTTGTGCAGATGACGCTCCAGAATATCAACGTCGCGCTGGGGCAGGCAAAGTCCGCCCTGATCCTTGCGGTGATCCGCAAGGTTGTGATCCTGATTCCGCTCTGTTTTGTGCTGACGCACTTCCTGGGTGCAAAGGGTGTTTACCTGTCAGAAGGAATTGCGGATTTCGTGGCGGGAATCATCACGGCAACGGTGATTTTTACTTCTTTTCCGAGAATTTTTCGGGAGCGGGAAGCGAAATTACATGCTTGTCAAATTCGGGAAAGCGATATATGATATACTTGAGAGGGAGATAGAATGAAAGCGGACAAAAAGATGTTGCCCTGGCTGGGGTTCGGTGGTTCTCTTCTGCTGATCGTGGCGGTGTTGATCAGCTTTAAGCTGTATAACTTCCATGGCGCCAGGAATGCAAACACATATGATATGGCGGTAAACCGCCCTGCCGCAACCAGAGGGATCGGGCTGAACGTTGTGATCAGCAAGAACTGGGTGGATGAGACGCATCATGAGCAGATGCCTGTGGGCGCACAGTACGATATGGAGATCGTAAATCACACGGATAAGGTACTGACCGACTGGACATTGTCGGTGGAGTTGCCCCAGACTGCCCTGGTTGACAGCGGCTGGAACGGAGAGTTTCGGGCGGAGGACCACAGGCTCATTGTGGACTGCGTGGATTATAATACAGAGATCGAACCGGGAGAAAAGATTACATTGGGCGCGGTGCTCTATACGCCGTCCCTCTTTATGCCTTCCGGCGCGGAAATTTCCTGTAGGGTCGCGGTAAATTATTTGCACAGTCCGATTTTCTGGGGCTTGATCTCAGCGCTTGCGGTGTGGGTGATCGCGCTTGTGATCTACATGATATTCAGAAGGCGCACCCAGAAGTATATCGAGCGGCAGAAACGAGACTCCGAGATTATCTTGCAGGCGATGAACACGTTCGCGGGTCTGATCGACTCAAAGGATCCTTACACAAGCGGACATTCCACCCGGGTTGCAATCTACGCTTCGGAGATCGCCCGCAGGATGGGGATGTCTGAGGACGAAGTCCGGACGATGTATTACATTGCCCTGATGCATGACTGCGGGAAGATCGGCATTCCGGATTACATACTGACAAAGCCCGGAAAGCTTACGGATGGGGAGAGAAAGATCATCCAGTCGCACACGGTGGTAGGTGGAAGCGTGTTAGAGCATTTTACCGCCATACCGGAGATTCGTCTCGGCGCACTGTATCACCATGAACGGTACGACGGAAACGGCTACCCGGAGGGGCTGAAGAGGGATGCAATTCCTCTTTGCGCAAGGATTATCTGCGTGGCGGATTCCTATGATGCCATGAGCAGCAAGCGGTGTTACCGTGCATCCCTGCCGAAGGAAGCGATTTTGAAGGAGCTTCGCGATAATGCGGGAGAGCAGTTTGATCCCAAAATCGTACAATATATGATCGATATGATTCAGGATGGTTTTACGGATCCGTATTCGGAGAAGGAAAGCCGTTGACGGATAGGAGCGGGAAGGATCGCATGGCGCTTCGCGGGTGAAAAAACCCCGCGGGGCGTTTTTTGTATCCGAATGTTATTATTTTGTTATTTTTGCCTGATAGGATGGGGGCAGAAACGGGAGGGAGAGGCGGATTGAGCAGAATTTTGATCGTGGATAATGAAAGGGCGCTGACGGAGCTGTTAGAGAGCAGGCTGAAAGCAAAAGGGCATGAGGTCTGGACGGCGCATGACGGCGTGACGGCGGTGGCGTTTGCCATGGAGAAGCCGGAGCTGATCTTGTTAGATGTTATGATGCCGGGCATGGACGGCTTCGAGGTGTGCAGAAGGATTAGAAAAGAGATTGATTGTCCGATTCTGTTTCTGAGCGCAAGGCAGTCCGAGACGGACAAGGTCAAGGGGCTTTCCATGGGCGGTGACGACTATATCACCAAGCCTTTCGGCTTGCAGGAGCTGATGGCACGGATCGAGGCGAACCTCCGCAGGGAAAAGAGATCCCGGGGCAGGGATGAAGAGTATGGACGCTCCGGGCTTGGCTTTGGAAAGCTGTATCTGGATTTGCAGGAGAGATCGGTCAGGGTCGGCGGACAGGTTATTGAGCTGACCAGACGGGAATATGACATTGCGGAGCTTCTGGCACTTCATCCGGGGCAGATTTTTTCAAGGGAACAGATTTATGAGAAGCTGTGGGGCTATGACGCGGAGGGCGATTCCGCAACGGTGGTGGAGCGGGTAAAGAAGATCCGGGCAAAGCTTGCCGCTGCGGATCCCGAAACGGAGTACATTACAACAGTCTGGGGGATCGGATACAAATGGAACAGAATGTGAAGAAGAAAAAAGGTTCGCTGGTCAGGGAGTTCCGGTATACTGCGGTCAAAATTGTGGCGGCGACCGCTGTCATCGCACTTCTTACGGTGCTTGCTGCCGGGGTGCTGTTCTACCGCTCCCTGTACCGGGATATCTACCCCTCCAACTATTACGAGCAGCAGATCCCGGATTTGACTGCATGGGTCAGGGAGCAGAACGACAAGCTTCTGTCAGAGGAGGGCGCCCGTATGCTGGCGGACAGGCTGGGGGAGGGCGGCATCCTGTATCTGGTGGCGGATGCGCAGGGAAAGGTGATCGGAAAAAACATGCCCTTTGCGCCGTATGAATCAGCGGAGGAGCTGTTTCAGAATTATGTGAATCCGGGGTTGTCCGTCTATGAGGGTTATTATGTCAGAACGGTGCCGCTTGTGCAGAACGACCGGACCGCGGGGGCGGTACTGTTTGCGTATCGGCTGCAGCCCACCTTTGTCAGCGGAAAGGGGCGGGTGGTTTTCACACTCCTTATCCTCGCCCTGTTTTCCCCGTTTCTCTATATGGTGCTGTTTACCCTGTATTTTTCCAAGCGCTATACCGGGAAGATCAACCGCCCCCTCAGGCTGTTGTCGGAGGCTGCGGTCAAAATCGGAGAGCGAGATCTGGATTTTACCATCGACTATCACGCCGACAACGAGCTGGGAATGCTCTGTGATGCCTTTGCAAAGATGCAGGAGGAATTGAAGAAATCCTTGTCCGCCCAGTGGGATATGGAGCAGAAGCGGACGGAGATGGTTGCCGCGCTGGCGCACGATCTGAAATCGCCGCTCTCTCTGATCATGGTCTATGTGGAGGCGCTGGAAGAGGATTATAGAGAGGATGGCGGAGAGCTTTCGGAATACCTTTCCGTTATTCGGGAAAACGCGGAGAAGGGGGCGGCACTGGTAAGGCAGATGCAGATCACAGCAGATCTGGAGCAGCCGGGAGCGGGAATACAGACCGAATCGGTCAATATCAGGGCGTTTCTGGAGGGACAGGCACAGGCGTACCGTTTGCAGGCGGAAAGGGAGCAGGTGGAGATTCTGCTTGGCATTTCAGAGGAGGTTCCCGCGCTTGTGGATACCGACAGGGAGCGGCTTGCCAGAATTTTGGACAACCTGATCTCAAACAGCCTGCAATATACGCCTGCGGGCGGCAAAATCACGCTTTCCGCAGAGATGCGGGGGGACTTCATCCGCTATACGGTGGAGGATACTGGCTGCGGCTTTGACGCAAGGGATTTAAAAAAGGCATTTGACCGGTTTTACCGCGGCGACGAGGCGAGAGGAACAAAGGGCACCCATGCGGGGCTGGGATTATTTATTGTGAAGCAGCTTGCAGGGCAGCTTGGCGGAGACGCCGAGGTGGGAAACACGGAGGCGGGAGGCGCCCGGGTCACCTTCACCTGCATGATGCGATGACGGAGAGGAAAGGAACATGAATATAAAAAAGAAATCGAAGAAAAAATGGTGGATCATAGTCTGCATTCCGGTTGTGCTGCTGGGGCTGTTTGTGTGGGCAATCGGGCATTTCGGCCCGAAATACCTGAATCTGTACCTGTTTCCCCCGACGGTCGAGGGGTACGGAAAACTGGCGTTGGAGCGGATTGACCAAAACGGTCTCTACGCGGCGGGAGAAGAATGGCAGGAGGCTTATCCGGCGCTGCTTGCGGAACTGAAGACCTGTACCTCCTACGAGGACACCTACCCGGTCATAGAGCGGGCGCTTGCAATCGGGGGCGGAAAGCACGCTTTCTTCTGCAGACCCGGGGAGGCAGCCGGCGGGGAGGCTGCGGGAGAAAGTTTGTCCGCCGCATGGCTGGAGGATGGAATCCTCACGGTATCACTCCCGGAATTTGTGGGGGACGCGGAGGCGGCGCGGGCGTATGCGGCGCCTGCCCAGGAGTTCATCCACGCGCACAGGGAGGAGATCCGGGCGGCTGTGGTGGATCTGCGGGACAATACGGGCGGCGATCTGGGCCCCATGCTCTCCGCCATTGCACCTCTGCTGCCTGAGGGGGATCTGATGTACTACCATTACAGAAACTATGATCTGGCGGTCACCCTGCATGAGGGAGAGCTGAGCTATGCCGGGAGCGGCTCCTATATTCTGTACCCGGAGGATAAGCTTGAGGTTCCGGTGGCAATTCTGGTAAACGAGAGGACGGCAAGCTCCGGGGAGGCGGCGCTTTTATGCTTTGCGGGCATGGAGAGCGCAAGATCCTTCGGCGCCAAGACTGCCGGTTATACCAGCGTCAATATGGGGTATTACCTCTTTGACGGCGCACAGATGTACCTGACGGTGGCGGAGGACATGACGAGGGAGGGGGAGGTTTTCCACAACGACCCCGTAGAGCCGGATGTGCCGGGAGCGCAGCCGGAGCAGGATGCCCTCGCATGGCTCAAAGAGCAGTTAGGGTATTTACGATAAGAAAAAATTCCCTTATAATAAAAAGAAAACGATAAGGGGAGGATATATGAAAAAGTCTTTTAAGGCATATTTGTGGGTCGCAGCGCTCTGGCTGGCGTTTGAGACGGTGGCGGTGACGCTGTGGCTCACAAAGGACAATCTGTTTTATCTATTCAATTTTTCTTACATCGGCACCTCCATCGCATTCGGACTTTTCCTGTTTTCAAGAAATTACAAGCATGCCAGAAGGATCGTGCAGCTGCTTGTGGGTACATACATGCTGGTCTATCTGGGTCTGATCTGCAATGAAAATATGCAGATCGAAGGGTTCTGGTACTACCTTTTCACCGGCGTTTTTGAGGCGGCTACGATCCACTACGCGGTGGCGAAGATCTTCGGGCCGCTGCTGTTCGGCAGGGGCTGGTGCGGCTACGCCTGCTGGACGGCGATGGTGCTTGATTTTCTGCCCTTCAAGCAGCCGCAGAAGCCAGCAAAAAAGTGGGGTGGGATCCGGTATCTTACCTTCACCGCCTCCTTTGTCTTTGTGGCGGCTCTGTTTTTGTGCAAGGTCGGCAATCTGGAGAGAATCATGTTCTGGGCTTTCATCATAGGCAATCTTGTCTATTATGCGGTGGGCATCGCGCTCGCCTTTTTGTGCCGGGATAACAGGGCGTTCTGCAAGTACGCCTGCCCGATCACGGTCTTTTTGAAGCCCATGAGTTATTTTTCTCTTTTACGGATCAAATGTAATAAGGAAAAATGTATCTCCTGCGGAAAGTGCAAGAGGGTATGCCCTATGGAGGTGGATGTGACCGACAACGGAAGAAACCGGAAAAACGGTACGGAATGCATCCTCTGTATGGAGTGTGTAAAGAATTGCCCGAAGCATGCTTTGTAAAACGCATTTTGTCGGCAAATTCTGCATCTTGTCGACATGCCATTGAAAGAAAAATTCTTCTTTTGTATGATGAACCACGAAAGGAGAGTTTTCGATGGAAGAATGGCTGTTGTGTCCGGATTGCGGAAAGAAAACAAGGGTGAAGCTCAGGAGGGACACCGAGTTAAAAAACTTTCTGGTGTTCTGTACCTGGTGCAAGAAGGAATTTCTGGTAGATGTAAAGGAATATAAGATCACAATGATTTCAAAGCCGGACGCTGGACGCTGAGCTGATACACAGCCGCCTCCGCCGTTTTATGGCAGATAGAAGGGGGCTTTTGTTTTGCAGGTAAAAGAGCTGATTGTGGATCAGCCGCAGAAGGAGGGCGTCACGCTGGAGTATATGCGCCTTACCAGAGAGTTCGCCGAGATCAGGGACTATTGTCTTAACAAGGGCGAGACCGTGACCGGCTACACCGGGAACGGGGAGGCGGTGAGCGTCCGCGTTGAGGATGTGCTTTATTTTGAGGCGGTGGGGGAGCTTGTGTTTGCCTACGCGGAGAATACCGTCTACGAGGTCAAAAAGCGGCTTTATCAGATTGAGGAGGGCGTGAGAAGAAACAGTGTGCAGCGCGCCTCCAAGTCCACATTGATCAACACGGAGCATATCGTATCGGTTCGCCCTGCGTTAAACGGGCGGCTGTTTGCGAAGATGGAGAATGGGGAGGAAGTCCTGATTTCCAGAAATTATGCGAAGCAGATTGCAAAATGCATTATGGAGGGCGATGATGAAGGAATTTGATCCGTTGCGGGAATTTATTTTTGACTATATCACGGTGGTGGCGGAAAATACGTTGTCCATCGCCGTGATCGGCAGTATCTTTGTGAGAAATGAGAGCATTACTTTTGTATATTTCTTCCTTCCGTTTGTGCTGGCGCTTCTGTGCATGATTCCCTGCATTCCCATTTATCTGAAGGAGGACCTGACCGTAAAGCAGGTGCTGATCCAGCGAAGCGTGGAGCTTGTGGTGCTGGAGATCGCCATGTACTGGGTGATCCGGTTCCTTATCGGAGATATGCTTCCGGCAGCAGGGTATGTGGCAATTCTCTTTTCGGTGGCGTTCTTTGATGTCCTCGCCTATCTGATCAAATGGTATCTGGAGAAGGAGGAGGCGGACAAGATCAACCGCAGGATACAGGAACGCAGAAAACGCAGGGAACAGGAAATGAAGGGGTAACGGAAAGAGGCTGGGAGAAACAAATGGATGGAGTAAAGCGCAAAGGAGTAGGAGGCCGGATATGGCGACCATAAAAGAAATTGCGGAGATCGCAGGCGTATCAAGCGCTGCGGTATCAAGGGTACTCAATTACGACGAAAGCATCTCGGTCAGTGAGGAGACAAGGGCGGCAATCTTTGCCGCCGCCGAGAAGGTGGGCTACAAGAAGCGGGTCATTTATCCCAAGATCGAGAACGTGGCGCTTTTGTTCTTCACGGACAATGAGGATGAGCTGGAGGACGATTTTTACAGGGGCGTGCGGGACGAGCTGTTAAAGCAGGCGAAGAAAATGAATATTCACCTTTCCGTGTTCAGCCGAAAGGATGGTATGGGCGCGATCCCGAAGGATTTGAATGCGTTCATCGCCGTGGGCTGGCTTGACCGAAAGGAGATCAACAGGCTATACAAGATCTGCAAAAAGGGCGTGTTCATCGGCACTTCACCGGATGAAAAGCTGTTTGATGCCGTACGCCCCAACATGGATTCCTTCGTGACCCAGATGGTGGATTATTTCATGGAGAAGGGGCATAAGTCCATCGGCTTTATCGGAGGCACAGACCGGAACATCGATACGGGGGAGCCTTCCATGGATATCAGGGAGTGGTCTTTCCGGCAGAGTGCCTCCTACTATCACTGCCTGAACGAGGAGTACATTCTCATATCGGACAAGTTTACGGTGGCGGAGGGGTACCGAATGGGAAAGGAGCTGCTCACAAAGAAGGAGCTGCCCACGGCGCTCTGTGTGTCGAGCGATACGCTGGCGGTGGGAGTGGTGCAGGCACTGAACGAGGCGGGCATACAGATTCCCGACCGGGTGGCGCTGTTCAGCATCAATGATGTGAATATCGCGAAGTATCTCTCACCGCCGCTCACCACCATTCATATCGATATTCCCTGTATCTGCGAGACGGCGCTTGAGCTGCTGCAGAGCCGCGTGCTGCACGGGAGCAGGGTGACCAAATCGGTGTTTGTAAACGGAATACCGGTTTTCCGCAAAAGCTGTTAAAAATGGGATGCCATGGACAACCGTGGCATCTTTTTTGTGCAATTCAGCTAAAAAACAATGTCTCAAATTATGGAGATAGTGAAAATTCACAACGGCAGGATTGACAGGGATTTTTCGGTGTGATATGCTTCATACATAGTAAATAATTTACTAATAAATAAATAAAACATTAACTATCATGTATGGAGGCAGGTATGAGAAGAAAAGTATTGGGTGTGTTGGTGGCAGTGTGTGTGACGGTGTTGGCAGCCGGGTGCGGCGGCGCGAAGACAAGCGCGGCAAAGCCGGATGCCAACGGGAATTATCTTGTGAACGGCAGCTTTGAGGAGCCGGATTTTGCGGGCTGGACAGTGAACAACATTGACAATGTGACGGAGGAGTTAAATGTGTACGACCGGGAGACAGACTGCTATGAGGGTGTGCAGTCCCTGCATTTCTACTCCGGTTCCTCCGATGTGAATTTCACGGCACAGCAGACGGTTTCCGGTCTGGAGGCAGGCAGCTACAAGCTGACCGCACATATTCAGGGCGAGGCGGCAAGCGACGAGAACGCTTCTGTTTATTTCTATGTGGTGGTAAACGGAGAGACGCTGAAGGCGGACGGGGAACTGAACGGCTATGTGAACTGGTACACGGCGGAAATTTCCGGCATTGAGCCTGCGGACGGTACGGTGACGGTGGGAATCAGCGTGACAACGGCGCCCGGCGGCTGGGGAACTATCGACGACATTACGCTGGTAAAGGAGTAGCCATGCAGTTCATTAAGGGAATGGATGTCTCCATGATAAGGGAGCTGGAGGCCAGGGGGGCATCCTATTACATAAACGGTGAGCGGGAGGATATCTTCCGACTTCTGAACAGATGCGGCGTCAATATGGTGCGCATCAGGATATGGCCGGATCCCTATGATGAGGAGGGAAACTCCTACGGCGGGGGAGAAAACGATCTGCAGACAACCATGGAAATTGCGTCCAGAACAGTGGAAAACAACATGGATTTTATGCTAGACTTTCATTACAGCGATTTCTGGGCGGATCCCGCAAAACAGGTAAAGCCGAAGGCGTGGGAAAGATTAAACGGCACGGAGCTTGAGACCGCGGTCTATTTGCACACCGTCAACACCTTGAAGGCGCTGAAAAACCGGCAGTTGATGCCGAAGATGGTGCAGGTCGGAAACGAGATCACCAAAGGGCTGCTCTGGCCGGACGGCTATGTGGATAATCTCCCCGGCATGGCGGCGCTTTTAAAAGCGGGGATCAGGGGCGTCAGGGAGGAGTGCCCGGACGCTGAAGTGGTGCTGCATCTGGATTTCGGCACGGACAATGCGCTGTACCGGAAGTGGTTTGACGATCTGATGCCGTATGAACCGGATTTTGATGTGATCGGCATGTCCTATTATCCGCACTGGAACGGCAGCCTGTCCCGGCTTTTACAGAACATGAACGATATCAGCGAAAGGTACAAAAAAGGTGTGCTGGTGGCGGAGACCTCCATCGGCTACACCACGGATACGCTGGGGTGCAAGGGCATTGTATACACAAGGGAGCAGGAGATCGCGACAGGCTACCCTGCCACGAAAGAGGGACAGGAGGAATTTTTACGGGATCTGATTGCGACGGTGCGCCGCGTGGAGGCGGGCAGAGGGCTCGGTGTGTTCTACTGGGAGCCCGCGTGGCTTCCCATCCCGGGCTGTACATGGGCAAGCGAGAGCGGCAGCAGGTATATGCGGGACAAGGTGGAGGCGGGAAATGCCATGGCGAATCAGGCTCTGTTTGACGAGGCGGGAAATGCCAATCCGGCGCTGCTTCACCTTGACGATATGTAGTGCTTTGCAGGAAACAGAAAAGAGGTAGGGTATATGAAAAAGAGAAGGTTTGCAGTCATACTGATGGGAATGTTTGCGGTTCTTGCCATGGCAGGCTGCGGGGTGTCCCGCAATGAAAAAAAGCTGGTGATCTGGACAAATATGAGCGTGGAGGCGGAAACGCTGAAAACTTATGCGGATCGCTGGGGGCAGGAGAACGGGTACGAGGTGGAGGTGCTCCACCAGTCCCCATCCGTGCAGCAGTTTGCGCAGGCGGTCAAGAGCGCGTCGGGGCCCGATGCGGTGGTGGGAATTCCCAATGACCAGCTTGCGAACTTTGTGAATGCGGGGCTGGCGGCAGAGGTGCCGGAGGAGCTGTACCGGGATGAGGATTTTTCGGAGGCAGCCATACAGGCATGCTATGTGGACGGCGCGCGGTATGCGGCACCGCTCTCAGTGGAGACCACCGCACTGTTTTACAATACGGAGCTTGTGACAGAGGTACCCCAAACATGGGAGGAGCTGGTGGAGCAGGCGAAGGAGAGCGGCGTGCAGTTCGATGCAACCAGCATCTATTACGATCTCGGCTTTGTGAGAGCCTGCGGCGGCTATATTTTCCGATACGAGAACGGAAGCTATGACACCTCGGACATCGGACTTGCCAACGAGGGCGCGGTGACGGCGTATGAGTTTATCAACAGTCTTTACAGTCAGTACGGCGTGGTTTCCGCCGATGTGACGGCGGATATCGCAAGGAGCAACTTCCAGAACGGGAAGTGCGCCTACTATATCGGAGGGCCGTGGGACATCGACGGCTTCCTCTCCGCGGGCACTCCCTTTGCCATTGCAGAGATGCCCACCTTCCATGGGGAGCCTTTCGTGACGCCCGTGGGCACGCAGGTGAGCTTTGTCAGCAGAGAGAGCAGCCATCAGGAGCAGGCGTGGGCGTTCATCCGGTATCTGATCGACAACGGCGCACTGGATCTGTACGAGGCGGGGGACAGAATCCCTGCAAAGCTGTCCGATCAGGCGCTTGCGGAGATCCAACAGGATGTGTATTCGCAGGTATTCATTGCGCAGATCGCCAACGGGGAGCCCATGCCCACCGTCTCGGAGATGGGGCAGCTCTGGGGAATCCACACCAACAATATCCGCTCCATGTGGTCGGGGGAGCAGACTCCGGCGCAGGCTGCCGAAAACATGGTGAAGCAGTTAAAAGAAGCGGTGGAGCTGATGGATTCGGGAAAGTAGGAACGAAATGAAGAAGAAAAACAATCTGGGGGCATATCCTTACCTTGCCCCCGCACTGATCTCTATTTTGCTGGTGACCTGCCTGCCCATTGTCTACACGGTCATGCTGTCGTTTACCAACTACAATATGTACCATCTGAATGATTATTCTTTCGTGGGCGTGGAAAACTACCGGACGGTTTTCAGTGGCAGCATCAGAAATGTTTTCTTTCCGGTGCTTGGTTGGACGGTCTGCTTTGCCCTGCTCAGCACGGCGGGCGCATACCTGATGGGACTGATTCTGGCGATTCTGCTGAACAATCCGCACATGCGGGAGTCCAAGCTGTACCGCGCCATCCTGATCGTGCCGTGGGCGCTGCCCTCCACCATCGCCATTCTGGCGTGGCAGGGGCTTTTGAACGAGCAGTACGGAGGAATCAACCAACTGCTCCATATGATCGGGATTGCGGAAAACATACCGTGGCTTACGAATCCGTTCTGGGCGCGGGCGGGAATTATAATGGTGAACGTGTGGCTGGGCTTTCCTTATATGATGAATGTCTGTCTCGGGGGCTTGCAGGCAATTTCCGCGGAGTATTACGAGGCGGCGCGGATGGACGGCGCAACCAAGTGGCAGTGTTTTCTAAGCATCACATTCCCTATGGTGACGAAGCTTTCCATACCGCTTGTGATCTCCTCCTTTGCGGCGAATTTCAACAATTTCGGAAATATCTACATGATCACGCAGGGCGGGCCTGCCCGTGTGGATAACCAGTTTGCGGGCTATACGGACATTCTTGCCAGCACCACCTACAAGATGACCACATGGTCAAACAGGTACGAGCTGTCAGCCACGTTCAGCGTGCTGATCTTTCTGATCGTGGGTACGTTTACGCTGCTCAACATGCGGCTGTCCGGTTCCTTTAAGGAGGTGGAGTGATGAAGGGAAAGCAGAAAATGTCGGGAGCGGACAAGAGAACGCTCTGGCTGAGCCGGGTGGTGATCTGGATCACCATTCTCATGGTGCTGTTTCCGGTGTTCTGGATCGTCATGTCCTCATTTTCGGCGGGAGACAGCTTCTTTTTGTCCTCACTTTTCCCGGAAAAGTTCAGCGTGGAGCATTATGTGGCGTTGTTTTCGGAGACCGACTTTGTGCAGTGGGTACTGAACTCCCTGAAATACTGCCTAATCGTGGCGGTATTGCAGCTTGTCATGACCTCGCTTGCTGCCTATGCGTTCTCCAGACTGCGCTTTACCGGAAGAAAATACGGGCTGATGTCGCTTCTGGTGCTGCAGGTGTTCCCGAACAGCATGGCGGTGGCGGGCTACTATATCCTGATCTACCGCATGGGGCTTGTGGACAGCAGCGCCGCCCTGATCTTTGTGCTGGCGGGGGGAAGCGCGTTCAACATCTGGCTTCTCAAATCCTACATGGACGGACTGCCGGTGGAGCTTGATGAGGCTGCCATGATGGACGGAGCCGGGCATTTTCAGGTGTTCTGCAAAATCATCATGCCCCTGGCGGCACCGCAGCTTGCCGTGATCTTCCTGTTTTCGTTCATTGCAACGTACAGTGAATATGTGATCACTTCCATCTTTTTGCAGACGCCCGGCAAGAGAACGCTGGCGCTGGGGCTGCAGACCTTTATCAGCGACCAGTTCGCGGCGCATTGGACGCTGTTTTCCGCCGCCGCGGTGATCTCCTCGCTGCCCATTATGGTCGTTTTCATGCTGTTGCAGCGGTTTATCCAGAACGGTCTGGTCGCAGGCGGCGTGAAGGGGTAGAACAATAAATATAAGGTAAAACAAATCAGATGTCGGAGGCGACAAAACGCAGTCTTCGACACCTGATTTTTTGCGTGAAAATAAATTAGTCAGTGGAAACAGAAGAGGGGCAAGCGGGAAATAAGAAGGTCAGATATCTTCTGGTGATGTGGAATCACAGGCGGCGAGAAATAGTCTCAACATGCGCAGGGCGTATTTTTGTTTTGGGGCGGGGAAGCTGTTCAGAGTGTCTAAAATGGCAGGAATTTCATCGGATTGTCGAACCGCTTCCCGGTCGGAGCTTGTGGTTCCGTATATGATGTAATCCAAGGACATGTCCAGTACAGCGGAAAGCGCCATCAGGGTTTCAACACTCATACCGCAGCTTCCGCGTTCTATGTCGGCGTAGTATTTTGCGGCGCGGTCAATTTTTTCAGCCATTTCGTCCTGGGTAAATCCCAGCAGGGTGCGTTTCATTTTCCTCCCGTAAAAAGGTTGACAAATCCATTATCAGTATTGCTAGAAATTAAGATTGAACAGTTAAAACGAGTTAAGGAACGGGCATAATTGTGAATTCGAATGACGACCAAATGTTACTGACTGCAGAAAAATTAGGGTGTGAAGTTGTAAAACGAGATCAATATTATGCTAGTAATTCGGTTTCAATGTCAGAGGTGTATAAAAACATGGCAGAACAGGCAAATGCAGATGTGATTGTCTACGCCAATGCAACAAATCCTCTCATCAGAGATGAGACTTTTTCCAAAGCAATAGCAGCATATAAATTTTTGGATGGATTTGACTCGCTCAATTCGGCACATCTTATCAAGGAATTTTTATTTAAAGATAATATGCCTGTAAATTACGATTTGAAGCATCAACCCAGAAGTCAGGATTTACCAGATTTGTATGCCTTAAATTTTGCTATTAACATTCTTTCTAGGGAAACAATGATTGAGTGCATGAATGTGGTTGGCAACAGACCATATATTTATGAAATCGAAGAGACGGAAGCAACGGATATAGACAACCAGGTTGATTTTGATTTTGCAGAATTCATGTATAAAAGACAGATAAGTAATTAAAGTCTGACTTTTGCATAGTTGAAATTTAAAAGCGGATATGTGAAAAGCGTACCCTGCACAAGCAAGTGTTGTATAATTTTAAATATCGGAAAACCGTTTATAAAAAAGCAAAAATAAATATTGCAAACAGAAAACTTCTATGTT
>ERZ1026854.1417-NODE-1417-length-15165-cov-4.654004_pt1 | contig 15165 bp, 13 predicted proteins | sample MGYA00380157_ERZ1026854 | MGnify/ENA primary metagenome ERZ1026854 (study PRJEB33269, sample SAMEA4719793) | human gut metagenome | biome: human-associated habitat; feature: organic feature; material: feces | place: Cameroon | collected 2013-10 ...
GATTACATCCGGGATGTGGCGGAAATCGTAGATACGCCGGAGGGGAAGGTTACGGCGTCCAAAATGCTGGAGCAGTTTTTGTTTTCGGGTGAGGATCAGTACGGGCTGATCGGCAAGCTCTCCGGTGGGGAAAAGAGAAGGCTGAATCTGTGCAGGGTTCTGATGGAGGGGCCGAATGTGCTGATTCTGGACGAGCCCACAAATGATCTGGACATTGCCACTCTGACGGTACTGGAAAACTATCTGGATCAGTTTCAGGGCATCGTGATTGCCGTGTCCCATGACCGCTATTTTCTGGATCGTACCATGCACCGTATTTTTTGCTTTGAAGGATCCGGGAAGATCAGGCAGTATGAGGGCGGCTATTCGGATTATATGCTGAGGAAGGAGATGGAGTCTGCGGAAGCGGAGCCGGCACCGGGACAACCGAAGGAAAAGCAGCCGTCTGCCGGGAGAACGTCCGCCCCCCGCAAATTGAAATTCTCCTATAAGGAACAGAAAGAATACGAGACCATAGAAGCAGATATTGCCGGGCTGGAAGAAAAAATTGCCGGGCTGGAGGCGAGGATTCCCACGTTTTCAAGTGATTTTGTGAAGCTTCAGGAGCTGACAGCCGAGAAAGAGAAGATGGAGGCGGAACTGGAGGAAAAAATGGAGCGCTGGATGTATCTGGAGGATCTGGCGGCGCGGATCGCAGCCGGTGAAATGCAGCCGGAATAAATTCACAGTTTTTCCACATTTTAAACACAATTTGAACGCATCCCACCTTTATGATAAAGTCACGATCAACAAAGAAAACGTGTTCATAGAAGGGAACGGAGGGATGAATATGAAAATGAAAACATTATGCTGTGTGCTGACAGCGTCCATGCTTTTGAGTTTATGTGCAGGGTGCGGTACGCAGACAAATGACGATACGGCGCCCACGACGGAGTCGGTCGTGACGGAAAGCACCACGCAGGAAACCGAGACGGTATACGGAAGAATTACGGAGATCGGCACTGATGCCATCACCATCAGCCAGCTTGCGGAAATGGTATCGCCGCAGGGCGGAGAAATGCCGGGAGGAGAAGCACCCAGCGGGGAAGCACCGGAGAAGCCGGATGGGGAAGCCCCGAGTGGAGAGGCCCCCAGCGGGGAAGCACCGGAGAAACCGAGCGGAGAAGCACCGAGTGGAATGCCCGGTGGAGAAGCACCCGGCGGCACCTCCGGCAGTCAGGAGAGTTTCCCGGAGAATCTGGAGGGAGAGACCTGCACCTACACGCTGACCGATGAAACCGTATATACCGTGAACGGAGAGACCGCTTCCCTTGCGGATCTGCAGGTGGGCGACATGGTAGTCATTGAGATTGACGGCAGCGAGGCAAAGACCATTACCGTGCAGAGTATGACCGGCGGCCCGGATGGCATGCCGGGCGGCATGGGCGGCAGCACATCCGTGGACACGGAGGGCGCTTATCAGGTTACGGATACACAGGCATGGAACGGTGACAGCTATGACACACAGGATGCAGATATGTCTGTGATCATGGTTACGGACGGCGGAAGCCTGACGTTGGAAAATGCCACGGTAGAAAAGAGTGGAGATACCTCCAATACGGAAAACAGCGAATTTTACGGTCAGAATGCGGCTGTTCTGGTAAAGAGCGGCAGCAGCGCGACCATTTCGGATACCACGATCAGCACCGGTGCCGAAGGAGCAAACGCCGTTTTTGCAACCGGCGAAGGTGCTGAGATCACCTTGAGCGGCGTGACCATAAGCACTACCGGAAACTCTTCCAGAGGTCTGGATGCCACCTACGGGGGCAGCATCACGGCGGATACGGTGGACATTACCACACAGGGGGCGCACTGTGCAGCCCTTGCCACGGACAGAGGGGAGGGAACGATCACGGTGACAAACGGAAAACTGCGCACCTCCGGGGAAGGCTCACCTTGCATTTATTCTACCGGTAACATTACCGTATCGGATTCCGAGGGACTTGCCACAGGCTCGTCCATAGCGGTTGTGGAAGGCAAAAACAGTATCACGGTGAAAAATTCCATTCTGAAGGCATACGGAATCGGCAGGGCAAACGGAGGAATTGATGATGCCGGGGTGATGATCTATCAAAGCATGTCCGGTGATGCAGGCGAGGGAACCGGTTCCTTTACGGCGGAGGACAGCACGCTGTCAATCTCGGAGGAGTCCGGCAAATACACCACGGCCCCCATGTTTTTTGTGACCAATACGGATGCGGTGATCCGGCTGACCAACACAGAGCTGCAATATGGCAGCGGCGTGCTCCTGTCGGCAACGGGAAATGACGGCGAGTGGGGAAATGCAGGCTCCAACGGCGGAAATGTAGAATTTTATGCGGAAAATCAGAGCCTTGCGGGCGATGTGGAAGCGGATGAGATCAGTACCATCAGCATGGTGCTTACAAACAGCGAGCTTAAGGGAGCGGTGAATGCAGAAAACACTGCAAAGGAAGTGTCCCTTTCTCTGGATTCCGACAGTATCTGGGAAGTGACCGGCACCTCATATGTGACCGTTCTCACCAACGAAGATATCACCTGCGGAAATATTCATTCCAACGGATTTGATGTGTATTATGATGCGGATGCAGCGGGGAATGAATGGTTGAACGGCGCTACCGTTATACTTGCGGGAGGCGGAAGCCTGATTCCCATGTAGGAATTGCATAGAAAAGAATAAACAAAAAAGGGAGCGCAGCTTAGCTGCGCTCCTCGCCGTATAGGGCACCAAAAGAGCCGGTGGCGATGTAAAAACGTCCGAAGGTACGGCAGTCTCCGTCGATACTGTTGATGTCTCCAAACATCTGCGTCCCGTCATTTAACTGTTCCCAGGACAATCCCTGATCCAGCGAACGATGGAAGCCGTAGTGACCGTCAATGATTCCGCAAAGGTAGAAGGCTTTGTCCTCGGCTATGTAATCTCCGCCGTTTCGCAGCAAACCGAGACCGAAGCGGTAAGTAGCGTCCCCGTCCTTCGTGATCTTTTGGAACGTAAGGGATGTGGTGGACGGATCATAGATCATCTTATAAAGTCCGTGTGTGTTCAGTGCAAGGAAGAGAACGCCCTCCTTGCCGGATTCCACACGGATTTCCGTTTTGTTGGCACAGTCGATCAGCCCGAAGTCAAGATCCGGGAAATTGGCCGGAATCTGTTGCTTTATAAAATGTGCGCCACCGTCCGTGCTGATGTAGATGCGGGAATGTTCTCCGAAGCCGTACATCAGGGAAGGGTTGACACGATCCGCATACACCTTCATATATGCGGCATCCGGGTCGGCATTCTCCACCGTGACGCGGGAAAAGGTTTCTCCGCCGTCATGGCTGTATACCACTGCGTTTATGGGAAGCCGCGAGTTGTCTGCGATGGACCATACAATGTTGTTGCAATCCGAAGAGAGCGCCACCCAGCCGGAATTGACGTTGGGATGCTCAATGCGGGAGAGAAGGGTATCAATCTCATCCGACAGACCGTAGGGCATGGGAAGTCTGCGAAAGCTTCTGCACTGGTCATGTGAGAGAATCAGCCCGCCCTTTGTCTTTCCGGTCCAGTTGCCGCGGGGCGTCACAATGACAGTTTCCGGGTGCTCATCCGAAAAGTCGGCATTGATACAGGTAATGTAGCGGTTTCCATCCGCATCGGCAAAGGAGTTGTCGCAGGGCTCGTCCAGGGAACGGAAAGCAAAACCGCCCAGATCCCCCAAAATGTCAATGACCTGCACATCACCGGCGGGCAGACCGTAAATATTCAGGTGAACCGTCTCCTCCAGCCCTTTGCAGCAATCGCTGAAAACAGCGGTTTTATCCGTAAAATTGCGGCTTACAAAAACCCCGGTTCCGGAGTTGAACCAAATCTCATCCGGGCAGAAGGGATTGCATTTCAAATCGCTGAGCCAGTGGATCAGATTGTGTCCGCCATTGTAGCAGGGGCGCATATACGGCGCCTGAAAATCCATTTTTCCCACAGAGAGATCATACAGTTTGACCTCCCAGGTATTTCCGTTGTCGAAGGAGAGGAAAATCATGTCCCCGTCATCCTTGCAAATGGTGGAGCAGGCTACCATGCCCGGAAGTGCGGGACAGGTAGTAATGCCGGAAAAACCGTACTCCGGCATGCAGCCCTTTGCCGTCAGTTCCGCTCCGCAGGGCGTTGTGTTGGAGGCATTGGGCGTAATTTCCGTGTAGTCGCCCAGTCTGCCGTTTTCGAAAGGATAACGCAGCACACAGCCGGCAATCGTGTCCCCGGAGTCGCAGCTATAACCGTTTTCCACCACATAGGAGCGTCTGCCCGTCACGGCGCAGGTAACATAGAGAAAGGTCCCGTCACAGTCAATGCGCTGTGCCACAAGTCCTGCCAGCTTAGAGTCCGGAATATCCACGCTCTCCGGCATGGAAAGCGGTGCAAAGGAGGCGCCTCTGTCATAGGAGACATACAGGCTGTGTCCCCGCACATGCCCCTTTTGGTTTGTAAGTCCCGCCGTGCCTGCCACCACGGTATTTCCGTCGGGCGACACCCACACAAGCGTCATCTGTTCTTCGCCCGCAACGGGAAGAACCTCCCAGCTTTCGCCCAGATCAGTGGTTCTGAGCAGTCCTCCCTTCTGACTGGCAAAATAGAAGGTATCCTGCCGTGAGGTGTCCTGCACAAGGCGGTAACCGGTGCCGCGTCCGTTCCAGTTGCCGTGTACGGGAGTGGGAACGGAACGGTATGAGAAGGTCTCTCCGCGATCCTCCGACACTGCCAATACACCCTCGGGATTGCCGTCCGTGCCGCTGATTGCCAGAAGTCTGTCGGGATGGTGCTCGTCCAGCGCGATGGCAATAGGGTAGGTCTCGCTCAAGTCGAACATAGTGACATGGGTCGAAAGACTTTTCCAGCTCTGCCCGTCGGGATTATACCGGTAAATTCCGCCGATGTCGGTTCTAAGGTAGAGCATTCCTTCCTGTTTTTTTGAAAAAAGAAAACCTGTCACATATCCTCCTCCGGGGATGGGCAGGTTCTTGTACTCATATGGTATCATAGTAATCCTCATTTCTGAGCAGCTTGTCGCCAAGAGGTGACACAAATATCAAATTGCATCTGCCGGCACTACTCAGTCCTCAATATCTTCATTTGCAGCAACTGCAGAAACCACGGACGAAACAACGGATACTACTACCGCAAAAATAATGACCAGAAGACCGCCGCCTAAAACAACTAATTCCATAGTCAGCCACCTTTCAAAGATTTTTTTATATTATAGTCGATTTTCTAAAAAAAATCAAAGATTTTTTGTGAAAAACAATGGAAAGATAAGGAAATAAACGGTATAATGATAGAGGAGAAAGAAGCGTATGGGGGCAATGAAATACGCGACGAGGTCATGGGGATGGACAAAAGGGAAAACGATGAAAAGACAAGGGAGCAGTTGTACTTGTACTCCCTGCGGAAAATGGCGGAAAACAATCTGGAGAGCAACCGTTCCTTTATGACGGGGCTCTACAATCTGCGTGCATTTCAGTATAAAGCGGACGAGGAAATGCGGCAGAATCCGGGTCTGCGTTTTGCCATGATTGTGATGGATCTTGCAAATTTCAAGTCGGTCAACGCATTCTGCGGAAGGGACGAGGGAGACGGTCTGCTCAAGTGCATTGCCGATGCATTCCGGGAGTATGAGGGGGAGCATGTGGTGCTGTCCCATTTCAGGGCGGACATTTTTGCCATGCTGACGCCCTTTGAGCATGAGGATGATCTGATCGCCATTACAAGACAGATCGGGGACAGAATCGAGGCATATAAAATGAACTGTAAGATCTTTCCCGCTTTCGGCATCTGTGTTGCCACGGATCCGGAGATGCCCGCCAGCCTGATGAAGGACTACGCGAGTATGGCATTAAAAAGCATTAAGGGCAAGTTTTACGCCAAGTATATTTTCTTTAACGACAGCATGTATCGGCGCATGCTCACGGAGAAACAGATCGAGAACGAGGTTGTGGATGCGCTTGCGGACGGGCAGATGAAGCTGTTCGTGCAGCCCAAGGTGAATATGGAAGACGGCAGTATTGTGGGCGGGGAGGCACTGGTGCGCTGGCTTCATCCCGAAAAGGGCATCATTTCCCCGGCAGAGTTTATCCCGGTCATTGAAAAAAGCGGATTCATTATCAATGTGGACGCTTACATGTGGGAGGAGGTTTTCCGGCTGATCGGACGCAGACTGCAGGAAAACAGCCCGGTGGTGCCGATCTCCATCAATATCTCGCGAATGCATGTGTACGACAAATTCTTTGTGGAGCGCCTGCTGGATTTAAGGGAGCGCTACGGCGTGCCGCCTTATTATGTTCCTCTGGAGCTGACAGAGAGCGGCTTTCTGGAGGAAGAGGAAACCATGTATGAAAACATGAAATTCCTCAAACAGCAGGGCTTCCGGATTTCCATGGACGATTTTGGAACAGGCTATTCCACCATGACCATGCTGCGGGATGAGCCGGTGGATGAGATCAAGATTGACAAGGGTTTTCTGGACGGAATGGAGAATGGCAAGAGCAGGATCATCGTGAGCCATGTACTGGGAATGCTGCGGGATCTGGATCTGGACATGATCGCAGAGGGTGTCGAGAACGAGGAGCAGCAGAAGTTCCTGCTTGACTGCGGCTGCAGAAACGCACAGGGATTCTACTATTACAGGCCCATGGCATCGGCGGAATTTGAAAAGCTGATCGGTTAGAGGAATCTCCAAACAGGGGAACGGAAGAAATCAGGATGCCGGACGCTTGGACGCAGTGCAATTCGATAAAATCGGATTGCACTTTTTTAAAAGGATGGGACAGTATTGGAGTATTCTTTTCGCTGTCCTCGCCGGATGACTGGCTCGGAAACGCATTCAATCAAAAGCAATACTGCAACATAAAAGCAAGGAGGAAAGACACTATGGAACGTCAGTACACAAGACTGGATGAGGCAAGAAAGGTAATCGATCCGATCATCAAAGCAATCGAAAATGAGGAATCGAAGCGGAGCGCTTATGTGCATCTGTACGGAGTGGGACTTATGGCGTCGCTGCTGGCACTGAAAAGAGGCTATACGAGAGAGGTTGCTGAGTTGGCGGAAATTGCCGGGATTCTTCACGATCTTTTGACATATGTGGATGTTGAGGAGGATACCTATGATCATGCTCATAAATGTGCTGATTATGCCAGAGAATATGTTCTCAGCAAGCTTACAAGCTTTTCGGACGAGGAAAAGGAAATGATCTATCAGGGAGTCTACAATCACAGTGACAAAAACGTGAAAGGGAACTGGTTTGATGAAATCATAAAGGATGCGGACGCCGTGCAGCACACCTTAAGAAATCCGATGGAAAATTTCTTTTATGAACACCCAAGGATCCAGCAGGTTCTGGAGGAGATCGTCTGAAAAGGCGGCATCATCCGAAGGCAACCAGCCGGAATGCAGAGGATGGGCGGGAAGGGTACAGGAAGGCAAAAGTGGTCATCTGTACCCGATTTGAGCGGGAAAATGGACGAAAACCGGGTACAGGAGAGGAAAAGTGGTCATCTGTACCCGATCTGAGCGCGAAGTCAGACGGAAACCGGGTACAGGAGAGGAAAAGTGGTCATCCGTACCCGAACTGAGCGCAGAGACAGGCGGAAACCGGGTACAGGAGAGCAAAAAGAGCAATCTGTACCCGATTTGAGCGGGAAAATGGACGAAAACCGGGTACAGGAAGAAAAGTAGTCATCTGTACCCTTGCGGAGCAAGAGACTCTATTGAAGAAGGGTACAGGGGAAGGAAAGTATGAAAAAACACACATCGACCATTACCTATGAAAACCGCTACAAGCACAAACTGAATATGCTGGAGCCGGGAACGGTCATGCTCAAGTGGATAGGGATTTTTCTGGCTGTGGGTTTGACCTTGCTACTTTTACATATGAAAATTGCGGCATATATCATGTTCGGCGTTGCCGGGAAAATCTTTCTGTTTCTATTGATCCTGCTTGCCATTGAGGCGCATCAGGACAAGGTGCTGAACGAGATTGCAGCGCAGGAAATGCACTCCGACCGTCTGTCAAAGAAATGAGATTACCGTTTCCTTTGTGGCTCTGTTTATCTCGTAGCTCAGTTCGTGAGGGGTGAGGTGATACCTTCTTTTTCATGTTCTCATCAGTCGTGCCGGAAAGGCAGATCTGTTTAATTCCCTACCCTCTTATTTTGAACCGAGCCTCTGCACTTCCCTCCGGACAGAGCTTTGCAAGCTGCATTTCTCACGCAGCTCCTTAATGACTGCGCCTGTTACATACCGGTTCATAATGTCCTCCCTCTTGCAGACGTCTTACGTCCGGCTTTATCTGCATTCTAAAGCAAAGCAGGATATTATGCCACCTATGGAAAGCAGAGTTGATGAGCCGATGCGATAATTACTCCGCCTGCGGGATCTGTCGTCCTTCCACATCCATGGTATAGTTGTCGCGGCAGATTAATTCGGAGACCGGCACAAAGCAATATCCTTTCTCTTTTAGCGCGGTGATCATGCGTTCCAAAGCGTCGGCTGTGTATTTGGCACCGTTGTGGCAGAGAATGATGCTTCCGTTCCCCATATTTTTATGTTCACAGACGGTGCTCACAATGGAATCGACGCCGTAGTCGCGCCAGTCGAGGGAATCTACATTCCATTCTATGGAATAGTAACCGCATGCGGAGGCGGTTTGGAGGACGGCGTCGTCGTAATCGCCGTAGGGCGGGCGGAACAGAAACATCTCATATCCGGTCAGTTGCTGTACTTTCTTATGTACGCTCATCAGCTCCGCCTTTTTTTCGGAATCCGTGAGCTGGCTCATGTTTTTGTGGCTTTCACTGTGGTTGCCCAGATCATGCCCATCCGCCAGTATGGCCTTCACATCGTCAGGATAGTTTTCCGCCCATCCGCCGGTTATAAAGAAGGTCGCGCGCACCTCCTGCTCCCTCAGGATATCGAGAATCTGCTTTGTGTGTTCGTTACCCCAGGCGGCATCGAAGGTCAGGGCAATCTTGGGTTCCTCCGTCTGCACACAGAATATGGGAAGATTCCGGCTGCTTATGGTGGCGTTTGCCGCGATTGCTGTGGGGGCGCGATAGCTTATTTTTTCCGCCATGATCAACATTCCCAACACGAGGACGCCGAAACTTAAGACTTTTCCGATTCCGTAGGTCGGTAATTTTTTTTCTTCTATCCGATGGAGCAGGATCAGGTGATCCAGTGCTTTGTCCAACTGCTGCTTCATAAGAGATTCCTTGCGTTTTTTCTATTTTATGCGTCAGGGGAGAGATTTGTGAGGGAGGATTTTAACCCCGAAAACTGCACAAAGAAGATGGATATGGGAATAGGCACTATTCACAAATTTTTGGAAAACATGGAAAAAACACTGACATCTGCGGGGAAGTCTTGCTAAAATGGAAGAGAAGGCAGGGGATGAAAAGCCCCGTAAACAAAGAAAAAACAGAGAATCGGAGAAAGCGAGGAGAGGAGTGGCGATGTTTCAGACGGGTGATTATGTAGTAGGCGGAAATAAGGGAGTTTGTCTTGTGAAGGACATTACGACATTGCAGATGGGCGGCGCGGATAAGAACAGACTGTATTATGTGCTGAAGCCGGTGTATTCGGAGACTTCCACAGTTTATATTCCCGTGGACACCGGGCAGACCTCCTTGCGGTGCGCGATTTCGGGGGAACAGGCGGCAAGATTACTCTCCTCCCTGCCGGGGCTGGAACCAATCCACATCAGGGATGAAAAGACTGTGGAAATGCAGTATAAGGAATGTCTGCATACCAATGACTGCAAGCAGCTTGCCAGACTGGTAAAGACGCTGTATTTCCGCAATTTGAGCCGGATGGAAAAGGGGCATAAGATCACGGCGGTGGATGGGCGGTATTACAAGCTGGCGGAGGAAGCTCTCTGCGGGGAGCTGGCAGTTGCATTGGGGATTTCCAGAGACGAGGCAGAGGCTGATGTGGCGGAGAGGTTGAAAAATTAAAAGTTTTTGGGAATATTTTGGGAAAAATATTGTCTATATAGGTGAAGGTATACATAGCAATGAGGGGGTGACTATGGAAGACGCAGAAATTATAAATTTGTTTGTTAAACGTGAAGAGCGGGCGATTTGTGAAACGAAAAACAAATATGGCATGTATTGCTATACAATTGCAAAAAATATCCTCACCATAAATGAGGATGTGGAAGAGTGTATAAACGATACATACTATAAGGCATGGACTTCTATTCCACCAACGATTCCAGCCTGTCTGAAAGCATGGTTAGGAAAAGTTGTCCGCAATATATCTATTAATCTGTGGAAGAAAAATCATGCAAAAAAGAATTATAACGCAATGGATATTTTATTGAGTGAATTAGAAGAATGTATTCCTTCAGGTCAAAACGTTGAAAGGCAGATAGAAGAAAAAGAGTTAGGGAAAATGATTAGTGAATGGCTCATGAATATCCCCCGGGAGGATCGGTATATTTTTTTGCTGAGGTATTTTGAAGGAAACAGCGTTAAACAAATAGCAAATAGTCAAAATATGGAGGCAAATAAAGTGTCAAAAAGGTTGTTTTCTTTAAGGGCGCGATTGAAAGAAAATCTGGAAGAAAACGGGGTGATGTTATGAGAAGGGAAGCTGAGAAATTATACAATGGAATCACCTGCATTGATGATGAATTGGTTGTTGAATATGACGATTCCACTGCGAAGCGATCCCCTGATCATGAATCCGAGTTTTTCCGGAAGCGATTTCAAATTCTGACACTGGCTTCCGCAATTATCATTCTGGTGGTTGCAGGTTTTATGCTCGGCCGCAATATACCGGTGAAAACGGAAGGCAATCCGGATATCAAAATGGGAGGAAATACGGAAATCACAATAGGCACGAGAGAAGGCGACAAGCCGATATCATTAAATGCAGAAGAAATAGCGAATACCCCAATCGATACATCGCAACTGGAGAAATTAAAGTCGCTGATGAAGCAAGTCGATTATAGCCAGATTGCCAACGATATTGAAAGATTGATCGAAGATGGCACAGAAGGATTTTTGTTGACAGATACAAACAATCTGTGTATTTCCAAACAGAATTTGTATATGATTGATTTAAGCGGTGCGTCGGTTGCCAATATCGCATATGAGTTCATTTTTTCCGACGATAACGTGGTGGGATATATTATGTTTTTTGCTGCCGGTGGAAAACTTGAATATAGTATATCCTTGAATACGCCGTATACGACAGGGTATTATTTTGATTTTCTGAACGATAATCAGGACATGTCTTTTGTCGTGTTGACGGATGGCTTCAGCGGGTATTTTTTAGGTGAAAATAATCGCGTATATAACGCACGCACCGGAAAAGTGACTGACGATTTTCCTGTCACAGGCGATTGCTATCAAGCCTTGAATGTAAACGAAATGGATATTTCTTATCAGAAAATAATGGAACAGATCACGACAATACAAGAGGGAGAAAATAGGAATGGGTAACAAAATTAAAACACTAGTAATATTGCTTATAGCCGCTATATGCATAGGAAATTTATTTCCACAAACTGTTTTTGCAGCAAATGAAAAGAATGCCATATATAAACTTCAAGTCGAAAAATATTTAGCTGAGATGAAACAAGTACCTGAAAATAATCTTGTATTTGCAACTAAGTTGGAAAAGGCAGAAAAAGTTAAAGAACCATTTGTAATATATCATGTTGGAGAAGATCAACAAGATAAGGTATACTATTATCCAATAACTGATAATGATGGTGTCATTCAACTAATGGTGGAAGCAATTATTATCGATGATGTAGCAGAATGCAATTTGTCGGACAATTTAGTTGATTTGATGAATCAAATTGATTACGAGGAAGAGGATATAATTGTATATCGTCAGGATAATTGCATTTTTGTTGAAACTCCTTCCGAATCCTTAAATGCATATTATTTTTACAATGAGCCAAAACAACGCCTCATGTATACGGTAGAATCTGAATGGAATACAACATTTGAGGAAAAAAAGGCAACTATTGAGAATGCAACAGACAACATGACAGAGTTTGAGCCTATTGATGACATTGATGAGTTTTTGAATATAAGAATGGGTGGAAGTCTCTCATTAACTAACCCAATGGGGCAATATGGATATGGAATGTGTTGGGCTAGTTCAGTTGCAACGGTACACAATTACTTAACGAATACAGTCATAACAGGATTCGAGGTATGTAATCGAATGGGAATTGGATATGATGCTGGTGGGACGATTTACGACGAACAGGATGCATTAGCAAAGTATAATATTACATATAACTCTATTCGTGGTTCAGCATTAACATGGAGCCAATTGACGGAAAATATTGATGCATCTAAGCCTATCATTGCTAATGGTTCATCTTCTGGAACGATAGGTCACGCCGTAACAATTTATGGTTATAGCGGCACGAGCTCAAGCTTAAGTAATGTAAAGATTTGGAATTCAAATGCAAACAATGGTACAGGGGGATATTCAACATTTAATTACTCATCAGGATATTTTACTGATGCGAGTGGGACTGCATATACATGGGGGAGCAGTCTATCTTATCAATAGTAAGTGATACTTATAGTTAGAGCAGAAAAACGTGAAATGGGAGAGTAAAAGTGCAATGACAGTTTTACGATGTGTTTTAGTAATGCTGCTCAGTATCAAGTCAGGATAGACCCAATCATGTCTATTCGTCTGAAGTAAAGAAAGCCTCACAAATTTCTGGTGCCATTAGGACGGAAAGAAATTGCCCTGTGCATTTGTTATCCCCAATGGTACCGAAGACCGGGGCAGTTTTGGGTTTTTCCGGCTGCGTGGGCGCCTGCCGCAATCACTGCATGATGACAGGGATTTGCGAGGAAGGATTTGAACCACGGGAACTGCACAGACGGAAGAAAAATTGTACGGAAGCCGATGTGGCGGAAAGGCTTATAAATTCATAGGTAAGGTAAGGAAAAGACCGCTCTGTCCGATATATAAAGATATAAAGTAAGATTCGGATAAGGAGAGGTCTTTTTATGATTACCATCAGCCTTTGCATGATAGTGAAAAATGAAGAAAAAGTTTTGCGGCGTTGTCTGGATTCCGTGGCGGATCTTGTAGAGGAACTGGTCATTGTGGATACCGGTTCTGTGGATGCCACCAAGCAGATTGCGGCGGGCTATGCCAATGCAAAGGTTTATGACTTTGAATGGGTGGACGATTTCTCCGCTGCAAGAAATTTTGCATTTTCCAAGGCGACGCAGGAATATATATACTCCGCAGATGCCGATGAAGTGCTGGACGAGGAAAACAGGGAGCGGTTCCGGCTGTTGAAGGAGGCGTTGCTCCCGCAGGTGGAAATCGTGCAAATGAAGTATGCAAACCAGCTCCGGTACGGAACAGTGTATAACTTTGATGAAGAGTACCGCCCGAAGCTGTTCCGACGCCTCAGGACATTTACATGGATGGAACCGATCCATGAAACCATAAACGTAACGCCTGTTATATATGATAGCGGCATTGTGATCACCCACATGCCGGAAACATTGCATGCAGACAGGGATTTTAAGGCATTCCGGCGCATGCTTGAAAGGGGTGTGCGGCTGTCCAAAAGATTGCAGAATATGTACGCCAGGGAGTTGTTTATCAACGGGGAAATGAAAGATTTCCTGCAGGCAGAAGAATGTTTCGAGCAGTCCGCAAGGGATACGGAGCGGGATGCGGAGGAAGTGAAGGAGGCGTGTCTTGTGACTGCGGCGGCTGCAAGGAGGCGCGGGGATGAGGCAAAATTCTTCAAATATGCCATGAAGGTGATGGCGGACGGCGGAAATGCGGAGATCTGCCGTGAACTGGGGGATTTTTACCGGAAAAATCAGGACTATGAGGAGGCGGCGATCTGGTATTACAATGCCTGCTATGAAGCAGAGGCGGAGCTTGCCGTGAAAGTGAAGGGAAGAGAGACGCTTGAGCGGCTGGCGGACTGCTACGACCAAATGGGGCTGCAGACGGAGGCAGAGCGTTACAGAAAAGAGGCGGCCTTGTAGGGCATATCCGGCGCTTGGACATGTTGTGAAAAAAACGGTCTTTAATCTTGTGAAAAGCAGACAATAGCCAAACGAACAACGGCGTGCTATGATAGTTTTCACCTAACCTGTTGAATTGAATGAAACGAGAAAACGGACGGGATCCGTCTGTCAATCCATCATTTGATTCAGGAGGTTTTTTTATGCAAAAATGGAATGAGATTATAAGGTATTTATTGATAACGGTCTGCGGCTGCGCTGCCTTTTTATGCGGCGTATGCAGGGCGCGTGCGGAAGGAAGTGTGGGAGAATTTACGCACATGCACGAGGACGCCTGCTATACGGCGGAAAGCTATGAATGCAGCGGCTCGCATCCCACGGTTGCAAGGTGTTCGGATCAGACGGAAAAGCATTGCCATGAGTGCAATGCGCGGGTCATGATGAACATGGGGTTTGACAAGAAATATTGCAGTGAAGCGAACGCTTACTGGTATGACAACGGTACTACCAAGTGTTCTGTCTGCGGCGCACTGCACATGGCGTGGGGAACTTCCATTCCCAGGCATACACTTTCAAGAAAGCGTCTGACCTGTGGAATTTCGGAGGGAGAACGTGTTGCGGAGTTTCTGATCACGGCGCCGGAAGGGTGGACGAATGTGGGTGTGACCCTCACTGCGTCCTGCAATCTGCTCAAGGGAAACGCTGCCTATGCGGCAAATGCGTACGGTTGGGCGGATGGAAAGCTCTATGTAACGGAAAACGGAACCTATTCCGTGGAGGCGGTGAACGCCAAGGGGCAGCGAACCACCGCTTCCTACACGGTGCGTTGCATTGACCGGACAGCACCCGTAATTGAGGCGGTGGAAGGGCAGATATCGACCATGTCCCGGACAGTCATCACGGTATCGGTGCGGGCAACGGACAGTGAGAGCGGGCTTGCGGCGGAGGCATACTCCATAGACGGCGGCAGTACGTGGACGGCGCAGACCTCCTTCACGGTACAGGAAGGGGCGCCGCTTGAGCTGGTCGTGCGCGATGCGGCGGGGAATACCGTACATCGGACGATCAGACGGAACGAATTTCCCTATCCGCCGGAGCCCACGCCGACACCGCCCCCTGCACCGACGCCCACGG
>ERZ1026854.1419-NODE-1419-length-15151-cov-4.010466_pt1 | contig 15151 bp, 17 predicted proteins | sample MGYA00380157_ERZ1026854 | MGnify/ENA primary metagenome ERZ1026854 (study PRJEB33269, sample SAMEA4719793) | human gut metagenome | biome: human-associated habitat; feature: organic feature; material: feces | place: Cameroon | collected 2013-10 ...
TCCTCTACGTCTCGTGGGCTCGGAGATGTGTATAAGAGACAGGATGTATACTGACACAAGTCAGGAACACCTGTGGATTGAAACAATAATGATTAAAATTATTTGGACACACAGCGGAGTATAGGGATTTTCAAAGCTCCGCTGTTATCCCAAATCATGCAAAAATACCACATCCATAATCAACAGATAAATCCAGTCCTTTTTCTTCAGAATAAGCACTTATCATGGTTAGTTCATAAAAATCCTCTATATCAGAACAAATTGGTCTGATCATATTAGCCGCATACATTTTTTCACATATTGATCTCCTTATTTGCACACAAAACTGATGAATCATTCTCATTCGTTCCCTCGAAATTCCTTTGTTGTTAATATCCTGTAATAATTCTTTTGCCTCTGGTTCATAAGGAATAAACAGAGTTACCTGTTCTTCTTCTATGAGGCGAAATTCCGCTCCAACAGTTGCAAAATTATATCTTTGTTTTTTAAATTTTCCCAATATATCCTTCTTATCCAAACTTCCTTCTCGCAATTTATACAGTCTATCAAAATATTCTCTTATACTATCTAAATTTTGAATTTCTTTATAATCCTCCAATACTCCATTGGCTATGCTAATTGGCAATTTCTGATTTTGAGGTGCCGTCTGACCATCTATATCAAAAATATATACTTTACTTTCCAATGATTTTCTTTTTCCTTCCCTATTACATCTTCCAGCAGCCTGTATCATTGAATCTATACCTGCAATCTGACGATAAACAGAATCAAAATCCAGATCGACCCCCGCTTCCACTAAACTTGTTGCAATCAATATACATTTATTACCTCTGTCCTCCATTATCTTATCAATATTCTCCAAAACCCTTTTTCGATGTTTTGGATACATACTTGTCGACAAATGGAATATGCCTTCGCCCTTTATATTTTCATAGATACTTTGGGCCAATCCCCTTGTATTGACAATACACAACGCTCTCTTTTCTCGACACAAACATTCCACTAATTGGTTCTCAGTGATAGATTCCATATTTTGAAAATGTACTCTTTTAAAAAAATGGAATTGTTCTCTCACTCTTGGGCATAATTCAACAATGTTCCCTTGCTCTCCTAACAAACGATCAAACGCAGGCTGTGTTGCAGTACACAAAACCGCACTTACTTCATAATTATTGACTAATTCTTTTATTATATTGAGACAAGGTTTTAAATAATCTACAGGAAGCATTTGAGCTTCATCAAATATAATTACGCTATTGGCTATGTTGTGTATCTTTCTGCATTTTGTAGATCGGTTACTATACAATGATTCAAAAAATTGCACATTTGTGGTCACGATAATTGGTTTATCCCAATTTTCACTTGCCAATTGCATTGGACGAAAATCTTCTGTATCTTTATATTCCACATTACAATGATTCTCTAAAACATTTTGATAACCTAAAATCTCTCGAAACACTTGGGCATTCTGTTCTATAATGCTAGTATATGGTATTACATATATAACCCTATCCATACCATGCTCTACTGCATGTCTTAGTGCAAATGCAAGCGAAGCAATTGTTTTACCTCCTCCTGTTGGCACTGTAAGACGAAAGATTCCTTTTTCTTCTTTCCCCTTTTGCATACATTTTTTTAATATTTCCGTTCTTCTTCCATTCACTGAATCTAATGTAACATTTTTCGTCCATCCTTTTTGCATAATATATTTTTCCATTTTGTTTAAAAGTACTGTCATCGTTTCCCCTTGTATTCTCTGTACTTTTCCACAATTCATAAAACTCTCTGTATCCAAAAAATCTGCGTCCACCAAACAAGAATATATCATCCGAATAAATACACTCAATGAATAATCCATTTCTTCTACCTTTGTCATATTCAGTGGTCTAGTATTTATTGGTGGTATTTTAATTTCCTCTGCATACTTTTCATATTTACAAATATTCTTCTTAAATCGATTCCGCAAACCTGATGAATACAATGTTCTATCATAATCTGGTAATCCACTATGATGACCCGCAATACAATAGCATAGCAAACTATAACTTCCACCTAATTGGTAACAAAGCTTTGTCCCAGCCGTGGAATGATCAACTCTCTCATCCGAATTGTTTTTTATTTTATTTTGAAATTCTTTAGAATATTTTCCTACATCGTGGAGCATCCCACAACAAAATCCCCAATCTTCCATACCAAATTTTCCGGCAAATTCTCCTGCTAGTTTTGCTGTCCCAGACAAATGTTCCACCATACTTTGTTCCCTATCTCCATCCTTGTGCGCAATATAATTCATACCATTCTGCCTCCCAAATCAGTTAAATCATATTAAAAACTTTCCCCTTACTAATAACCATAATATAATTACAAAATCATCCTTACATCAAAAAAATCAACGACCTGCATACACTTTCCAATATCAACGAATACACTCCCTGCAACTGTATTTCCATTATATCACACACATAGTCCAATAAACAGTACTACAAACGAAAAAATAAAGAAGAGAAAATCCCTGTACTTTGCCCATTCGCATGGATTTTCTCTTCTTCCGAACATATTTTCTGCTATATGTTTCCTATTAATTCTCCCACCGGATCTGCTCTCCCTGAATCACTTCATATCGGATCAATTCCCTTCCATCCAGCTCCACACGGTGCATATCCACCGCCGTGATCTGATGATTTTCATAAGTCGTGTAATAATAGATTCCTTTGGTCGCATTACAGCAGGAGGTATACAATGTAATTTCATACTTTCCCTCTCCCACATCACAGCAGCCTCTCGGCTGGTCTACGGATCCCAGGATATGAAAAAACTGACTGACACTTTCTGCTTCACTGTCACCGGAAATGGAATTTGCTTTTACGAATGCAGCCCGCACAAACCGGGAAGCAGAGGAGAGATCTCCCGGCAGTCCTATGGCACCCATGCCACGGCTGTAAGTGCCGAGGGGCAGCTCCGGAGCAAATGTATTCTGTGGCTGCTTCGGAGACAGGCTCATATAATTATTGAGCTGGAACATCTGCGTCTCAAATGGCGGATTGTTCGTCAGGATTCCCACCGGATTGTCATGAATACGGAGACCGTCTGCCATGGATTCTACGGTAATGCAGTCACTGGCATCGGCAATGATCCAATGAAGCCCGGCAGCCGGTAGTTGTTCGCTAAACGGTGTTCCGGTGAGATTCATACGGGATAATAACTCCCGCACTTCTGTCATAGAAGCACACTGGGATAATACCCATGGAATAAATTCAAACTGTGCCACGTTTTCTCTGTCCGGTTTTACGGACTGATATGCTGCATTTCCAACGAAATTTAAGCCGGCCATTCCAACGCCCTTTTCATTAACCGCATCATAATATAGTGGATAATCTGCTGCCACATGTGCCATTCCGATCATGGCATAATGTTTTTCCCTTAACCCCATATGACGGAACGAAAACGGATAATGACGCGGGGTTATCGTAATCTCATCCCCATAAGAAAATTCATAATCCAAAGTTCTTCCAATATAAAAATCCTTTGTCCGGTAAGTTGCTGCTGTACACATATTTTTTCCTCCAATCATAAATATTTCATCAAAATTTTCTATCATCAATCTGGTTTCGCTGATTTCAGCATAACATATTGAATATTCCACTGTCGTCACTCATGATACTCCTTAAACAGCTCCAGCCTCGAACTGACCTCCAGCTTCCGCAAAAGATTCTGGATATGTTTTTGAACGGTAAGGCTGCTGATATCATAACACTCCGCAATCTCTTCATTGGAATCAAACTGCAGGATCCGTTCCAGAATCTGTGTTTCCCTTGCAGTCAGCCCGTATCGTTCCCGAATATCCTCTACTGTCCGTAAAGTGGTACTTTTCTTATGATCACCGGACAAAATCTGAGGAAAAACCTTATTCAGATGAACTCCTATTGACCGCAGAAAAAACATATCATCGGACTGAAAACAACCGTCAATCCTGGTCCGAAAAAGGGACAGCACTCCTAACAGATGTTTATCCGATACGATACTATACTGCATCGTGTCATAAATATCATAGCTTTCGTAGCAGTAACGATGAAGCTCCCCCTCCAGCCGTTCCTTATCACTAAGAATCTCACTCTCACAGACCAGTGTGGATTCATTGCCATGGATCAGCCATAATACCGGATCCTGTGCCGCCTTCTCGATATACCGTTTCTCTGCCTCTGCAAAGGTATCCGGCACACAGATCGGTTCCGGCTGATACAGATTTTCCGCATTTGCCAGAGATGAGGTCCCCACCGGCTCCGCCGCCAGAAGAATACTGCAGTATGTATAGGGGATCAGCATACGGATCGGCACCATAAATTCTGTTTTCAATTCCTCTATGGTAGTACAATCATAAAGATGATTGATCAGATCATTATATATTAAAAACTGATTTTTTTCCATTATTCACCACACCTTTCAAGCACCGCCCGTCTTGATCCAACTGCATTATCTTATCGATCGGACGTCATTATTTTCATATCGTTTTTTTGCAGATCATGTCATTTTCCGCCTTATAAAATACTACTTCTTTTTTGGTATATTGGTTCATCTCACATTATTTTATACCTTTTTACTCTAAGGATAGAGTACCATACATTCTACCAGTCTGCAAGTAGTCATACTATTATCCCCGTATAAATTGCTTTAAAAATGTAATTGAAAACGGGTATATCTGGTGCTATGATGGTCTCAACAAAAAAATAGCTTACAAAATACAAAGGCGTATTTGCTGAAGTTCATTCGTATTTCACCCCTTGAAATGACGAACTGATTTCAGCGGATACGTCTTTATTTTTTCCAAAAAGGAGGAATTTATTATGGCACAGAAGGAACAGGTTATTAAAGATCTCGATAAGATTATTTCTCTGATCCGCACGGACAGCGATCAGATTTCCGCTGATGACAAAAAGAAAATGGTGGATGACACACTTCATTATTTTGACAACTATGTAAGTCCGGGCTGGCTGAAATACAGAAAATCCGTTTCCTCCGATTCGGAGAACGGTGCTGTACTGGAATGGCAGGATGAAGGCGCTTACTGCTACGGATTGAACGGTGAAAAGTTCATCGACTGTCTCGGCGGTTTTGGTATTTACACCTGTGGCCACAGAAATCCGGAGATCCTGGATGTGGTAAAGGCACAGCTTGATCATCAGGCACTTCATTCACAGGAGCTTCTTGATCCACTCCGTGGTTATCTTGCAAAAGCAGTTGCAGATATCACACCGGGAGATCTGCAGTACTGCTTCTTTACAAACGGTGGTGCCGAGGCTGTTGAAATGTCCTTAAAGCTTGCCCGTATTGCTACCGGCGGCAGATGGTACATTTCTACAGTTGGTGCTTTCCACGGTAAATCAATGGGTGCCATCTCTATGGGTGGTAAGAGTACATATCGTACCCCATATATTCCAATGGTACAGCAGGTACAGCATGTACAGTATGGTGTTGCCGAGGATATCCGCAAGGCGATCGAGAATCTTCAGGCAGTCGGTGAGAAGGTTGCAGGCGTGATCCTGGAGCCAATTCAGGGCGAGGCCGGTGTTATCATTCCTCCGGATGGATATCTGACAGAGGTCCGCAAGATCTGTGATGAGACAGGTGTGGCATTGATCTTTGATGAGATCCAGACCGGCATGGGCCGTACCGGTACTATGTGGCGTTGTGAATACGAAGGTGTTACTCCGGATATCATGACATTTGGTAAAGCATTCGGCGGCGGCATCATGCCAATCACCGGTATTATCTGCAAACCGAAAATGTGGACACAGGATCTCATCGACAATCCATGGCTTCTTGGTTCTCCTACTTTCGGCGGAAACCCTGTATGCTGTTCTGCCGCACTTGCTACGATCAAGTATATGCTTGAAAATGATATTCCGGGTGTCTGCAAAAAGAAGGGCGAATTCCTGAAATCCGGTCTTGAGAAGCTGGCCGCAAAATATCCTGAAGTCATCTCTGAGGTACGTGGTACCGGTTTAATGCTTGCGGTTGAGTTCCACACCTCAGATATTGGTTATGAATGTGCGAAGGGACTTTTTGCAAGACGTGTTATGACTGCCGGTACTCTTGTCAATGCCAAGACGATCCGTTTCGAGCCGACCGCCGTAATCTCACAGCAGGATATGGAAGACGTTCTGACTCGTATGGCGGAGTCTCTTGCTGACACAAAGAAAGCAATGAATCTGTAAAATAAATTGTCAAAAATGTTCAACTGATATACTTGTCAAACAATTTGTACCAATATACCTGTCCGTATATTGGTACAAGTTATCTTGAAAGGGGTAGTATATATTGTGCCTGCAGTTCAAAATACGCAGGCTGTGAAAGGAGTGTCGGATCATTATGGGACTTAGTAAGATCGAAATTATTACAGGAATGCAGAAATTTAACGGATTAAAACGTGTGCTGAGCCAGGCCGGAGTCGGCGGCATGACATTTACCCAGGTACTTGGCTGCGGCCGCGAAAAGGGTACCCGTGAATACGAGGTTGATGAGCGTTATGAAATGGAGCTTCTCCCAAAGCAGCAGATCAATGTGGTTGTTGATGACAGCCGTCTTGACGAAATTCTTGATCTGATCAAAAAGGAGCTTTACACCGGTCATATTGGTGACGGAAAAATTTTTGTCTATCATATTGACAATGCGATTCGTGTCCGCACAGGAGATGAGGGTGTAGACGCACTCTAAGCGCAGGATCGGAGGTACTTATGGAGGAAAAAAAATTAGGAGTCAGAAATGTGGTGTCTGTCTCCGTGGGGTTAGTTATCGCAACAAGCTGTCTTGTTTCTCTGGGACAGGGTGCCGGAAATATCGGCGTTGTTTTTATCTTTGCTATGATCATTGCCTGTATGCTGAATATGATCTCCATCGCTTCTATGTCTGAGCTTAATGCCCTGATGCCCAATACTACGGGTGGTCTTGCACAATATACGCTCACCAGCCTGGGGCCGGTACCAACAATGGTTTCTATGGTTGGTGGATATATTCTTTGTAACGTACTTTCTGCCGGCGTCGAGGCTTCCATCTTTTCCTATGCGATGGGAGAGATCCTTCATCTGCCCATATCCAACTTTTGGTACACCTTTCTTATTACGGTCATTTTGCTGATCGCCAATCTGAAGGGTGTCGATATGTTTGCGAAGATACAGGATCTGGTTGCTTATCTGCTCCTGGGATCGATGCTTTTTATGGGACTGATCGGTGCATTCGGTCTGGGAACCGGCGTGAAAGTCGATCAGCCATACTATATGACCACCAATCCTGCAGATATCATTCCAATGATTGCCGTGGCATTCTGGCTTTTTATCGGTGCCGAATATGCGATCCCTATTTCCAAGGATGTGAAAAACGCAAAGCGCAATGTACCTCTGGGGATGTTTATCGGCCTCGCCATTATGTGTGCCGTGCAGTCTGTGATGATCTTTGGATTTCACAATTATACGCCATGGAAAGAGCTTACCGAATCCCCGGCACCTCATCTTCTCTATGGTATGAATCTGCTGGGTACTCCCGGAAAGCTGTGGATGACGCTGGTTGCCGCCCTTGCTGTGGTCAGCACCCAGAATTCCAGTGTACAGGGCCTTGCCAATATCTGTCAGGGCATGGCAAAAATGAATATGATGCCACAGTTTTTTGCAAAAACAAACAAGAACAATGTCCCATATATCGGTGTGTGGTTTGTGAGTCTGCTGATCCTGTTTTTTGGATATATCAGTAATGATTCCTCCAAACTGATCAGCTTTCTGATCCTCGTAGGTTCCGTTTTCTGGATGGTTTCCTACATCTTTGCCCACATTGATGTACTGGTGCTGCGCCACCGGCTGCCAAAAGCTCCCCGCACCTTCAAGGTCCCTTTTGGTCCTGTTTTTCCATTGATCGGTATTGCCGGCACCATTTATATGATCGTGAATATTTCTACCGATCCTACAGAACGTCTGATGATCTGGCTTGTGACCGGTATCACCTTTTTAGTATTATTCATTTATTCCGTCATCTGGATCAAATTTAAGATGAAGATCCCGGTATTTAAAAGCGTTCCTCTGGAAAAGGTGATGGCAATGGAAAATGAAATGTATTATATTATCCGAAAAAGAAGAAACCTGTGCCGGTAACAAACGGCATGGGTTTCTTAATCTTCTATCCTTACATAATACTCCCCAGCCAGTAGATCACTCCTACAACCCAGCTGCAGAATATCCCATACAAGATCACCGGTCCGGCAATTGTAAAAATTTTGCAGCCAATGCCGAAGACCTGTCCCTCTGCCTGGAATTCAATTGCCGGGGATACCACCGAATTGGCAAATCCCGTGATCGGAACGATACTTCCGGCTCCGCCAAACTGCCCCAGCTTCTGATAAATATTAAGACCGGTCAGGATGATACTCAGCAGAATTAATGATAATGTCGTGTAAAGTCCTGCCAGTTCCTTATCATTTCCAAGGTACTGATAGAAGCTGTTAAAGCCCTCCCCCAGCAGACAGATTGTACCTCCTACCAGAAACGCTTTTGCACAGTTTAAGAAACGATTGCTTTTCGGCGTGATGTTACTGACATATTCATTATATTTTTCTTTCTGTTTTTCGCTGTTCTTTTCCTGCAAAACTTCCTCGATCTGAGGACTATTTTTCTGATTCATATGCTTTCCTCCATTCTTCTAATGCTGCATCCGGAAATACAACTGATAAAAACACGCGACTGCTTTTCCCAGTGCCATTGCCAATATTACAAAGGGCAGTCCTGTGACAAGCTTCACTCTCTGTACCAGCACCGGGATCACCTTTAAGGTCTCCGCCAGTGCCATTGCCAGACATCCCACAAAGATTCCGGTAAATAATCCAAATACTGCCAGCATTGCACTTCCAAACGGAACGGATATTTCAAATACCGTCAATACCGCTCCGGTCAATCCTCCCCAGAAAATGCAGTTTTCCAGATGATACACCCGATTCGCCATATGAAGTTTACTTGCCAGTCTTGGCAGCATCTCCAAAATAGAAATAAACGCAAACACACCGCCGGCAACACTGATCCCTCCTGCAAATCCGATCACCCCCAAAAGAACCTGTTTCCAGATCATGAGATCTCCTTTCCCTCTCTCGATGCATTTTTGATCATGGCATTATTCATTTCCTGCTCATAATTTCTCATTTCCAAATGAAGAGGTGTCGGATCATCCCTCTCATTCCGGGCAGAAAAATGATTATAAAAACCCAGGATCCCTATGGCGATTCCAATACAGTAAGTGATTTCCATGATGCTTCCTTGGGTCTGCTCCGTTCCCATGACCAGCTTATAAAACAGTGAAAAAACATCTCCCACACTGACATCCGTATTAAATGTCATAATAGTAAAGCCCGCTCCAAAAAATATGATCAGACTCACCAGCACTGCCTTGCATACTTCCATTAATTTTGATGGTTTGGGAGTGTCCTTAAACTCTACAATAAAATCCGTTTCACCGATATTTACCACCTGCAGTTCCGGCCGCTGCTTCTGCAGCAGGGCGATCACCTTCATGGCAGAGAAAACAAGCTTTTGTTCCTTTTCCTGCTGAAATGTATAAAGTACCAGCTTTCCAACCTCTTTTTGCAGCGTATTGTCTGCGGTAAAAATCTCCGCCACATCCTCAAGCAGAACCTTTTTGTGGGATACCTGACTATTCTGTTCCAGTTTTAAATAAATAATATCGGACTTCATTGTCAATCCCCTCCTGCTCTACAAATTTGCCGTTGGCATAAGTTGTTTTCGCATTACGCATGATCGCAATATAACAGACAGTACTCAAGGTCATAACACCGATCACCAATACATAAAACCACATTTTTTTCTTCTTCATGGTGCATTTCCCCTTTCTCTTTTCAGTAAATTGTTCCCTGCGTATGGAAATTTTATACATCTCCGATTTATAAAATAATGAATTTATAAATCAGCACAAAAAGCATTGACATACGTGTTAATACGTATTATATTCTTAAAAAGGAGGTACACCATATGCCAATGACTCCCCGAGAGCTGATTAGGCTTCTTCAAAAAAATAATTTTGACATCGTAAGCCAAAACGGTTCTCATGTTAAACTGAAAAATGCATTTACAAACAAACAAGTAATTGTGCCTTTTCACGCAAAAGAATTAAAAAAAGGCACAGAACAGGGAATCTTAAAACAAGCTGGTCTCAAATGATCAACACAAACCATAAGGAGGTATTCACATGGCTGATCTATTTTATCCTGCTATTTTTAACGTTGCTGAGGAAGGGGGCTTTTTTGTTACTTTCCCAGACTTTCCGGAATGTTTTACCGAAGGAGATGATATGGACCAATCCTATCAAATGTCTGTTGATGCACTCGGACTCGCTATTACCAGCCGCCTTGAAAACAATGAACCATTACCGGTTCCAACCGACTTTTCTGCCCTGATTTTAGATCAACAACAACGTGCTGTTATTATTAACTTTGATTTTCAAGCCTATCAGCGCAGGCACAGTTCAAAATCTGTCAAAAAAACATTGACGATTCCAGAATGGCTCAACGAAGAAGCATTAGAAAGAGGCCTTAATTTTTCCAAACTTCTTCAGGAAGCACTTCTTCAAAAAATTAATAATAACTAATGTCATGATGCAAGCCTCAACGATACAATTAATTAAGCAGACGATTCTCCACCATACTATTCCACCTCCTGCCGCAGCCGTAACAGTATCTTTTTTTCAAGGCGGCTGACCTGAACCTGACTGATCCCCAGCTCCGCTGCCACCTGGGTCTGTGTCTTATCTTCATAGTAGCGCAGTGTGATCAGCCTGCGTTCCTTCTCTTCCAGTGTGCCCAGAAGCTGCTCCAAAAGAACATGATTGATCACCTTTTCTTTTTCGGCATCCACCCCGGAGTCAGCTTCCCCGGAGTTCCCCCGTACCACTGCAGTCCGGGACACATAACCGACACTGGCATTTTCACCTGCCACCACCTGATCGATCAGATAAATCTCCTTGCCCTCCGGCTGATATACCGGCCGGTATATGGAGTCCACATCGCGGTTTGCCTCGATTGCCACCGCAATTTCTTCCGGTTCCAGCTCTGTTGCCGCCGCAATCTCATCCACCGTTGCCTGACGCCCCAGCTCCTGCCCCAGCCGCTGCGCTGCCAGCTTTACCTTCCAGCCGTTTTCCTTCATGGTACGACTGATCTTGATCATTCCGTCATCCCGCATAAACCGCTTGATTTCCCCCATGATCATCGGAACAGCGTATGTACTAAACTTTACATCGAATTCCAGATTAAAATGATCGATTGCCTTGATCAGCCCGATACAACCGATCTGAAACAGATCCTCCGGATCATATCCTCTTCCATTAAATCGTTTCACGATATTCCAGACAAGCCCTACATTTTCCTCCACCATTTGGTCTCTTGCATGACGATCGCCGGCACGGGCTTTTTTTAATAATTCCATCGCATCCATTTGATACCCTCCACGCCAACTCTCATGTTCTGTCCCCAATATGTTTGCTGAGCTTGACGCGGGTACCCTTTCCCACCTCCGAATATACCTCCAGCTCGTCCATAAATGCTTCCATAAACGCAAAGCCCATACCGGAACGCTCCCACTCCGGCTTTGTGGTATACAAAGGCTCCATTGCCTTTTCAATATCCGGAATACCCACTCCATGATCCGTAATCTCCACTATGATGTCCTGTCCCTTGATCTCACAGACGATCTCAATCTCTCCTTCTCCATTGTTATATCCATGGAGAATGCTGTTGGTGACTGCCTCTGATACTGCTGTCTTTACGTCTGCCAGCTCCTCCAGAGTAGGATCCAGACGTGTGATATAAGCTGCTACCACAGTTCTCGCAAATGCTTCATTTTGTGAATTACTATCGATGATCAGTTTCATTTTCTGCCTCCATTGATCTGATTTTTTCATTTTCTTATTTGTCCTTTTTGGTGTTAAGCCCTGCTACTGCCTGCTCCGGTGTTGCATATCGTTCAATGATCTGAAACAGGCCTGACAGATTAAAGATCCGTTCAATCTCTTTGCCTACATTGGTGACCGCTGCCTTTCCTCCCCGGAACATCACTCTCTTATACCTTCCCATGATCAGTCCGATTCCCGAACTGTCCATAAAATCGTTCTCCCGAAAATCAAAAATAATATGACGGATATCACCGGCATCGATCAGCCTGTCCGACTGCTCCCGCAGCAAATTTACCGTATGATGGTCCAGATCCTGCGAGATATAGATGATCAGACAGTTTTGCTGTATTTCGTAATGAATTGCTTCCTGCTCCTTTTGATTCAAAATAATCACCATTCCTTTCTCAAAACCTACAGCTTGCCGCTGCAAAACTAAAAAACAAAACCGGTATTTTCCCAGGCACAAAAAAAGACCTGCCAGAGTGATACAATAACATGTACACTCTGACAGGTCTCCCCATCATTTCCTCTTATGTCTGGCTATTGGCCGATCTCTCTCAGTCTGCTCTTTGCTTCCGCAACACGGACTGAATCCGGATAATCATTAACCACCTGGTCATAATACTGCTTTGCTGTTTCAAAATCAGACTTCTGCTGATAACAGCGTCCCAGAAAATACATAGCATCTGTATTGTCTGCATTAAACTTCAATGCTTTCTTCAACAGTTTGATCGCCTTATCATAATCCTTCTGACCGGCATAATCGCCCTGTCCGTTGTAGCAGTCTCTTCCCTGTTCAAAGAAGGACTCCGACGCCGTAGAATAGGTTTCTTTCTTGATCTTCTTATAAAACTTTTTCGCCTCATCCCCCGCCAGACTGTCCGGATCTACTTTGTCCAGAGCTTTTGCGGCAGAAAGCTTATCGTCATTGATATAATACTGCATTGCCTGGATCAGATTGTCATAAACCGCCTGAACCCCATCCAGATCAGTTGGATTGCCGCTCTGATAATCCGATAATCTCTGAGTCAGCTCATCCACCTGCTTCTGCAGCTCGGTGTTGGCATTTTTCAACGTACTGACATCACTTTCACCGGAAGCCAGATTTTCACTGTAAGTTTTAAAGGCTTTATTTTCCTTATCACTGGAATGCTTCTTTAATGCCGGAGTGATCAAAAACTGCATGATCACGATTCCGGCGATCAATCCCAAAAGCACATGAACAAACGGAAGCACCGATGGTTTCTCCTCTTTGTATAAAGTGATCGGCTTATATGCATTGTCGTCTACCCTTGGTAATGTCTTTCGCACCGGCTGTTCCGCAGGCTTCTCTGCCTTTGGTGCAGCATTTTCGCCCTTAATATGAACATCTGACAGCTCCTTTAAATAGGCTAATGTCGTGGTATTGGTCACATCCACCCCACTGATGGATTTCATCAGCTTATACGCACGCACCCGGTCCTCTTTCTTGCCGGTCTTCATATACAAAAGTGCCAGAAGCTGATGCGCCCGGATAAATTTCGGATTAGTGCTGACCACCTTCTTCAACTGAATGATCGCCATATCCTCATCGCCATTCTGTGCAGAGAACAGTGCAGAATTATATTTTTTTACCATCTGGCTGTAGGTCTCCAGACGATTCGGATTAGACTGGATCAGTCCGATATAATAATCTGCTTCGTTATGTTCCTCCTGAAAATGCTTGCTGATAACCCACTCACTGAGAGCCGATACAATCTCTCCTTCTTCAAAATAAATGAGCCCCAGCAAATTTCTCGCACTGGTATTTAATTTGTTAAATTTTAAGCTTTTGTGCAAAGATGCGATCGCTCCGGAAAGATCTCTGACCTTCGCCTGTTCCAGACCCCGGTTATAGCAAATATTGGACGCACTGAGAACCCTGCGGTAATTACGCAGCTCCTGTCCACAGTTATCACAACGATCTTTCTTGAAAGACACCTCTGCATTACATCTTGGACATCTCATGTTTCTTCCCCTATTCTGCGTTCTTTGTGACTGCACCTGTATCTGCCAAAATACTCTGGAGCAGATCCATCACATCTGTTGTACTGTTTCCATAAATGGCATCCTCTGCCTGTTCAATATCAAGACTTGGCTGAAATTTTTCTAATTCTGCCTCGAAATCCATCTTACACTACCTCCATTCAATCATCAATTCATTTCTGCCGCAATTATCGACATCATACTTACTCCAGACCATAGGATACGATTCCCATACCCCGTCTTCTATATTCTACACCAGCAATCTCCTCCTGAACAGATACATGTTTTCCATTTACTGTAATCTCTGTTCCCGGATTCGCTCTTTTTAAAATGGTAATACTGGCGTCATTTGTTTTACTCATCTGATCTACCGTCTCCTGCTTGCGCTTCATGATCGCATTGAGGCGGGTGTCCTTTTCAATCTTCGCCCTGGTGAGCTTTAGTTTCTTTTGCTGCAGATCCGGTGTTGGCGAAGTCTCCAATATCTTATTGATCTTTTTCAAAGCATCTAAGATCTTTTCCACTTCCTCCTGAATCTGTTTGCGGCTTTTTTCATGCTGCATCAGCAATGCAAACAGGTTATCCTCCATACCGGCGCAAAGCTCTGTTTTTACCTCTGCCATATTGCCCGCCACCATGATTTCTATGCTGTGCAGTGCCGAAACACTTCCCCCAATAATGGCACCAAACCGTCCGGACACTTTAACATCCTGTCCACAGGTAATCTGACAATTCATTATAGCATTGGCCGCAACATTTCCGTCACAGTCAATAAATGTCTGCTCAAAAAACTTGCCGGAGACATCTCCCTTTGCGGCAACCTTTCCCTGCCCATTGCCCTGCATTCCGTTTTTCAGGACTACATCCTTACCGGCAATCAATGTAGCAGCCTCCACATATCCATCCACGATGATGCTTCCCTTTTCGGAAGTCACCTTCATCCCGGACAGAACATTGCCCCTGATCCTGATATCTCCAATAAAATGAACATCTCCCGTCGTAGTGTAGGATACATCTCCATCCAATGTCAGCTCTGCGCTGATATTCAGAATATCATTTTGATACGTTGCCTTACCGGTAAGTTTAGCGGTATAAACCAGATTATCCGGTGAGAGTTCAAAGCCCTTGCCCCGCAGCCGCGCAAGATCTCTGCCATTACGTCCCGGAAGGATCTGTCCCAGAACATTCGTCCCATCCTTCGCCTTCTGTGCCG
>ERZ1026854.1421-NODE-1421-length-15137-cov-8.710184_pt1 | contig 15137 bp, 13 predicted proteins | sample MGYA00380157_ERZ1026854 | MGnify/ENA primary metagenome ERZ1026854 (study PRJEB33269, sample SAMEA4719793) | human gut metagenome | biome: human-associated habitat; feature: organic feature; material: feces | place: Cameroon | collected 2013-10 ...
TATGAAAGCTTAGCAAGGTGGAAGATAATAAGCTAACAAAAATTTAGATATTTGTTTTAAAAGAAATGTTTTTCAGAAGGGTAGGTTGTTATTATGAAAAAAGCAAATATATTAGTTTTAATTGTAATGTCTGTAATATTAATATCTGGATGTGGAACTTCCAGTAAAATTGTTGGAGAATATTGTGGACAGGATGGAGATGGCATTTTAATTATTTCAAAAAATAAAAAGTGGTCTTATCAACAAGAGGATTATTGGGGAAGTGGAGAAATTGATTGGAATGGAACTTATAGTAAAGATCGTGATGGAAGATATATGTTGAAAAGTGATGATATCATTTTATATCTTGAATTTGTTTCAGATGATGTAATTACACTAACCTCTGACAAAGAAAGTTGGAGTGCAGAAAATTTTACAAGAAAGGAAAATTGAATCATATACTAAAAATGATAGGGTGAGGAACAGATATGGAGATACTAAAGAATAATAAAAATGTTTTCATTGAAATTATGTGTTCTGTAGTTATAGTTATTATGATTATTAGTGTGGCGATTGGTTGGAAAAATGTAAGTGATGATAAAAAAGAGAGATCAGAGTTATTGGACAATATAAGTTATGAAACTTCAGGCAAAGATTATTTAGATGTAGATAAACTAAAAATGCAAATGAGTAAATATAGTTATGTTGGAATGGAAGAGGATGAATTTTGGAAAAATTGGAGTACACTTTATGAAAAGTTTCAAGAAGAGCATTGTGATTATATACAATTTGGAATAGGAGAAGAAAAGAAAATGACAGATAATGAGTTGGAAGATTTTAAAATGCATATAAAGGTTGCACAAGCTAAAAACAATAAAAAAGTTGAGGAAGTTAGTATTGAAAAGGCTATCAAATTAAGTGCTAGTATGCAAATTTTATATTATGATCCAGATTATAAGAAATCATTTGAGGTGACAGATATATTGATGGTAAAAGAAGATGGAAAATGGAAAATATTATTTGATTCTAATTTAGATGGTAGTTTCATTAAACAATTATTTGACAAGAGTTCGAAAGCAGAGTTACATCTAGGAAATTAAAAAGTGATTTATCTGGAATAGGGGAAAAGTCGACGAATTAATTTTCGTCGGCTTTTTATTAAATGGTCCTTTAGTACTAAAAAGCCGAGGCGCAATGAAGGGCACATATTGATTGACACGGTGAGAATGGTACAATTGATTATACAAGAAATCGTTTGTGGATATCAAAAAGGAGGAAAAGTCTATGAAGAATTATTTCAAAAAGACAGTGATGGCATTACTCGTCATGGCAATGATAGTTACATTTTTGCCAATCGAAAAAATGCAGGTACAGGCGGCAACAACGACGGGGTGTGTTCCAATTACGTGTTACACAATGTCTACAGGACGTACGAATACGTATAACCTGAGCAATGGAAGATACACATACACTGGATATATTGATGGTGCAACCGATCGTTGTACAATTCAAGAAGTCAGATCGGATGGATATGTACGTGTAAAGTATCCGGTTTCAGGGGGAAGGTACCGAACTGCCTATGCACCAAGTAGTGCATTTTTTGTTAATACAAATTTTTCTACAAAAAAAATGCAGCTTGGAACTTCGAAGACAGCTTATCGTCGCAGTAATTTATCACAGTCACTGGGAACTGTCTATGCGAACGATCAGGTTATAGTGGTTGGTTATTCCAATAATAATACACAGGTTATCTATCCGGTAAGTGGTGGATACAAAATGGGATGGGTATCCGGAAAATACAGCCCACAGTCAGATAACACAGGAAGTGCAGATATTAAAGCCGGATATTATCAGATCAAGTGTGCAGCTAATCAAAATATGGTGTTAGATGTTCGTGGAGCAAGTACAGAAGATGGTGCGACAATTCAGATTTATCAGAATGCTTATCAAACAAATCAGGGATTTTTGATTAAGAGTTGTGGAGATGGATATTATACAATCACGGCAATACATAGCGGAAAGAATCTTGATGTAGCAAACAGCGGACAGAAAAATGAAACAAAGGTTCTACAGTGGACCGCACATAATGGGGATAATCAAAAATGGAAAATTGTAAAAACATCAGACAATTTTTATAGTTTTATCTCAAAGTGTAATGGTCTATACCTGGATGTTGGGGGAGCTGTTTTTAAAAACCAGACCCATATGCAGGTATATGAAGGAAATAATACCATTGCCCAGAAGTTCGTACTTGCATGGGTATCTGTAGATGGACAGGAATATAATCAGAATTCTGATTCAGGAATATCAAATTCATCTGATAAAATTCAACAGATTGTTAATTATGAATTGTCACAGCTTGGTGTTGGAGATTATCGCGGTAATAACAATGTTGTTTATAACACCTGGTATTATGGACATACAGTATCTGGAAGTGGAAAGGCCTGGTGCATGGCATTTCAGTCATATTGTGCGAATCAGATTGGAGTGTTGGACAGTGCAATTCCGAAGACTGCAAGTTGTGCATCGGCTGTAAGCTGGTATCGACAGAGGGGACAGTTCCAGCTTTCGGCTTCGCATGGAGGTAATTATACGCCAAAAGCTGGTGATCTGGTGTTTTATGGTTCAAATGGTTCTTCTCATGTGGGCATGATCATTGCTGCGCCAGTAAATGGATATTTACAGGTTGTAGAAGGCAACGTAAGGGCTGGAAATGGAAATTATACCGTTCAGAAATTTACAAGAAATACCAGACGGCGTGTTGATTCATCTTATGTATATGGATATGCTACTCCGTCCTATTAAGAAAGATAAGTGGAAGCCGCTGAATATTATGTATGGTTAAATGTGAAATTTATCAAATTTAAGGAAACTAGAGTGTATTAGTTGCATACATAGTATAGGTGATTGTGAAATTCAAACCCGCAATTACGTCAAAGTTATCCACATTTATTTTAATAAGGCAATTGTATTACACTTATAGTGTAATAGTATGAATGATGAGATGAAATGAAATATTTAGGCATACTTGAATAAATCACATCAGTACTATTCAATGGGGAAGTCCTATTCTATGAGAGGTTTTAAACTTCGGACATATGGATGGTGATGAATTATCGGCAAGTATCATATGAGTGTGTAAAGTTTTGGATTTTGGATTCTGCACCTTGCCGGATAAAGTTTTTTTGATATGATGGATGTCTTTTTCTACGATACTCTCGATTTTGTAAGTATGGTTTCATCCCTTTGTTCTACGAAGGGTTCCGGGAGAAGCACGGAGATTTAAAGTCAAGAAGATTTGATCCATGGGAATGGAGAAAATCTGTTGAATGATCAAAGCCAGCAGAAGTGGCTACAAAGGGTATTTGTGGGCTCATTCATTGATGAATAGAAATGATTTTGAAAAGAAACAAGAATTATTTCATTTAGTTTCGCAAACACCTAGGTAAAAATATTATATGAGAGGTTATGAATATGAAAAATATTAAAAAATTTTCTGTGAATTTAGTGGTTTGTATAATTTTAAGTGTATTTAGTGTGGCTATATCAGTTAATGCAGCACCTATTGTAAAACAAGTTAATTTTAAAAGTGTAGATAATATTGATACAACTACACAAAAAATAACATGGGAAAAAATTAAAAATGTAAGTGGTTATGAAATTTATTACAAGAGTTCAGGCGCGTATAAAAAATTAGCGACAGTTGGAAAAACAAAAAGTTCTTATACGATAAATAAGCTTGATACAAATATTAAGTACTTTTATAAAATCCGCGCGTACAAAACTATAAACGGGAAAAGAAAATATGGAAAATTTTCTTCTTCAATAGGCAAAAAAACAACTAACTATTTAATGAATCTTTATGAGCCTTATTATGTAAAAAATTATAATGGTTGGTATTATACCAAGCAATACAAATCACCAAATATGTTTAGTATGGGTGGAGAGGATTACACGAATGGATTTGAATTAGCTTGCGAATGCAGTTTAATATTTAACCTGAAAGGTAAATATAATACGATTACCTTTACTTTGGGGACTACTGATAATGATGATAGAAATGTCGCGATATTAGCTGATGATGAAACTGTATTTACAACAACAGTAACAGGATTAAGTTTACCTAAAACCTATACTGTTAATATTGAAAATGCTTCAAAATTAGAATTCAGAGATACGACAACACCACTTACGGGAACAGATGGGGATATTGGATTTGCAAATATAAGATTGTATAAATAGTTTCCTGCATAGTTCAAAGTGTAGAGAGTAAGTGATTTTACAAAAACAGATACCTAAGTTAAACTGTTATTGCTGACCGGCAAGTTGGCAAATGAACAGAATAAGGAAGGTATCTACAAATGGATTCTACACAAAATAATAAGATTGAGCAAGTAAAAGAAATAACAATTTTCTGTTCCTAAAATGAATTCTTAAATTCCATGATTGATGATTTCTATTTTGGGCAACAGTAAAAATGGAAATAAAGAGGCCGGCGAATTTGATTCGCCGGCTTTTCCCTATCATTTCAAATATCAATTTAACATCGCATCAATCTCCGAAAAATCAATATACAAATCATCATAGATATTTACTTTAATCGTAGCTTCAAACGAATATTGAACATTCAAAATATTCTGTTCAAAAAAATTCACTGTAATGGTTCGGCGGCGTGGATCTACAATCCAGTATTCGCGTACACTGGCATTTTTATAATAGTAAAGTTTGCGGATGTAATCGTCGGCGGGATTTCCAGGGGAGACGATTTCAATAATGAAATCAGGCGCACCGTTACAGCGTTTTCCATCAAGTTTGTCTGGATTGCAGATGACCATCAGATCCGGTTGGACAATTGTCAGAGGCGAATCGCTTAGCTTTACATCAAACGGCGCGCAAAAGACACGACATGAACCATGGTGCTTTTTAATGTAATTGTTGATTGTTGTTGATAATTCCATAGATATGGTTTGATGTTCCTGTGAAGGACTCGCCATATTGTAAGGAATTCCTTCAAATACTTCTGTATGAGCATCTTCCGGAAGAGCTTCGTATTGTTCAAGTGTTATTAATTCAAGGTGCTTTAAAGCGGACATTGAATCCCTCCTGTCTTTATAATGAATAATGAAAATTCAAATCATTTTTTCTTCACAACACAACGTTTCTTAAAGGTAAGTATATCATATCATGAAGAATTTTGTATTACAAGAATTCAAAAATGTCACTATCGGATGACGCCAAACCCCATCTTCTTTGAATTGAAAATGCCTGTTTTCGGCGCTTATAATTAAGCCATAGAAAAGAGATACGAAAAACAACCGCGGTAGAAAACGAATCAATCAGGCTTCATCAAAAGGAGGAAAACACAATGTTATTTTCAAAGAAAGCGAAGAAAGAAGAAAAGAAACTTGCTTTGTTATATCCGGAAAATGTAAAAGTCGGATGCAAGGCTGATACAAAAGAAAACGTGATCCGCCAGGTTGGACAGATGCTTGTGGACAGCGGATACGTTAATCCATCTTATGTGGATGCCATGGTAAAAAGAGAGGAAAGTTTTTCTACATACATGGGAAACGAACTCGCTTTACCGCATGGTGTGGAGGAAGCAAAAAAGGAAATCAAAGCTTCCGGCATTGCAGTCATGATCTTCCCGGAAGGAACCGACTGGGGCGGTGAAAAGGTAAAAGTCGTTGTCGGCATCGCAGGTGTCGGAGAGGAACATTTGCAGATTTTATCGGTGATTGCAGAGCAGGCGTTGGAAGAGGGAAATATGGAGCGCATCATAAACGGAAGTGCACAGGAAGTATATGAAATTTTAAAAGGGGGAAATGACTGATGATCGTAACAGTAACCATGAATCCGGCAATTGACAAGACCATTGATGTGGAACATCTGGAACGGGGCGGATTAAACCGCATCAAGCATGTGGAACTGGATGCGGGTGGAAAAGGAATCAATGTTTCCAAGACCATCCATGAATTAGGTGGAAAAAGCGTTGTGACAGGATTTGTCGCAGGAAATACCGGAAAAATCATTCAGAATGTCATGAAAGAATGGAACATCGAAAGTGATTTTATCGAGGTGGCAGGCGAGACACGTACCAACACAAAAGTATTCGAAAAGACCGGAGAACTGACAGAATTAAATGAGCCGGGTCCGGTGATCGGGGAAGATGACCTCAAGGCACTGCTTGAAAAATTAGAAGGATATGCCAAAGAAGATACACTTTTTGTTCTGGCAGGCAGCGTGCCGCAGGGCGTGGAGAAAGACATCTACAAGCGCATCATCGAGATGGTACATAAAAAAGGCGCAAAAGTTCTGTTGGATGCAGACGGCGAGCTTTTTACACAGGCGCTGGCAGCAGGACCGGACATTATTAAACCGAACCGTGTAGAGTTAGAACAATATGCGGGAATGGATTATGTAGCAAGCGAGCAGGAGCTTTTGCTGATTGCGAAGAAACTTATGGAGTCCGGCATCGAGAGCGTGGTTGTATCCATGGGAAAAAGCGGAGCAATGTTCCTTCGCCCGGATTTGCAGGTACATTGCCCGGGACTTCGCGTAAAAGCACATTCCACAGTCGGAGCGGGAGATGCCATGGTGGCAGCATTGTCTTATGCGTGGGATAACAAGCTTGATGCCACAGAAACCGTGAAACTATGCATGGCAGTTTCGGCTGGAGCAGTTACAACCATCGGAACCAAACCACCAACAAGAGAAGTGGTCGATGAACTGATCGGTTCTGTAGTCATGGAAGAAATTCAGTAGATAAAATGTTTTAAAACATATAACACATGAAAATAATGGAGGATAAATACTATGAAAACAAAAGCAGTCAGAATGTATGGAACAAGAGATTTAAGATTAGAGGAGTTTGAATTACCAGAGATTAAGGATGATGAGATCCTCGTAAAGATCATGAGTGACAGTATCTGCATGTCAACCTATAAACTGGTGGAGCAGGGCAAAAAGCATAAGAGAGCACCACAGAATATTGACACAAATCCGATTATTATCGGACACGAATTTGCCGGTGTGATCGTAAAAGTAGGTGCAAAATGGCAGGATCAGTTCAAGCCGGGACAGAGATTTGCACAGCAGCCGGCATTAAACTACAAGGGAAGTCTTGCATCTCCGGGATATTCTTATGAGTACTTTGGTGGCGCATGTACTTACAGCATTATTCCACACGAAGTTATGGAGCTTGGATGTCTGATGAACTATGATGGAGACAGTTTCTTTGAAGCATCTCTTGGGGAGCCAATGAGCTGCATTATCGGTGGATATCATGCAAATTACCACACAAACAAGAAAAATTATGAGCATACTATGGGAACAAAAGAAGGCGGAAATATCCTGATCATGGGTGGATGCGGACCGATGGGATTAGGTGCGGTAAGTTACGGTATCCAGTTCGAGAATCGACCAAAGCGTATCGTTGTTACCGACATCAGTGATGACCGTATCGCACGTGCAAAGAAGATGATCACACCGGAGCAGGCAGCAGCAAACGGTGTAGAGCTGATCTATGCAAATACCGCAGCGATGGATGACGAATATGAGGGATTGATGGCACTGACCGAAGGACATGGCTATGATGATGTATTCGTATATGTTCCAAACAAGCAGGTTGCAGAGCTGGGAGATCGCCTTCTTGCATTCGACGGCTGCATGAACTTCTTTGCAGGACCGACAGACAACCAGTTTAAGGCAGAAATCAATCTTTACAATTCGCATTATACAAGTACCCATATTTTAGGTACAACCGGCGGAAATAATGATGATCTCATCGAGGCAAATAAGCTTGCAGCAGCCGGAAAGATCGAGCCGGCCGTTATGGTAACACATGTTGGAGGAATCAACAGTATCATTGATACGACATTGAACTTACCAAAGATTCCGGGTGGAAAGAAACTGACCTATACACAGTTTGATATGCCACTCACCGCAATCGATGATTTCGAGGAACTTGGAAAAACAGACCCATTGTTTGCAAAACTTGATGCAGCATGTAAAGAGAACCGCGGTATGTGGAGTGCAAAGGCAGAGAAAATTCTGTTTGAGCATTTCGGGGTAGAAATCTAATAATAGAACGACGAAAACAAAATGGAAGCAAAATTGCCAGAAGAAAATCTGACAAACAATTTGGAAAATTTTGAACATACAGGAGGAGAATACTATGGTATCACAGAAAATTATGATAAAGAATGCGTCCGGTCTTCACGCAAGACCAGCAGGGGTATTGGCAAAAGAAGCAGGAAAATGCAAATCCGATGTTACAATGGTTGTGGGAGACCGCACGGTCACAGTAAAAAGTATTTTAAACATTATGGCGGCTGGAATCAAATGTGGAACGGAAGTGGAAGTTCGCTGTGATGGAGAAAATGAAGAGGCTGACTTAAAGACATTGGTTGACCTGATTGAAAGTGGACTTGGCGAATAAAATATATAAAAAGTGGAAGGCGCATGGGTTATACCATGCGCCTTTTGTTGGAGTGAGTGTTGGAGTGTATTTCTGGCAGAACCAACTAGGCTTTTGGCACTAGTTATCCAAAATTAGGAGGTGTTTAGGAGAAAAGTATTCAGTGAGGTATTCAAGATGTATTCAGGAGGTATTCAAGAGGGATTCAAGAAGTATTCAGGAGGTATTCAAGAGGTATAAATGAAGAGATTGGATATAGATAGAAATAGTTAGTAGTAATATCCAGTTTTATGAGTATATATGGACATATGAAAGAAAAAAATAGCTTAAGTCCACATTTTTTGATGTGAATGGATATAGGTAAATTTTTTATGCTGTAATATCCATTTAAAATGGTTAAAATGGACGTTGATACAATTTTTATCAGATATGTCCAAAAAGATTTCAGAAGCTGGACATTTTTACAATGATTTTTCGTATTAGTCCAAAATCGTCCTTCAAGGTGGACATAGTAGAGTGATTTTTTGCATATGTCCATGTGATTTCATAATTTCGAGTTTTTGTTGAAACATTTCTGATTTTGCAGTCTTCTTGCCGTCGGACAAGAAGTATCCCTCACGCAAGGGAGTCGGTCAATTTCTAATTCTGAATAACTAGTGCCAAAAGGACAGTTGGTTCTGGCAGAAAAGCATGCTTACAGACACTACAGAAAAGGACCGCCATATAATGGCAGTCCTGTCGGTCTTTTACTTTTTAATGGTAACTTTTTTTGTAGCACTCCATGCAGAAACGAGTTCCTTTTGTCCATTCCCATCTATGATATATGCACGTACACGCACATAATACGTCTTCTTTTTTGTCAGCTTCGACAGCGTAATACTTGTCTTAGCACCGGCATTTTTTGTCTTCACATTTTGCGAAAACTTTTTGCTTGTCGAGTATTGAACCTCATATCCCTTTGCATTGGCTACTTTTTTGTAAGAAACTTTTGCTTTCTTCCCTTTCACATTGGTAAGTTTGGAAATGGATGTCTTTTTCAGTGTCGTAATTTTCATGTTTACGATACCAAAGTTTGCTTCTGTATTTTCTCTTAGTACATCACCATATTTATTGATGAGATAATGCTCGTCACCGGATACTTTCAGATAATAGGTTCCGCTGGCAAGAGATAAAGAACCGGAATTGGAAGTCTCATAGTAACGGTTTGGAATGTTCCAGTCTTTGATGACTTTATAGTTTGCATCATATAAGGTCACGGCAGATTCCACGCAAGGCATTTTGTCGGCACTTAGTGGATTGGCAAGAGAAGTCTGGATGTTTGCCGTGGTCTTGGATGGTACTTCGAAGGTGACCCACAAGCTGCGGGTGCCATTTGATAAAAGGCTTGTCTGCAACTTATCTGTGGCAATTTTTTGTGCCGTATCCAAAGAGGCATTTTTGGATACAGTGACATCCAAAGGCTGGGCACCAACGGAGAGTGTGAAAGTACCAGAACTTTTATCATTCAGAAGTGCTCCTGGATTTTTGCCGAATTTAATGTAATATGTTCCTGCTTCGAGACAAAGGTATTTGTCAGTTCTTTTATTGGCATCTACTTTGCTTGAACTGTCTCCAGCGACTGGCCGGGTACAGCCTTCATCTGAATAGACTGCAAAAATATCGATATTTCCCCCATTTAGATAAGTAGATTTCACGGTAGAATAGGCAGAAACATAGACATAGGATGGCTGACTGATAGAAAAAGATACAACATTAGTATATTCCCCAGTTGGAATCATGTAGGAAGAGGAAGCCGGCACACTCGAGACATCGACAATGCTTGTGATGGTCGTTGTATTTATCGGAGTGACTGCGGCAGATATATTCTGCGGGAGCAGAAGAGAGAGCGCAAGTGCCGTGCTTACCAGAACTTTTTTCATATTTTTCATAAGAATAAATCCCCTTTCGTTGTGAATTTGTCAAAAGAGACACATACTTTCGCATGTGCCTCAGAATGTTTTTATTTTACAGTTACATTTTATTCTACGGTTACAGATTTTGCAAGGTTTCTTGGCTGATCTGCGTTAAGTCCCTTACCGGTTGATGTAAAGTAAGCAATCATCTGGAGAATGACAACTGCTTCAAATACAGCAAACTGTTCCGGAACTTTTGGAAGAGAAATATGTGTATCGCAGATGGTTGCATCTGTGATTTTCTCATCCATGCTAAGCAGGATAACGTATGCACCTCTTGCTTTTACCTCACGGATATTGGAAATAACTTTGTTATATACGTGGCTTTGTGTTGCAAGTGCAATAACAGGAACGCCTTCGCTGATGAGCGCGATTGTTCCATGCTTTAACTCACCGGCAGCATAAGCTTCTGCATGAATATAAGAAATTTCCTTTAACTTTAATGCACCTTCCATAGAAAGCGTGTAGTCGCTTCCACGGCCGATAAAGAACGTGTGGGAAGCGTTGAGCATACGCTTTGTCAACTGTTCTACCTTATCAGAAAGTTTTAATACTTCTGCGATGTTGTCGCTGACATTTTCCAGATTACGGATAAATGCGCGGGCATCGGCCTCGCTCATTGCATTCTGAACCAGAGCAAGTTTGCAGGTCAGAAGATAGAATGCAGCGGCCTGAACGGTATATGCTTTGGTACTTGCAACGGCAATCTCAGGACCGGCATGTGTATATAATACGTAGTTACTTTCTCTTGCGATGGAAGAACCTTTCACATTTACAATAGAAAGTGTCTTGTTTGTTTTTGTCTTTGCAAGGCGCAGAGCTTCTAACGTATCGATGGTCTCTCCGGACTGTGAGACAACGATGACAACACTTTTGTCAGAGATGACCGGACGCTCGTAACGGAACTCGGATGCGATTGCAACAGTAACCGGGATGCCAAGGATATCCTGCATCAGTGTCTTGCCGACCATTCCTGCGTACATAGCAGTACCACAGGCAACGATGGTAATATCGCTGCAGTCTGCAAAGAATGAATCTGGAATACCATCTTCTTCAAAACTTGGTAAGCCGTCTTTGATACGTGGCATGATGGTACGATTGATTGCTGCCGGCTGTTCATTGATTTCCTTGAGCATGAAAGTAGGGTAGCCTTCTTTCTGTGCGGCAGTCATATCCCAGTCAACCTCTAAAAATTCCGGCTCAATCGTATTTCCGTTGAGATCCTGCAAATCAATCTTGTCAGCTTCCATTGTCAGAATCGCATACTCCGGAACGATAAAATAGCGTTTGCTGTACTCGATAAATGCGGTCAGATCGGATGCAATAAAGGAGCCTTCTTTGCTGGTTGCAGCAACCATTGGGCTGACATTGCGCACTGCATAGATAACACCCGGGCGATTCTCAAACATAATACAGAATGCAAAAGAGCCTTTCAGGAGCGGAATTACTTCCTTGATCGCATCAATTGGATGCTCTCCGTCATAGAATTTGTCGAAAAGTGCAGCTGCAACTTCGGTGTCTGTCTCGGAAATCAGACGATCTTCCAGCTCGTATGTTGTTGCAAGTTCGTGATAATTCTCAATGATTCCGTTGTGGATCAAAGATACACTTCCGGACTTATGAGGATGCGCATTGGCATTGGTTACACCACCGTGCGTTGCCCAGCGGGTATGGCCGATACCGCAGGTTGCATCGTTATCATCACAGATTGCACGCAAATCTTTTACTTTTCCGGCTGTCTTTCGAATCGAAATTTTTCCGTTCTCCTTAAAGTAAGCGATTCCGGCACTGTCGTAGCCACGGTACTCTAATTTCTCCAAACCTGTCAATAAAATGTCCTGTGCCTTTATATTACCAGTAAAACCTATAATTCCACACATAGTGAACCTCCATTATTCAATTCATTATTCATTTACGGATTATAACCTTTTGTTTTGACGTCTCCATCATATTTGTAGTTATATTACGCAGTCCGTATCTACGACCAGGCATCCGCTGAATTTTCGACGACCTGATACCTCGTGAACCAACAGGCTTCCCCTGCTGATGCGTAGCGCTAAAGTTCTTAACTTTTCGAAATCCGAAACCTCCTGAATTTTCAGACGCCTTTATTTTAACATATAATTGTGACTTTTGTATTGATAATTCATGAAATTTGGCAGTTGAAAAAGTGACAAAATTTAAAAGCAAAAGAAAGCATTATTCGTCATTAAGTAGAGAAAAAGCCAAAATGTTGCCAAAATCTGTGGAAGGGATTATAATACGGAAAGTTGTTCAGGGCAGGTGTAAACGTATGACAAAAGAGAGAGATTATTTTTTTGACAATTTAAAAGCAGTATTAATATTTCTGGTAGTGTTGGGACATTTCCTGCTGCCGATTCACGGAGATAATCCGCTTGTTGTAGTAAAACGTCTGATTTATATATTTCATATGCCGCTCTTTGTATTTGTTTCCGGTTATTTTGCAAAAAAGATATATAAAAACGGACAGTATAATTTTAAAAAGATACTGTATCTGATCAAAGCATATGTATTGTTCGTCATAGCCATTCAGACTGTATATGCGATCTGTGGATTTGAAGATTTCGTGGAGATTAATTTCTTTTCCCAAAGCGGAGCTCCATGGTATCTGTTCGCCATGATCGTATGGTATCTTACAATACCTTTGATTCGCAGATGCAGACCGCTTCCGGTCATTCTTGTGAATATCGGATTGGCTCTGGTAGCAGGCTATTTTAAAAATGTTGGTGATTTCCTGTGCCTGTCACGTATATTGGTGTTTGGGCCGTTTTTCTATATTGGATATTATATGGAACAGCCTGTGTTGGAAAAGGCATTGCGCCCATCGTATCGGAGACTTGTCGTGCCGGCAGCAGCATCCATTTGTGCTGTGGTACTGTTGTTCGGTGGAAAAATGAAAGATGAACTTGGAATGGTGTATGAAAATATATCCTATCATGAACTGGATCATCTGATGGAAGGACCGTTCGTACGATTCTCATTGATGGGGGCAGCATTTCTGATTTCGTGGGCAATCATGTTCTTTGTATCAAGAGAAAAAACAAAATTGTCCTTTATTGGACAGAATACAATGCCAATATACATGTTGCATCGTATCTTAAGAGATGTCCTCATGTTTGCTGGAATCTATGATTATCTCGGTGAATGGGGTTGGTTTACACTGTTTGTATTAATCTGTCTGAGCATCAGCGTGATTTATATACTGGTCAATCCAAAAGTCGTAGAAAATGTAAACAATATCTTAGCCTTACATAAATTCAAAGGAATGTCAAAGAAACAACTTCGCACCTGAAAAATTAATAAAATTTCTGAATCCTGAATAGGTACATATCCACAAGAAATGAGTTTTAATAAAGTCAGAAAGAGGGCGCAATACTTCTTCTTGAAGAATAAGTATTGTGCCCTCTTTCATCCTTTAATCAATAAAAGCGAATTACTTATCTAATCCATTATTTTTGATGTTCTGCTTCATCAATGCACGAACTTTCAGTGGAAGTCCGAATAATGTAATGAATCCATCTGCATCATGGTGGTCATACTGATCACCAGTTGTGAAACTAGCGAGTGACTCACTGTAAAGAGAATATGGAGAAGTTGTACCGGCTTTGATGATGTTACCCTTGTAGAGCTTGAATTTTACTTCACCGGTTACATATTCCTGCGTAGAAGTAACAAATGCCTGGATAGCCTCGCGAAGTGGTGTAAACCATTTTCCTTCATATACAACATTTGCCAGACGGTTGCCAATCTCTTTCTTTGCAGATAATGTATCACGGTCAAGAACAAGCTCCTCGAGCTGATCATGCGCCTCCATAAGGATGGTTCCGCCAGGAGTCTCATAGACACCACGGGACTTCATACCAACAACACGGTTCTCTACGATATCGATGATACCGACACCATGCTTTCCGCCGAGACGGTTGAGTTCGCGGATGATATCAGAAACTTTCATTTTCTTTCCGTTTACAGAGGTAGGAACACCTTTTTCAAAAGTCATAGTTACATATTCGCCTTCATCCGGAGCTTTCTCAGGAGAAACACCGAGAACAAGAAGGTGATCGTAGTTTGGCTCGTTAGCAGGGCTTTCCAGTTCCAGACCTTCGTGGCTGATGTGCCATAAGTTACGGTCACGGCTGTAACTTTGATCGGTTCCAAATGGAAGATCGATGCCATGTGCCTTGCAGTACTCAATTTCTGCTTCACGGGAATCCATCTGCCACTTGTCATCACGCCATGGGGCGATGATCTTGATATCTGGAGCAAGTGCCTTGATACCAAGCTCGAAACGAATCTGGTCGTTTCCTTTACCGGTAGCACCGTGGCAGATTGCAACAGCGTTCTCTTTTCTGGCAATTTCAACTAACTTCTTTGCAATACCAGGACGTGCCATAGCAGTTCCTAATAAGTATTTGTGCTCGTATACAGCACCAGCCTGTACACAAGGTACGATATAATCATCACAGAATTCATCGGTGATATCTTCGATATATAATTTTGTAGCGCCGGATAATTTGGCTCTCTCTTCAAGTCCGTCTAATTCTTCACCCTGTCCGCAATTGATACAGCAGCAGACAACGTCGTAATCATAAGTCTCCTTTAACCAAGGGATAATAGCGGTAGTATCAAGACCACCTGAATAAGCTAATACAACTTTTTCTTTCATAAGTTCATATCCTCTCTTTATGTTCTTGTGTTTTTTAAGTTATTCATACTATACAACATTCCAAAACCTGTCTCTTATACACATCTCCGAGCCCACGAGACGT
>ERZ1026854.1422-NODE-1422-length-15136-cov-7.595319_pt1 | contig 15136 bp, 10 predicted proteins | sample MGYA00380157_ERZ1026854 | MGnify/ENA primary metagenome ERZ1026854 (study PRJEB33269, sample SAMEA4719793) | human gut metagenome | biome: human-associated habitat; feature: organic feature; material: feces | place: Cameroon | collected 2013-10 ...
GGAAAGATGAAAAAATAAAAAAGGGTGCGTCACAGACTTATGACACACCCTCTTTAACAAACAATTTCTACTTCAAAACTACTAAAAACAATTATCTTGGCAGGTTGAAAGCCTTAGTCATTTCGGTCATTTCCTCCTGGCTCATACCATCAGGCTCAAACCCCATACATTTGGCATCGATATATATCTTTGCACTCTTGGAGAGTACGTCTATCTGGTCGAAGGCATCCATCACGTCAAGACCCTTGGCGAATACGCCATGCTTCTCCCACATCACTACGTCGTAGTCTTCCAACTCCTTCAGAGTTCCCTCGGCAAGTTCCAGACTGCCTGGCAACTTATAAGGAACAATACCCAGTCCGAGCGGACAGAAAGCCTTGGTCTCAGGAATCATGCTCCAGAGCAGATTGCTCAGCACGTCCTTGCCCATAAACTTCTTGTTGTGGCTCATGGCAATGAGCTCGATGGGATGAGTATGAACAGTGGCCTTATAGTTGGAACCTTTCTCGATAAGACGGGCATGAACCGACAGATGGCTTGGCAACTCGGATGTAGGCATCACGGCATTGTCGGCAATGATTTCGTAGCTGGCACAATCGTCCAGAATACGAATGACAGAACCATTGTCCATAGGCCAACGAGCCAAGTCGCGCATTCGCTTGCCTGTTCCCTTGCAGAAGAAGTAACAGCCCTTCAGCGCAGGCAGGACAGTACCTATCTGCTTCACTTCGCTGATGGCAGGCAGCGCCTTCATCTCGTCATCAACAAGGTCGGTCACATTAACCGTAATATTGCCACCATTACGCTCAGCCCAACCATTCTGCCAAAGATAGCCAGCTACCTCGGCAATCTTATCCACTTCCTTCTTTAAGGCAGGACGACCCTCTAAAACACTTTTCATTTCTTGATTGTTTGTATTACTGGTTGCAAAATTAACACGAAAATATGACTATCGACCTAAAGTTTTGATATTTTAGCCAAGACTTTTGACAAGTTACAAAAATAATTTGTATCTTTGCACGTATGAATTCATTGAACACCAACAACATCAAATGGAGCGAGAATGTAATCATCGCTGATGCAGACTATATCGACAAGGTGGCATTCGACCTTATCGTAAACTTTGAGCGTATGATCAACCGCCGCATCCAGCCTGCCGACATGGCTCAGTGGGCTGTATGTATTGCCCTCGACGGTGGACTAAGAGAAGGTGAGCACGAGACGCAACTGGTGCTCATACACAGCCAGCAATCGAAGGCGATGCAGAACTTCAGCCCTTCCGACTATGAGAAGGACCTGAACGCCAAAGCCTTCAAGGATCCACGTCTGGGCGAGTTCGTCATCTCTTCATATCCTACGGAAGAAAAGATGGTGGGCAAAGACGATTTCCTCGTAGACGTAGCCCGCACGGTTTGCAATGCCAAGGAGGTGAAACGAGTGATGATCATTCCCAACTCGGAGGAAGGCGATGCCTACGACCAGTTGCGCGACATGCTTCGCAAGGTAGACGACGAGAAACGCGTCACTCTCTTTGCCATGCAGCCTCTTCCCGGCGGCAACTTCCGACAAGAAATACTGGGTTATTCGCTGATGAATGCCTTAGGCATATCAGCAAATGAAATAAAATAAGCTGATGAATGCCTTAGGCATATCAGCAAATGAAATAAAATGAGCTGATGAATGCCTTAGGCATATCAGCAAATGAAATAAAATAAGCTGATGAATGCCTTAGGCATATCAGCAAATGAAATAAAATGAGCTGATGAACGTCAGCAAATAAAATGAGCTAAAACAAGAAATAATAACATTAAACATTTATACTTAAATGAGTAGAGTACTTATGATTGGCGCAGGTGGCGTCGCTACCGTGGCAGCCTTTAAGATTGTCCAGAACCAGGACGTTTTTACAGAGTTCATGATTGCCAGCCGCCGCAAGGAAAAATGCGACAAGTTGGTGAAGTCTATCCACGATAAAGGCTACAAGATGGACATCCAGACAGCCGAGGTGGATGCCGACGATGTGGAGCAGTTGAAAGCCCTCTTCAACAGCTACAAACCTGAGTTGGTCATCAATCTCGCTCTGCCCTATCAGGACCTCACCATCATGGACGCCTGCTTAGCCTGCGGTTGCAACTATATGGACACGGCCAACTACGAGCCCAAGGACGAGGCTCACTTTGAGTATTCATGGCAATGGGCTTACAAGGACAAGTTTGAGAAAGCTGGTCTTTGCGCTATCCTTGGCTGCGGCTTCGACCCTGGTGTTTCGGGCATTTTTACTGCATACGCTGCCAAGCATCACTTCGACGAGATCGAGGTTCTCGACATCGTAGACTGCAATGCCGGCAATCACCACAAGGCTTTCGCAACCAACTTCAACCCAGAAATCAACATCCGCGAGATTACCCAGAAAGGTCTGTGGTATAAGAATGGTGAATGGATTGAGACCGACCCTCTGTCTATCCACAAGCCTCTCACCTATCCTAACATCGGTCCTCGCGAGAGCTATCTGATGCACCACGAGGAGCTGGAGAGCCTGGTAAAGAACTATCCTACCATCAAGGAGGCTCGCTTCTGGATGACATTCGGTCAGCAGTATCTCACCTATCTCGACTGTATAGAGAACCTCGGCATGAGCCGCATCGACGAGATAGAATACGAGGCTCCATTGGCCGACGGCTCCGGCAAGACTGCCAAGGTGAAGATTGTACCACTGCAATTCCTCAAGGCCGTATTGCCTAACCCTCAGGACCTCGGCGAGAACTACGACGGAGAGACCTCTATCGGTTGCCGCATCCGCGGAAAGAAGGATGGCAAGGAGCACACCTATTATGTTTACAACAACTGCAAGCATCAGGAAGCATACAACGAGACCGGCATGCAGGGCGTAAGCTACACCACGGGTGTACCAGCCATGATCGGCGCCATGATGTTCCTCAAGGGCATCTGGAAGAAACCAGGCGTATGGAACGTTGAGGAGTTCGACCCAGATCCATTCATGGAGCAGCTCAACAAGCAGGGATTGCCTTGGCACGAGGTGTTCGACGGCGACTTGGAGATTGACTAATCATTATCAAAATACCCCCTTAGTGACGGCGAAGACAGAAAGGTACTATTCATACCAAGCCGTTTTTATCGTCACTAATTCATAAAACATTAGAAAGATATGGCAAAGAAAGACGAAATAAAGGAAGGAACCCTGAACCCCAACGAGGGTAAGCTGAAGGCCCTTCAGGCTGCCATGGCCAAGATAGAGAAAGACTTCGGTAAGGGATCTATCATGAAGCTTGGCGACGAGCACATTGAGAATATAGAGGTGATTCCTACTGGAAGTATCGCCCTCGATATGGCCTTGGGCGTAGGCGGCTACCCCAAGGGACGAATCATAGAAATCTATGGTCCGGAATCTTCTGGTAAGACCACACTTGCCATCCATGCCATCGCAGAGGCTCAGAAAGCTGGAGGTATTGCTGCATTCATCGATGCCGAGCATGCCTTCGACCGTTTCTATGCTGCCAAGTTGGGCGTAGATGTTGACAACCTGTGGATTTCGCAGCCCGACAATGGTGAGCAGGCGCTTCAGATAGCCGACCAGCTGATCAGTTCGGCTGCGGTAGACATCGTTGTCATCGACTCAGTGGCTGCCCTGACTCCTAAGAAGGAAATTGAGGGCGACATGGGTGACAATGTGGTAGGACTCCAGGCCCGACTGATGAGCCAGGCTCTGCGCAAGCTCACTTCTACTATCAGCAAGACCAATACCACCTGTATCTTCATCAACCAGTTGCGTGAGAAGATAGGTATCATGTTCGGAAATCCTGAGACGACAACGGGTGGCAACGCCTTGAAGTTCTATGCTTCTGTACGCCTCGACATCCGCAAGGCGACAGCCATCAAGGACGGCGATAACGTGATTGGTAACCTGGTGCGCGTAAAGGTAGTAAAGAACAAGGTGGCTCCTCCTTTCCGCAAGGCAGAGTTCGACATCATGTTTGGCGAAGGCATCAGCCACGCAGGCGAAGTTTTCAATCTGGGCGTGGAGCATGGCATCATCAAGAAGAGCGGAAGCTGGTACAGCTATAATGGCTCCAACCTGGGACAGGGTGCCGACCCAACCAAGCTGATACTGAAGGACAACCCTGAGCTTCTCGAAGAAATAGAAGCCAAGGTCCGCGAGGCGCTTGCCAATGCAGAATAAATAAGGTGTTGTTTGCCCTCATGACAAATACTACACATGATGGCAGCTCTATAAAGAAATAAGAAATCCCCGACAGTAGGAAGCAATCCTTACTGTCGGGGATTTCTTATTTGATTCTTCTTATTTCTTACTTCATATTTCATACATCTCTCATTGAAGACGATAGGTAAAACATTGCTTACCAACATCTATGCGCAACACAGAGATGCCTGATGCTGCTCCTTGTAGGGTAAGGACGGCATGTTTTCCGTCGGCTGACGTGGTCTGCTGAAGCAGTCGGCCTGCCACATCATATAGTCGCAACGACTTTAGTTCAGTCCCCGAAACGATGATTCTACCACCCTCTCGCTTGATGGTGAAAGAAGGTGCTATGACAGCTACAGTCCCAATGGACGTTGGAGTACCTTGTGAGAGTGTTAGGACATCCCCCTTACGTTGCAGGTAATAAGTGGCGGACTGCGGATCAGCAAGTTCCACCTGCTGCCCGTCTATCTCACCCATCACCATCACACGATAGGTATGTCCATCTTCCCATGACAGATCGCCCTTTCTCAACCAATAGCTAAAGAGTGGCACAGACACAGAAGACGAGACAGACACCCAGTCATCAATGCCCTTAACCTGCGTCTTTTCGTAGGTCAACAGGTCTTCGCAGAACATTGATACATTTCCTTCATAGTTACGACCTTCAGACGTACGCAGCAAGACTGCCATTTTGAAGAAAGATATTTTCGACACATCAACACTGCCTGATTCTATTTTTTCATGCGAGTCATCAGCAAAAAAGACTTCTACCTGATCCATGAGAGGCTTTTCCTGTGCCTTGAGCACTTCGATATAGGCAGCATTCTTATCGTGAATAAGGTTGACGGGATAAACCACCGTCTCTTCCGCATCACCCGACAAAGAAAGTTGCACTTCATAACGTCCTGGAGTCATGCTGTCTGGCAAAGAAAGAACGATGGGAATCTCTGCTTCGGTAAAGCCCTCTATCTCGGTCAACTCATCCACACGAGTATTGAGCACTACCGCCTTCCTATCGTTGAGCAACCGCACCCTCAGATAACAGTCGCGAGGCACACCATTCAGGTTTTTCAACGTAAAGAAGGTCAATACCTTTCCACCCTGCTCTGCTTGACCTGAGAGCCTGGGCTGCGCCATCAACTGAAAAACAACATCAGTAGAACAGATTTCAGAGATGCGCCCCCGTCCATCAGATAGTTCCACCTCTATGATGGGGGCCTTCTTCATCGCGAAGAATTCATCCCACGAACCATCCTCTCGTTGAGCTACACATACAGGGACCAACCGATAATAGCCATTCTCCAAACCTGTAAGTTTCATTTTTACAGACTGAACTTGATTGACAAGATAATCGCTCCCCATAAAGCCTGCATCGCTTCCACCATAGAGTCGTTGAGTAAAACCGCCTATAGCGTGATCGTCGGTATAAGCCACCTGTCGGCATGTACCCTCAGCATCATAAACAGCTATGCCCACATCACCCTTAAAAGGCTTACCCTTATTGACAAAAGAGTTCATCTCGATGGTCAACGACTGCGAAGCAAGGAAACTTTTATCTTCTGCATCCTTTAGAAGGACAGCCCCACCCTCATTAAACATCAACTGAGGAGAAGACTCCAAAAGTCCACGCTCTATTGCGGGATATTTGCCATTATTGGGATGTGCCAAGATGGCCATAATAGCACGATTGAAGGCCAAGGGCTTGCCTTGAAACTCGCTTCCCGTCTGTGAGAGGCTAAGATTGGTGAGCGAATAGTAGGCATCGCCCTGTCCATCCCATCCAAAATTCATGTGGAAAAGACCATTCTCATCAAACCCATCAGTTACCCAAGCATGACCTGAAGCATTACCTGCAGGACGACCTTCCAGATAAACAGGACAACCATTAAGTAGTTCCTGCCGCAAGATCTGCGCAAAACGAGTTGGACCTTCGACAGCCTTGGTAGCATAAGCCGCAGTATAGTCGAAATTTTTCTGAAGAGCCTGATACGCAAAAATGCCTTGTGTACCACTTGAAGCTGGGGTGTACTGCATGAAGGAAGCTACCCCCACATCGTTCATCAATAAGGCTACAGCATCCTCTTGCTCCTTTGTCGCAGATACAGGATAATTATAATCGGGCAGCATATTCGCCCAATCGTAGTGCGACTGACTAAAGTTTGCACTCTTCATCGTATTATAATAGGTGACGCGATATTCGTTTTTACCACTCCCCTGAGCAGGCCATTGATAGTAATACATCATCTGGGCCACCGCTGTTGCCACACAGCCACTATAGGGATAACCCGTCAGGGCATTAAACGGATGCGACTGTCCCCACTTGCTTTTCAGTAAGGGAGATACGGTCTTCGAGAACAACCCCGAACGGGCTTTTCTCTGCACCGTCACCCGCCCTTCTTTCAGCACATCATACGTTTGGCGATAAGCCTCCAGAAGTAGCTTTACACCAGGATTAGCCTGTAGCGTATCAAGGGTTCCCTCGGTGCTATAGGCCAACACATCGCCCATATCATCGTCACCAGCAACAACGACAAAACCTTTACCCTGTACATCGTTATAAATATAATAAGGTGCCAAGGCAGCAGGGCGAAGCCCCTTTGCCCGTGCTTGAGCCTTCACGTCGCGAGACAAGGTGATGTACTTCTTGGCTATCTCTACAGCTTGTTTCGGATAGACATCTTTGCCATAAGCAGCTTGGCAGACGGCTACTAACATCCACACGACCAGCGAGCATATCGCTGTCAGGGAGTAGCCATCAGCCAAGGAGTGGTGTTTATTCAACATATTTCTGTTACGTATTCTTCTAATTATAGGAAAGCAATGGTCAGACCAGCCATCACGATGCTGACCATCGACATGAGCTTGATAAGAATGTTGAGCGACGGACCGGAAGTATCCTTGAATGGGTCGCCAACGGTATCGCCCACAATAGTCGCCTTGTGGTTCTCGCTGCCCTTTCCTTCAAAGCTTCCCTCTTCTATCATCTTCTTGGCATTGTCCCATGCACCACCCGAATTGGACATGAACACAGCAAGGGTAAAGCCTGCTGCCAGACCGCCAGTGAGAAGTCCGAGAACGCCAGCCACACCCAACACAAGACCCACAACGATAGGGATCACAATGGCGAGCAAAGAAGGGATGATCATTTCGCGTTGTGCACTACGGGTACTTATCTCCACGCATCGACCATAGTCAGGCGTAGCTTTGCCTTCGAGTATTCCCTTGATCTCACGGAACTGCCGGCGAACCTCCTGAACCATCGATTCTGCAGCACGGCCTACTGCTCCCATGGTCAAGCCACAGAACAGGAAGGCTGCCATGGCGCCAAGGAATGCTCCCACAAGCACCTTGGGATTGATGAGATTGACCTGGAAGAAGTTGATGAAGTCGATGGTGCTTGCATTCGAAGGATCGAAGACATTGCCAGCTGCGTCTACATACTGTTTTCCGTTCTCTACGGCACGTATCATGGCTATCTTGATCTCCTCGATGTAGGATGCAAGAAGGGCAAGAGCCGTCAGAGCTGCCGAACCGATGGCAAAGCCCTTTCCCGTGGCTGCTGTCGTATTGCCAAGAGCATCGAGCGCATCAGTACGCTCACGAACCTCCTTGCCCAATCCGCTCATCTCGGCATTACCACCAGCATTGTCGGCTATAGGTCCATAGGCGTCTGTGGCAAGAGTAATACCGAGAGTCGACAGCATGCCCACTGCCGCAATGCCGATGCCATAAAGTCCGGTGCTGATAGATTTGGCCGACAGCGACATATCGAAGCCATTGGCACAAAGATAACTCAGCATGATGGCGACAGAGATGGTGACAACGGGAATCATGGTGGAAATCATTCCTGTGCCTATACCTTTTATAATAACAGTGGCAGGACCTGTCTGCGAAGCCTCAGCTATCTTCTGTGTTGGCTTATAACTCTGAGAGGTGTAATATTCTGTAGCCTGTCCGATGATGACACCTGCCACAAGACCGCTGATGACCGAGAAAGAAAGGCCGAGCCAGTTTTCGATACCTAAGAGATAAAGTATGGCGAATGTGGCTACTGCGATAAGTGCTGCGCTGACATTGGTGCCAAGTCCCAACGAGTGAAGAAGCTCCTTCATGGTAGCTCCCTCCTTGGTACGAACCAGGAAGATGCCGATGAGAGACAGGAAGATGCCGATGGCTGCGATAATCATCGGTGCAATGACGGCACGTAGCTGCATATCGCCATTCATGGCAAAGGCCGTGGCTCCCAAAGCGGCTGTCGACAATATCGAACCGCAGTAGCTCTCGTAAAGGTCGGCTCCCATTCCTGCCACATCGCCCACATTGTCGCCCACATTATCGGCTATGGTAGCAGGGTTGCGAGGATCGTCTTCTGGAATATTCGCCTCCACCTTGCCCACGAGGTCAGCTCCCACATCGGCAGCCTTGGTGTAAATTCCTCCACCGACACGGGCAAAGAGAGCCTGGGTGGAAGCGCCCATGCCAAAGGTCAGCATGGTGGTGGTAATGGTGACAAGGGCAGTTGCCTCTCCTTCGTAAACTGCATTAAGAACAATAAACCAGAGGGCGATATCGAGCAAACCGAGTCCCACCACCACGAGTCCCATCACGGCACCACTTCGGAAGGCTATCTTCAGTCCTTTATCCAGTCCGGAGCGTGCACCATGGGCTGTACGGGCAGAAGCATAAGTAGCGGTCTTCATGCCAAAGAATCCTGCCAAACCAGAGAAAAGTCCGCCGGTAAGGAAGGCAAAAGGCACCCATGGATTCTGCACCTTCAGCACATAAGCCATGAAGGCAAAAACGATGGCGAGCACGACGAAGACGGCCGTCACCACCTTGTACTGCTGCTTGAGGTAAGCCATAGCACCCTTTCTTACATGCTCTGCAATTTCTTTCATTCTGTCTGTTCCTTCATCCTCCTTCATCATGGTGCGGAAGAAGAACCATGCCATTCCCAAAGCCACAACACTGGCTATTGGAATGAGCCAAAATACTAATGGAATGCTGTTCATAATGCTATATTTGTTGGTTAGTAATAATTCCATTTATTCGTTAGTGTATAACGATGGTGCAAATATAATAAATTTATTAATACGAAAGTGGAAAAACTGAATATTTATTTTATATTCCCTCATTTTTGATGGGTTCCTAACCAATGATTCCCAAAAACATATAGAGAGTGGAAAGATACAAGAATCAAAAAACACCCCAGGACGTAAATGCCCTGGGGTATTATCATGTTGTTGCCACTTTTTATATGGCATGCTCTTGCTGGTTTGTAGAAATGATGCTATCAAAATCTCGATAGCACCAAGTTCTTATCTGATGACAACTTTCATGGTCTTACCACCACGCTTCACGATGTTGATGCCCTTTTGAGGAGCGTTGAGGCGATTGCCCTGGAGGTCGTAGAATACAGCCTTGCTATCAACAACGACGTTGAGATGGTCGATGGCTGCAGGGTCGCCACTAATGCCGATGCTGAACATCTTAGCACCTGCAGCAGGAGCAGAAGAAAGGTCTACCATATAAGCACGGAATGGCTCGCTGTGAACAGTCTCCATACTTGCACCCTCCGACAACTTGGACGGATTCATCAGCTTGTCATCCTTCACGAAGTAGCAGTTATTGTCAGCAGTCTTGTCGAACACCTTTTGGGTATAGATGCCCTGGAGCTGATAGTTGCCGTCAGAAGTTGCTGTGGTCTTTACTTCATTTGCAATCGCCTTATCGGCTACGGAGAAGTTGAGCGAGGTGGCTTCTTCATTCATCTTAATGATAACAGGAGTACCGGCCTCGATGTTAGTCTTAATCTCTTCGAGTTCTACAGTTTCTGTACCCTCATCAGCCGAAAGAAGCTTGAAGGCACGGAAGTTCTGTCCATCGAGCGACACCTCGAAAGGCAAGCAGAGCGTTGCCCATGTAGTTCCTTCCTTCATCAAGCGGCTGTAAGATGCAGCCTTGGCTACGAATGGCTCGTAAGCCACGAGGTCCTTGTTGTCGTCAAGAGCAAGATTATCAACAGTAAGCTGCGTCGTTTCTCCCTTAATACCGTATCTCTCATCTCCATTCCTTACCACCAGCTTGGTGAAGTAGCCAGTCTTGTAGTTGGCGTAATCGCTGCTTGTCTTAGTTGCGTCAAACGCTGGAAGCGCATTACAATTTGTAAACAAATTCTTTTTATAACTATCATTTGTTATTCCTGTCACAACAAAGTCGTCGCTGACATAGATAGTTTGGAGAGTAGAGCAACCATAGAACATGTATGACATATCCGTCACTTTCGCTGTATTGAAATTATAGAGATCGAGCGAAGAGAGGTTGTTACAATTTTTGAACATGTCGTACATTTTCGTCACCTTCTCTGTATTGAAATTAGAGATATCGAGCGAAGATAGTTGGCTACAACCATTGAACATGGTTGACATATTCGTCACATTCACTGTATTGAATGATTCAGAGAGAGTGAGCGAAGAGAGTTTTATACAACCAGAGAACATGCTTGACATATCCTTCACCTTCGCTGTATTGAAATTAGAGAGATCGAGCGAAGGGAGTTTTTGACACTTATAGAACATGCATGACATTTTCGTCACATTCACTGTATTGAAATTAGAGAGATTGAGCGAAGAGAGTTCTTGACAGCTCCGGAACATGGATAACATATTCGTCACATTCACTGTATTGAATGATTCAGAGAGAGTGAGCGAAGATAGTTTTTGACAACCAGAGAACATGTATGACATATCCGTCACATTCTCTGTATTGAAATTAGAGAGATCGAGCGAAGATAGTTTGTTACAACCATAGAACATGGATGGCATAAACTTTACCTTCTCTGTATTGAAATTAGAGAGAGCGAGCGAAGATAGTTGGCTACAACCATAGAACATAGATGACATATTCGTCACATTCACTGTATTGAATGATTCAGAGAGATTGAGCGAAGATAGTTCTTTACAATTTTTAAACATGCATGACATATTCGTCACCTTCGCTGTATTGAAATTAGAGAGATCGAGCGAAGGGAGAATGATACAATTACTGAACATGTTTGACATATCCGTTACATTCTCTGTATTCAAATAATCAAGACCTGAAATTGTTTCCAAGTTACCGCATTCTTGAAAGAATCCTTTTAACGATGTAAGAGCGTATTCATTGAAACTCTTATCGAAAATGACACTCTTGATAGTTCTTTTATCTATACCTAAACGAGTGCACACATCTTTCACCGTTGGTTCGTTATTAGCTATAACTATATTCTTAAAATCAAGGTTTTCTAGATTATCAGAAGAAATTTTCTTGAAAGTCAATGTTTGGTTAGTGGCATTGAACTCAGCTACATAATCAGAAATATTGGTTGCCGTGTTCAGATCGTATATGAATGCGCGGTCAGCATAAAAACTCCCCGATATGTCTTTCTTGTAAGACAACTTCAAAGAATGTTCGCCAATAGGTAATAATGCCTTAACCTCCTCTATTTGGTTCTTTCCGCTAATATTCCCATACTCTTTGTTATCTAAAGTAACAGTGGCTCTATCATAATAATCTGAAGAAACAAGATTCTTAAAAGTTAATAATATACGTTTTGTTACCTTAAAATTGACTACTGTTTCAGAAGAACTTTTATTCATATGATAATTACTTGACATCAACACCTTGCTTTCGTCAGGGAAGGTAAAACCAAGATCCCCCATTCCTTCAGCGTTTAAGTCTAGCATCTTCCAAGGATAATCACCATTGTCAGTAATGGTAACATCGGTTATACCATCTAACTTGAACAAAGCACAGCGAGGGTCTTCTGTTGTAGTCTGCGCCACCATACGTGTAGGCACAAGCAACAACGTGAACAACATCAACCAGAGCGTAGAGCGCTTGCGGCTCTTGGCGGCATCAGTTGAAACAAGATCTATAAGATAAGACCATGGTTTTGAAATTGTAGAATTTTTCATACTTATTTATTGTTGATAATTAATCGAAAAGGCGATAGACATATATAGAGATGCCCACATATCAATGCAAATTTACCAATAATAATCTTGTTTGCTCAATTTTAGGCCGACGCAAAATGACGCAAAAGCATAAAAAAGAGACGCAAATGACGCAAAATCGATAAAAAATGTTACCTTTGCAGGGTAGAATACTAAACTAAAAAATATGAATAATCGCCTACACACATATTTCGATCGCACAAGGGTGGGACGCCGTGACTACTTCCGACAGCTCATCTTTCTAACCTTTGCGCCTATCTCCATACTCCTCTTTGGTCTTCACCTCTTTGGCTCCTATGGTTTGACCATTAAGCCTGCCTTGGCGTGCTCGGCATGCTACGTTGTGGTGTCGGCAGTGTCACTCATTGTATATATAGTAAAAGGACCAAAAAAGCTGAAATATATAATGAGCGCTTTCCTCTTCTCTATTATAATTATACAAAATGTGCGACTGTTGGTCTTATCATCTATGGGGCAGCACGACCCCATGCTCACTACGGTCAACATAACTGTTTGCTACATCATTGTGCTTATATCCAGCATTTCTATCTTGCCCCGCATTTCGCTTGTCGGCACGTGCATTAACATCATATCAATGTTCCTCTGCCACTATCTCACCGGCAATTCGATGTATGGTCAGCTGCTTGTTATATTTGGTTTTACGAGTGTTGCCACCACCGTTTTGGGTTTCGTGGCTAATAAGCTGTTGCACGAGCAACAAATGGAGCTCGACGATTATGCCAACACCATCGACCAAGTGTTGCATGTGTTCAACATGAGAAAGAACGAGCTGTTGGCGCTCTTAAAACTGGCAAAAGCCCAAGACACTACCGCTGTTTATGATAAGGAACTGATGGCGCAACTCGACAAAAAGACGTTGCACAACATAATAAAAGTGGCAAGTCTGATAGAGCATATGCAGGCTTGTGAACGTAAAGAGTTGTGCGAACGTTTTCCAATGCTTACGCCAGCCGAGCTCGATGTCTGCCGCCTCGTTGAGCAGGGGCTTACCCTTAAGGATATTTCTACCGCTTTGGGCAAGAGCGTCTCAAACGTGAGTACGGTGAGGGGCAACATCAGAAAGAAGCTGGGGCTGGCGCAAGATGATGATCTACGAAGCGCTCTGTTGGATAACAAGCATTAGAAATTGAAAATGACCTTAATGACAAATGACGGCTGCGACGTTGCAGATAATACAAACAAGTGACTCTTCCCATAAAATATCATTATAATTTTATAGGGAGAGGCAGTACCCATTTATTCACCTATAAGTCTAATCTTTTTAGTTTCCAATATCCCCTCTTAAGGCTACCAATACGTTCCAAATATCCAGTTTTCTTAAGAAAGGCAATCTCACGTTTGGCGGTAGCATCTGAAAGATTAGTCTTTTCATAAAGTCTTTCTCTACTCAGACTCTTGTCCTCGGAGAACATCTGTAGAATCAGCTTCTGCCTCTCGGTCAAGTTTATTGGGTCATTTAATGGGTCATTTAATGGGTCATTTATTGGGTCATTCATTGGGTCATTCATTGGGTCATTCATTGAACCAGATGCGACATCATTTTGAATATGTAGAGTCAATTTCACTTGCATAAGTTCAGGCTGTTCCTGTAACTCAGGTTTCATCCAATGCTTTTCATTCCAAGCATTCAATATAAGCGGAAAACCAGAACCAAGGTTCTCTCCATAACCTACCATGAGGAACATATTCTGCATACGCTGATTACGAGCTTTTGACTCACCACCTTTGTAAATCTGCTCAATAGGCAGTTTCAGAAGTCCAGGATTGGTCAGAACAAAACAATCGTCATACTTCTCTACTTTTAGCACTGTCTTTTTGCTTAATGGTGGAATGAGAATTCGGTATTCTTCTAACCTTTTTATACAATAATCGAACAGAGTTTTCGTTATTTATAAAAAATAATAACCACATTTTCTAATGTTATAATTTCCATGCTTATGAAAAAGATTTTACTTGCTGTCTTTGCTGTGGCGGCTTTGATGGCTTCTTGCCAAAAATCCAACCAGGAAAAAGCGGATGCTTTAGTCGGAGAGGAGATGAAAAAGATTTTGTATTTTCCTGATTCTTACGAAGCTGTCGAAACGGTCCTGGATAGTGCTTTCTCACCTTTGGACGATCCGGCATTATACGAGAAAACACTAAAAATGACAGAACATTTGAAAAATCTTACTCAATTGGATGCAAGAATGAAGATAGATAAATCTACCATGGCGATTTACTCTGGTCCTTATCAAACGGCTTATGACCGTGATAAATATAATGAGGCGAAGGAAGAGTATGTGAATGCCAGCGAGGAAAAAAAGAAAAGTTTGGAAGCTGTCACGAATATCTCGAATGAGATTAAAGCGAAATATGCTAATGTTCATAAATTTATTGGATTTAAAGCGCAACATACATATAGAGCTAAAAACAACGCAGGAAACACGCTTATTGGTAAAATTGAATTTATTTTTAACAAAGATTTAACCCATGTTGTGGCTCAATACGATATGGATAGTGAAGAATACCAATCTGTTCAATATTTGTATAAAATGATGAAGGGTGAAGAATAACAAGATATATAATAGGTCCGCAACCGATTCTAAAGGCTGCGGACTTTTTATATAGTATCTTCCTAAGCTCATCAGAGTTGCCATCTGTGAGCAGCTGGAAACTCATAAGCCCAATTCTAAAAGGCACAGAAAGATTCAGATGGGCGCTCCTGCTGAGCCGCAGAAGCCTGCTGAGCAAGCTGCTCCTAAGCGCCGAGGTCGCAAGGCTGCTGGCGAGTCCCTCTTTAAAGATGAGTCTGCAAAATAGCAGATTCATCTTTTTGCTTAATGGTGGAATGAGAATTCGGTATTCTTACCCCAGTTCGGGATAAGAATAGTTCATAAAAAAGTTGGTAGTCTCACAAATA
>ERZ1026854.1424-NODE-1424-length-15122-cov-20.517621_pt1 | contig 15122 bp, 14 predicted proteins | sample MGYA00380157_ERZ1026854 | MGnify/ENA primary metagenome ERZ1026854 (study PRJEB33269, sample SAMEA4719793) | human gut metagenome | biome: human-associated habitat; feature: organic feature; material: feces | place: Cameroon | collected 2013-10 ...
TCTCCTTGAGAAACTCATAACCAATATGTTCGACAGTCTAAAGCCCATACTAAAAATATTTCTCGGCTCCACGGCGTACGGGGTTGCCTGATAGTTCTCCGGATCCGCCGTATCGAATTCCACCAGGATCAGCTGCGGGTCCCGCTCTCCAGCATTCGTCAGGTCGTTAAAATCATAATAGCAGAGGTAGGTTTTGCCCTGCTCCTCATCACAGAAAGCCCCTGCCGATGCCCAGTCCCATTCGTCTGCCTCTGCATCCGTAAGCAGATCGTCCAAATGGAAAAATACAAATTGAGGCTCGGTATCTTTTTCATATTCTATGTAACTGATGAACAGTCCGTTTTCTTCTCTTCCGCCGTTGAACAAGCCACTATCACAGAACGCATCCGTGAGTCCCGAGGTGGGATGTCCTTCACGATAAGTCGTCCAACCAAAGGTCAGTTCCTGAATAACCGGCTCAAAATAGGAAGGATACGCCTGTTCTGCCTTTTTCGAGGCACATCCGCCAAAAGAGAAAACCAGAAAACTTAATAATAATGGCAGTGCTATTTTCCTCTTCATTGCTCACTCTTCTTTCGTTTTTGCTTTCGGTCCCCATAGATAACCGCCTAACATTCCGGTCAGAATAAATACCATAAAATAGAGTCCCGGAACACCTGCGACAAAAGCATAAAACGCTATCTGGAACTGCCAGATGGGAATTAACAGATTGAGCGCTGCCACACAGACAACGGCAAAAGCAACATATTCCACGACTTTTGCTTTGTCCCGTCTCGTCCCTGTCTCCAGTAGGAATCCCCATGCCGTGTAAATCAACATGCGTACCACCGTCCGGGCTCCGCTCATTCCGTCAAAAGAAGTTTTGTAATCCTCCTTCAGTGCCACCAGGACAATCAGGATCACAACAGACAAAATAATTTTGTAGTAATTTGAAAAAATTTTCTTCATAGCTGCTCCTTTCATTCTGCATGATGTCTTTGCTCCTTAATTGTACTTGATAATAATATCATTATACAATTGAGCAATTGGAAAAGCAATTGAGTAAGCGGCAACCCTCCCATTTGTTAACCATAACGAAGGATCTTACGCTATTTGTTACAAATCCGATAAATATTTACATTTTAGTTTACATTTTTAGAATAGCATATTTAAAAAAACGAAACATCCTCCGGGAACCGAAAAGCACAAACTAAGTCAAAAATGGGCGAAAACGACATTCTATTTTGGGTTTTCTTATTATATAATGATGCCAGTGGCACATGTCTGGCACGGAACAATCCGCAGGCATCAATGATATCGAATGGAGAGTATAAGATGCGTATTCTTATTTGCGATGACGATTTATTGATCGTAGAAAAACTGCAAAAATATCTGAAAAGTTATTTCAGTCACCTGCATCTGAGATGTCCGGAGATCGTCTGCTTTTCAGACGGGGAGTCCCTGCTTGCGGATCCGGGAGACAAGGATATCCTTTTTCTCGATATCGAGATGCCGGGGCTTGACGGAATCTATGTAGGAAATGAACTGAAAAAGAAAGAGAAAGATATTATCATTTTTATTATTACTTCTTATTCCGAATATCTGGATGAAGCCATGCGGTTCCATGTATTCCGTTATCTGTCCAAGCCCATAGACAGGCAGCGTCTGTTCCGGAATCTGAAGGACGCTCTGGATCTGTATCATTCCAGACTGGTGAAGGTGCCTATCGAGACCAGGCAGGGCGTACACGTTCTTCCGGTCTCTTCTATCATTATGGTGGAGGCACAGGGGAAAAAAGTGATCGTCCACACCACGACGCAGGACTTTGAATCCATCCATACCATGCCATACTGGCTGGAGCTGCTGCCTTCCAACCGCTTTTTTCAGACGCACCGGAGTTTTATTGTCAACTATGAGCACATTACCGACTTCGACCGTATGTTGGTACATCTGGCGAACAGTCAGTTTGACGCTTATCTGACGAAACGGAAATACAGCGCCTTTAAGGAAGCCTATCTTCTCTATCTGGAAAGTACGAGGTAAGTTATGGAAAGTATTTTTTCTATTATTTTTGCATTTCTGGTGGAAGCCATCATTCTCCTGCAATATGCCAGCCGGCTATTTTCTCCGAAACGTTCCCTGTCCGGCAGGCTTATCGTGCTGAGCCTTTTGTATATCTGCCTGTGTGCGATAGCCTTTTTTAATATCAAATGGTTGAATATGCTTTTATATTTGTTGGCTAATTTCCTGTTTCTGGTCACGCAATACGATGTCAAATGGCGTGTAGCTGCCTTTCATTCCGCATTGCTTGCTGCTGTCATGGGAATGTGTGAGCTGATCGTATATGGCATCATCGCCCGGACCGCTCCCCATTTTTATATGCAGATGGATTCTTTTCACAATACCCTTCTTTTTATCCTGTGCAGCAAGATTTCTTTTTTTGCGGTCATTTATCTGCTTACGCATTTGTTCAAAAGTCTGCAGCAAACAGCGGATCCTTACGATAGTTCTGTTTTGCTGCTGATGATCATTCCCGTCACATCGATATTCATCATGCTTACTTTTGTGGGAATGGGTGATCAGTATACATTGACTCCCGGGACGAACCGGATGATCTCTCTCAGTGCCTTTTTCCTATTGCTTATGAATCTGCTGGTGTTTGGAATCAATCAGTACAATCGGGAAAAAAATCGGAAATATACGGAGATGCAGCTGTTACTGCAGAAAGAAACAGATTTTACGGAATATTATAAGATGCTGCTTTTGCAGAGCGAAAACCAGGCAATTCTCATTCATGATATAAAGAAGCATTTGCAATCCATTGCATCTCTGAACGAGCAGAATGCCCCGGACAAAGTCAACGCCTATATTAACCAACTGCTTCTCTCTTCGGATTTCAAAGAGTCCGCCCGCATCTGCGACAACGAACTTCTGAACGCCATTATGGCAAGGTACAGGCGGCAGTGTACTGAACAGGGAATCAGTTTTACCGCTGACATCCGCAGTGGTGTACTGCATTTTCTGCCGGACAGTGACCTTACTTCTCTTTTTTGCAATTTGCTGGATAATGCCATGGAAGCTGCCGGGAAAGTTCCCGACGCTTATATCGAAGTCAATGGCAGCAAGCGGGAAAATACACCTTTTGTTCTGATCACCGTTGTCAATTCCTGCCGCGTAAACCCTTTTAAAAATGATGCGGCAGATCCAGCCACTACCAAAGCGGATAAGCGTTCTCACGGCTTCGGGCTGAAAAGCATCCGCAAGATCTGCGAAAAATACCACGGGGATATCCAAATGTACTATAACGATGCTACTCTGACCTTCCACACGGTGATAACGCTCCGGGGATAGGCTCCCTTATTCCCACATTCCCGTTACAAAGCACATCAGTGCCGCCCAGGTATATAAGGGATAGAAAAGCCCCTGATCATCCACGCCGCCTTTTAGGATTTTCTGTGCTTCTTCTCTGTTCAGTAATAAAAAGCCGTCAAAACATTCCGTGCCAACGGCACCATCCTGGCTTACCTTCGGCATTTCTTCCCGGTTCAGAGTGATCTGCACCAGTGCATTGCTCTCGTCCGTCATGCCCGGGGTGCTGAATACCAGGGGATTCACCAGACGGATGCTGTCACTTTCTTCCAGTGCGATGCCGGTCTCTTCCTGCAATTCCCGGATGGCTGCATGAAACACCGGATTTTCCTGTGCCGAATCCTCCGGGTCTAACAGTCCTGCCGGAACGCTTAACAGGAACTGCCCTGCCGGGTAGCGATACTCACGGCTCAGGCAGAGTCTCGGCTCCTGCCCTTTGATCTTTAGGATTACCACACAGCTCACCGCATCCGGCAGCATCTGTTTGAATTCTTCGTCGCTTTTTACCGCCGCAAGATTATCTTTTACTCTTCTGGTGGCATCAAAATAATGTTTTCCCGGCTCATATTGCAGATCAAACACCTTGATGAATCTGCTGTCATAGATGGTCTCTACCTGTTCTTTTTTTATGATCGGTCTGTTCTCCATAATCATTTTCCTCTTTCTGTTCTTCTACTCCGCACGTTGCACACTATCTGCCGTTCGCTTCTGTTGTGCGGCTGTCATTTTGCAATTTTTCCGCTTCCCCGGCCGCCCTTTCCAGTCTGCAAAGCACCTGTTCATAACGTCTTTCCGCTTTTTTCCAGTGGATCAGCTTATGCCATCCCTCCACATAATCCGGTCTGCGATTCTGATACTGTAAATAATAGGCATGCTCCCATACATCTATGGGAAATATCGGTGTATACAATTTCAGATCCGAGACATCCTGATTCGCCGTGGTCAGGATCATAAGGGTGCCGTCCTGGTCACTCACAAGCCACGCCCAGCCGGAACCGAATACTCCCGTGGCAGCCTGTGACATCTGCTCTTTCCATTGTCTCACAGATCCGAAATCCCGGACCAGTGCCTCTTCCAGCGCTCCACAAGGCTCCTGTCCTGCCGGGCTGCGCATACTGTCAAAATACAGCTGGTGATTATATACACCGCCACCGTTATTGTGAATACTCTTCCGGGCTTCCTCCGGCAGGGACGCAAGCCTATTATCCTCCGAAGTGAGCAGTTCCGTCAAGGACATCTGCTGAAGCTGCGGATAATCAGCAAGAGTGGCATTCAGCTTATCCACATAGGTCTTATAATGCTTGTCGTGATGAAAATGAAGCGTTTCCTCATCTAATACCGGAAGCAGGGCATCATATTCATAGGGAAGGGGCTGTGCGACAAAAGGGTAATGTTCTTCTAACATGAGACTCCAATCCGCCTGCGAGATACAGGCTTACGATCATACAATATTTACCATACGCCTAGTATGTGCCGTCCCCGCGGATTTTATTTTCAAATTTGCGCTTTTGCAGTCGTCCGCTCCTATGCTCTCTTTCTCTGCACGGCCGGGTAAATCTCTCTGGCGTTTTCCAGACTCTGACCGGATCTGACTTTCTGTACCTCTGCCGTCTCCTGTGCTAACAGCCATCCGCAGACTTCCTCTGCCAGTGGCTCTCCCTGTTCTCTCAGCCAGAAGCTGACATTTGCCAACATCTGTAAATGATTCAGAATTGTATTGCGGCAAAGTCTGCGGTCTGTAATGCGGGTCTTCCAGGGTTCTCCGTCCGCATACAACTGCACCGCCTCTTTTAAATAAGCCCGGATCAAAGCGGTCTGTTCATGATCGCTTTTCTGTAATTCCTCGCTGATCTTCTTGGTCTCCCAATACAGTTCCTCGCTGCATCGGCCAGCGGGAACGATCCCTTCCATGTATTTTTGTATAAAATGCAGGCTTTCATTTACCTGTCTGCAATATTCTCTGATCAGTTCTTCTCTTTTTGACATAATAAAAAACCGCCCTTAAATTAAAATTTAAGGGCGGAACGTTCTTCCGCGGTACCACCTTAATTTACCCATCTCTCACGGGATCAGGCCTCTGCAACTACGGACAAACAAACGCTCATCGATAGTCAGGTACGATAACGGGTACTCCCGTTGCAACCTGTCCGTATCTGCCGGATATCCTGTCCGAATACGAAGTCGGTGCAAAGCTCCGAGACCATGTTCAAAGAAGCCTTCCATATCCCTTCCCACCTGCCGGGACTCTCTGCGACGTATCTCTTCTCCTACTCTTCTCTTCACAGCCTTTATGTCTTTAACTGGTTGTATTTTATTCCTTTCACGGACATTTGTCAACACTTTGTTTTTGTCACAAACACAATCTGACAAATTCCCTTTTGATAATTCCACCTTGACATCTGCCAGAGCACTTGCTATCATGTAACCAAAGCATTTATTCTATGAAGAAAATTCAAAAAGCTGGTCTCAGCATCTGTTTTCGAGATTTCCCGTTTTCCATTCAGAAATTCATGCTTTTATTCCCTTTTTATTATTTCTAATATTTCACAGTGGATTTTTGATGATCCCTATTTTTACACAAAAGGAGGTTCTATGAAGAACAGGACAAATTTACTCCAGTGGCATCCTGCATTTTTTGCCGGGATACAGGTGGATCTGGATGCCGAAAACAGTGAGCTGTCGTATATCAACGAACATCAGCTGGGGACAAAGCCGAAGCAGATCGGTATTATCGCAGCTTCCTCTTGACGAGAATCTGTGGTTACGGATCTTAAGCAACAAGTTGGATGATCCGGTGATTATTGAACGAATGTTACAGGAATATGAGCAGCATAAAGACAATCCTCTATACAGTTCTATTGTAGAGATTGTGGCACAGGCAAATCAATTACTGTTTCGAAAGGAGGGATCTACTATGAGTGAAACATTAGAAGCTATTATCAATGAAAAACTGGATGCCAGAGAGAAACGTGGACACGATCAGGGGGTACTTGACACCTGTAGAGAGCTTGCCTGCAATATGTACGGTATTGGTATGCCTGTAGAGCAGATTGCTCTGGTTACCAACGCATCCATTGAAACCGTCCATGAATGGTTAAACAATAAGGGAGCCTGACGGCTCCCTTATTGTTTATCTCACATATTATCTCTTACAGTTGTGCAATATCCACCAGCGTCAGTTCCTTACAATCGTTCATATGCTCCATGCTGGTCACGAGAGCATTGGCGGTGTCCATTGCGGTGATGCAGTAGATACCGGTCTCGATAGCGGTACGGCGGATCAGGAAACCGTCTCTGGTCTTGTCGCGGCCCTGGGTCGGGGTATCGATGACAAGGTCGATCTTGTGTCCCAGGATCAGGTCCATAACGGTCGGGGATTCCTGAGAGATCTTGTTGACCTTTCTTGCTTTCACACCTGCTTCATTCAGAGCAGCTGCGGTACTTCTGGTAGCATAAATGGTGTATCCCAGCTTTTCGAAACGTCTTCCGACTTCAATGGCTTCACCCTTATCCGCATCCTTCACGGTGATGATCATGTTCTTGTACTTGGGCAGTTCTACGCCTGCTCCCAGGAATGCCTTGTACAGTGCCTCGTTGAAGCTCTTGGCAATACCCAGGCACTCACCGGTGGACTTCATCTCCGGTCCTAAGCTGATCTCGGCACCACGGATCTTCTCGAAAGAGAACACAGGCATCTTGATGGCAAAATACTCAGCCTCAGGCTGCAGGCCGGGCTCGTAGCCAAGCTCACGGATGGTCTTGCCGATGATCACTTCGGTAGCCAGATCCACGATAGGAATACCGGTTACCTTACTGATATAAGGTACGGTACGGGAAGAGCGGGGGTTAACCTCAATGACATATACCTCGTCACCGATGGCAATGAACTGGATATTGATCAGTCCCTTGACATGCAGTGCCTTTGCCAGTCTTCTGGTGTACTCTGCGATCTTCTCCTTTACAACTTTATCAATGGTCGGAGCCGGATATACGGAGATACTGTCTCCGGAGTGAATACCGGTTCTCTCGATATGCTCCATGATACCGGGGATCAGGATATCGGTACCGTCGCATACGGCGTCGACTTCGATCTCCTTACCCTGTAAATACTTATCTACCAGGATCGGGTGATCCTGTGCAATACGGTTGATGATCTCCATGAACTCTTCAATCTCTTCATCGGAGATAGCGATCTGCATGCCCTGTCCGCCCAATACATAGGAAGGACGTACCAGTACGGGATAACCCAGTCTGTTGGCAACTGCTTTTGCTTCCTCTGCGGTGTATACGGTACCGCCGGCTGCACGGGGGATCTCTGTCTCTTCCAGGATCTTGTCGAACAGCTCTCTGTCCTCAGCGGCATCTACATCCTCCGCCTTGGTACCTAAGATAGGCACGCCCATCTTCATCAGACTCTCGGTCAGCTTGATAGCGGTCTGTCCGCCGAACTGTACCACAGCACCATCGGGATGCTCGATATTTACGATAGATTCCACATCTTCCGGAGTCAAAGGCTCGAAATACAACTTGTCCGCAATATCGAAGTCGGTACTTACGGTCTCCGGGTTGTTGTTGATGATAATGGTCTCATAGCCTGCCTTGGAGAATGCCCAGGTGGCATGTACGGAACAATAGTCGAACTCGATACCCTGTCCGATACGGATAGGACCGGAGCCAAGTACCAGGACTTTCTTGCGTCCGGTGGTCTCCTTGGCTTCGCACTCGCCGCCGAATACGGAGTAGTAGTAAGGAGTGGATGCGGCGAACTCTGCAGCACAGGTGTCTACCATCTTGTAGACAGCCTTAATGCCGTTGTCATAACGCATCTTCTTGATCTCTTCCTCGGTCTTGCCGGTCAGTCTTGCGATCACGTTATCCGGGAACTCGATTCTCTTGGCTTCCTTTAACAGATCCACCGTCAGGGGCTGTGTCTCCAGTGCATGCTCCATCTCGGTCAGAATAGCGATCTTGTCAATGAACCACAAGTCGATCTTGGTAATGTCGTGAATCTGCTCGTAGCTGATTCCCTTACGGACTGCTTCAGCGATCACATAGATTCTCTGATCATCCACAATCTTCAGACGCTCTAACAGTTCCTCCACAGACAAAGCACTGAAATCATAGCTGCGGAGGCAGTCCACATGCTGCTCCAGGGAACGGATGGCTTTCATCAGTGCTCCCTCGAAGTTATTGCAGATACTCATAACCTCACCGGTTGCCTTCATCTGTGTGGTCAGAGTACGTTTTGCAGTGATAAATTTATCGAAAGGCAGTCTGGGGATCTTTACTACACAGTAATCCAGTGTCGGCTCGAAGCTGGCATAGGTCTTGTGGGTAATGGCATTTTTGATTTCATCCAGAGTAAAGCCCAGTGCGATCTTCGCTGCTACCTTCGCAATGGGGTAACCGGTCGCCTTACTTGCCAGTGCGGAAGAACGGCTGACACGGGGATTTACCTCGATAACACAATATTCAAAGCTGGTGGGATGCAGTGCAAACTGTACGTTACATCCACCGGTGATTTGCAGTTCGTTGATGATCTTCAGAGCGGAAGTACGTAACATCTGGTACTCCTTGTCGCTCAGGGTCTGGGAAGGAGCCACTACGATACTGTCTCCGGTATGCACGCCGACGGGATCGATGTTCTCCATGTTACATACGGTGATGCAGTTGCCTGCGCTGTCACGCATTACTTCGTACTCGATCTCTTTCCAACCAGCGATACAACGTTCTACCAGTACCTGTCCTACACGGGACAGACGTAAACCGTTCTCCAGGATCTCTTCCAGCTCTACCTGATTGTGTGCGATACCGCCGCCGGAACCGCCCAGAGTATAAGCAGGACGCAGTACCACAGGATAGCCGATGGTATTGGTGAATTCCACACCGTCTTCCACATTTTCAACGACCTTGGATGCTGCGCAGGGCTCGCCGATACGCTCCATCAGATCTTTGAACTCCTGACGGCCTTCCGCATTACGAATGGTAGCTGCGGTAGTACCTAACAGCTTTACATTGTGAGCTGCCAGGAAACCGGACTCCTCCAACTCCATGCCGAGGTTCAGTCCAGCCTGTCCTCCCAGAGTGGGGAGAATGCTGTCGGGCTTTTCCTTTTCAATGATCTGCTCCAGAACCTTTACGTTCAGGGGCTCAATATATACCTTATCTGCGATATCTTTATCGGTCATGATGGTCGCAGGGTTGGAGTTCACCAGGATTACCTCTACTCCCTCTTCCTTCAGGGAACGGCAGGCCTGGGTACCTGCATAGTCGAATTCCGCTGCCTGTCCAATGACAATAGGACCGGAGCCGATTACCATTACTCGTTTTACATTAGGATTCTTGGGCATCTTAGTTCTCTCCTCTCATCATATGAATGAACCGGTCAAACAGGTAACCGGAGTCCTGGGGTCCCGGACATGCTTCCGGATGGAACTGTACGGTGAAAATGTTCTTGCCGGTGTAGGACAGACCCTCGTTGGTACCGTCGTTGACATTGATGAATGCGGGAACCGCTACGGACGGATCCAGCTTGTCGGTATCTACCACATATCCGTGGTTCTGAGAGGAAATATATACCCTTCCGGTCATCAGATCCTTTACCGGATGGTTGCCTCCTCTGTGTCCGTATTTCATTTTATGGGTATCTGCGCCGGTAGCCAGAGCCATCAGCTGATGTCCCAGACAGATTGCGAAAATAGGAATCTCGGTATCGTATAACTTTTTGATCTCGGCGATCACACCGGTACACTCCTTGGGGTCTCCCGGTCCGTTACTTAACATGATACCGTCAGGATTATCATCAATGATCTCCTGTGCGGGAGTTCCTGCGGGGTATACGGTCACCTCACAGCCTCTCTCTGCCAGGGATCTGGCGATATTTCTCTTGGCTCCCAGGTCTAACAGAGCTACCTTCAGTCCCTGTCCGGACAGCTCCGTTACCAATGCGGGCTTGGGCTCTCTGACACCCTTTTCAAAAGCATCCTTATCAAAACGTGCGGATCCGGAGATAGGTCCATTCTGTGCCAGATCCGTGGTGGGCGCTACCACATATTTTTCCTTGCAGGTCACCTTTTCCACAACCTTGCCTGTGGTATACTCCTTCAGCTTCGGAAGTACTTCGTTCAGGTCATAGGCTTCGTTGGTGGTGATCATACCGTTCATGGTACCCTTCTCACGCAGGATCTTGGTCAGCGCACGGGTATCGATACCGGCGATACCGGGCACACCGTTCTCCTCTAAGTATTCCTGTATTGTGCAGTCACAGCGGAAGTTGCTGGGAATACGTGAAAGCTCTCTGACGATGAATCCATCCGGCCAGGGTCTCTCCGACTCGCAGTCATCCCTGCATATGCCATAGTTACCGATCAGGGGGTAAGTCATGCATACAGCCTGTCCTGCATAGGACGGATCCGTCAGGACCTCCAGATATCCGGCCATGGATGTGTTAAATACGATTTCACTGATGATCTCTTTGTCTGCACCGATGTGCGTTCCTTCGAACACCGTTCCATCTTCCAAAATCAAAAATGCCTTCATTCTTTCCTCACATTCTGCCGCTTTTTGCGACGTTTGTATTTCTCTCAGTGTCTACGATACCCACGAATTGCTACGCTACTTCGCAGCTCTCGCAATTCTGAAAACATTCGGATTCCACTGCTTCCTCATGTTTTGGCGATTTAAATCGGCACCTGCCTCCCCATGCAAGCATGGTCGGCTTCTGCCGTTTAAATCTGGTATCTGCATAATCGGTTTATTATATCATAAAAAGAAGTGTGCCGCAATAGACCCTGTCTGCGTAAAAACCTACAAAAAACAATTACGCAATCCCGATACTCCTTGGAAAATCTGACAAAGCTGTGTAAAAGCTTACATTTTCCATTGCTTTTTCTACAGTATCTGATATAGAATAGTTATGTATTTTCTATTTTGGGATAACCATTCAAAGGCCTGTGAACAGCGCCGTATCTTCGTTGAATGTCTGGTACTGTTTACAGAATAAAATTTATAACAGATTGGACAGATATCTATGGATCGTATCGAAAATGCTCAAATGAACTCCCTGGGAACCCGCAAACTCTATTATGAAGATGTACATCAGACGGATTTTACCGCCGTGGTGACCGAATGCATTCCCGCCAAAGAAGAAGGATATTTTCTGATCGTTCTGGACGCTTCCGCATTTTTCCCGGAAGAAGGCGGCCAGTCCGCCGATAAAGGCACCTTAAACGGTCAGGAAGTACTGGATGTCAGCATTAAGCAGGGCATCCTGTATCATAAAATGACCTGTGAGCTTCCCACAGGCACTGAAGTCACCGGTCATGTGGACTGGAACCGCCGGTTTGATTTCATGCAACAGCACTCCGGGGAGCATATGATCTCCGGCTTGCTGCATTCCCATTTCGGTCTGGAAAATGTGGGCTTTCATTTAAGTGACAGAGAAGTGACACTGGATATGAACGGGGAAGTCTCTCTGGAACAACTGCGCCTTATCGAACAGGAAGCCAACGCTTACGTCTGGAAAAATCTTCCGGTCAACATCAGCTGGCCCTCCTCCGAAGAACTGGTGACCTTAAATTATCGCAGTAAGCTGGCTCTCACGGAAAATGTCCGCATCGTGGAGATCCCCGGCGTGGATCTGTGCGCCTGCTGTGCTCCCCATGTGGATACTACCGGTCAGATCGGTCTCATCAAGATCGTGAATGTCCAGAGCCACAGAGGCGGTGTCCGCATCAATATTCTCTGCGGCGGCCGTGCTCTGGCCGACTATACCGAAAAACAGGATTCCGTCTGGGCCATCTCCCCTCTGCTGTCCGCAAAGCAACCGGAAGTGGCCGATGCCGTTGTCCGGGTCAAAGAGGATGCACGCCAGCAAAAAGAACGCGCCAATGCTTTGCAGGCGGAACTTCTGAAGGTACAGATAAATGCACTGCCTTCTCCGGAAGAGACCTGTCACGTGCTTCTCTTCGTCGGCGAACTGGATGCCATTGCCCTGCGTAATGCCGTCAATGCTCTGACTGAAAAATATTCCGGCTACTGCGGCATCTTTGCCGGAGACGATGCAAACGGCTACCGCTTTATCGTGGGCAGTTCCTCCTGTAACTGTCAGGAACTGGCGACCCGTATGCGGCAGGAACTTCAGGCCAAAGGCGGCGGATCCGCTCCCATGATCCAGGGCAATGTCGGTGCCACGGCTGAAGCTCTGCGGAAAATGTGGGAGACCCTGTAGTCCCGGCTAACCATTCTACAGCCTCGTCAATTGTCAAGTACCTGCATTGGGGGATGGAACGCATCAGACATTTTTCCCTAACGAAGCAGTTCGAATACCCTCTGAATCATTTTCTTATTATTTTATATAACAACCCCGGGCTATGACGTTTCGCCATTCTCCCGGGGTTCTTATCTTCTTTGCTATTTATTTTTCATTCCTGTAAATCTCAGATTCGATTACTGCTCTTCGATCGCTGCGTTCTTCTTCAGTGCTACGCTGACTGCCTTAGCAACACCACCGCCTACTACACAGCTCATGGGCATTTCCAGTGCTCCGTTGATACCGCAGAATGCCACAGCAAATGCGAACAGATTTGCTCCGGTTGCGTTCAGGCTCTGCAGATAATCGGTATGACCGAAACAGATCATCAGAGTGGACATGAAGAACAGAGTGTTCATAAATGCTCCCAGCAGACCAGTCACAAAGAAAGATACGGTCTTCGTCTTGTCGATCTTCCACAGTGCTTTGAAGATCACACCGGACAGCCATCCCATCAGAGTTCTGGTAGGGATACATACCAGGAAAGTAAAGAACGGATTCATAGCTACCAGCGCTGCTCCAAAAGGATCTCCTGCGAAACACTGGTAAAAGCTGGTCAGTCCGAATACCAGTCCCAGTACGGCTCCGCCTGCGGATCCCAGGATCATTGCACCGATTACTACGGGAATGGTCATCAGAGAGATTGCTAACGGTCCGATGCGCAGATATCCAAGCGGTGTAAACGCCAGAATCAGCATAATAGCGATGAGTACGGCCAATTGTACCATCTCAAGTGTCTTGTTCTTTTTCATATGAAATTTCCTTTCCGCGCTGTTTGCGCCTTTGCTACTATTCCTCCCCTTTTATGGAGGATATAATTACAAGTTCTTGAAGAAAATAACATAAATGTATACAAAATACAAGTACATTTTTCAATACAATACTGTTATCTTACCGTGCGGTACCACTTCAGAGCCGATACATAAGCATCATATACGGTATCCATGTCAATGTCCTTCAACAGCATCTGACGGGATACCTCCGACCAGTTGGCGGTCTCATATTGCAGCATGAATTCATACACCGGTGCCAACACGCCGATTCGATAGATCAGGGCATTGCTGATCTCGCCTGCCACATGGACTACCTTCAATGCTTCTTTCATAGGCTTTTCGAGAATTACATCCAATACGGAGAACAATCCCATTAGGAACAGTTCGTCCTTCTGTGCTTTCAGGCCGAAAGCCTCCGCAAGATTTTCTGCAAACTTTGCACGAAGCAGTGACAGTCTGGTGACTTCATTGGGTTTGTCGGCATACAGGGCGTTGGCCACAGCGGTATTGATCCACTTCTTCAGCTCCCTCTGTCCCAGCATGGCTGCCGCATGACGAATGGAAGTGATCTCGGAGTTCACTGCCAGTGGCTGTACCATCTTCAGCAGGTCAATGGTAAGTGCTGTATCACGTCCAATGATATCCGCTGCCGTAGTCAACTCAAAATCGGGACTGTTCACGATATTTAACAGGTCGATATAGTTCCCTTTCAAAGGTGCTACATCGGTCTGACCTTTTGTAATGGGTACGCGGTAAAATTTACCTTCATATAACTGATAGCCACCGGTCTCCTTCAACCGTTCGAAATCTTCCATGGTATCGATATTACCGGCGCAAAGGCGGATATTCGGGAACAGTTTTCCAAAATAAATCTTCGCCTTATCGATGGCGATCTTGCGGTTATTCAAAAAAACATAGTCCATCAGCTTCAGGACTTCACGATAATTCTCAAAATCGCTGACAGCCAGCTTGCGGATCGCCAGCTTATAGCCTTCCTGCTTCAGTTCCTTCAGGCGGTTCACGTACATCTCGATGGGCGGGATCGTATTGTCGATCAGAAGCACGATCTTGTCATGGGGAACATCACACTGTTCCGGAATATCCGCAAAAATCGAGATATTGCTGATCGGTACGAAGATTTCTTTTCCCTGAGACAAGGTATCAATACCCATTTTCTGGATCAGTTCCAGACCCGTGATCTGGGATGCCCCGTCGAACTGTGCGGTTCCAAGCAACAGAGGATTCAACAGGAAATTCTCTCTCTGGGTAAAAAAGGAGTAGGCACAAACGGCCATATTTTCATCAAAAAGCGGTACTAATGTAAGCAGCATATTTTTACCTCCCAATCTATCTATATTATACCGATTCCGACAAGACTTTACAAGTGGTACTATCAGCACAGAGATGTTGTAAATTGAGAGTTACGAAAGCATAGCCGCGCATAGGCAAAATAAGAGCCGTGATTGGGAGCTTGCTCACAAATCACGGTTTTTACTTTTGCCTTGATGCGGCGAACGCCGCGATATGAAATAAGATTGGCAGCGTTTTTTTGCTGACAATCTTATGAATAGCGTGGCTCATTGCGGAGAACTGCCAATAAATGTGGAGCGTCCTTTGCGACATATTTATGAATTGGGTGCATGGCTCGTAACGTAGGGTTGCCGTAGACCGGACGAACGCCCGCGGCGAAC
>ERZ1026854.1428-NODE-1428-length-15054-cov-4.525835_pt1 | contig 15054 bp, 10 predicted proteins | sample MGYA00380157_ERZ1026854 | MGnify/ENA primary metagenome ERZ1026854 (study PRJEB33269, sample SAMEA4719793) | human gut metagenome | biome: human-associated habitat; feature: organic feature; material: feces | place: Cameroon | collected 2013-10 ...
GGATTTAGGTATGTATATGTCTGGATTCTTCCCATGTATGATGTTCGGTATTCCGGGTGCAGCTCTTGCTATGATTCAGACTGCTAAGAGTAATAAGAAGAAAGTTGCAATCGGTCTGGTAGCCTCCGCAGCTGTCTGTGCATTTGTCTGTGGTGTTACAGAGCCATTTGAGTTTGGGTTCATGTTCCTTGCACCGGCACTTTATGTTTTATACGCATTATTATATGGTATCTTCACAGTGATCACGGTATTAGTTGGATTTAGAGCAGGTTTTAGTTTCTCTGCTGGAGCAACAGACCTTCTTTTCTCTGCAACCCTTCCGGCAGCGAAGAATACCTGGATGATCATTCCACTTGGTATTGCAGCGTTTATTGTATTTTATGTTGTATTCCGTTTCGCTATCACAAAGTTTGATCTGAAAACTCCTGGTAGAGAAGACGATGATGTGGAAGCAGAGAAAAATGTCGACCTTGGGAGCAGTGATTACACAACTGTAGCAGCAGCAATTTTGGAAGGCGTTGGTGGTGCAGCAAATATTAAAAGTATTGATAACTGTATTACAAGACTTCGGCTTGAAGTAAAAGACAGTTCTTTAGTAGATGAGAAGAAAATCAAATCAGCAGGGGCTGCTGGTGTTATCAGACCAAGTAAAACAGCTGTTCAGGTTGTCATTGGAACAAAAGTCCAGTTCGTAGCTGATGAGTTCAAAAAATTATGTAGATAATCAAAAACATACTATTTGTGAAATGAAATCATATTGAAGAAAAAAAATCCCTTTTTTGACAGAGGCGGTTCCGGTTGGAATCGCTTCTTTGTCATCTATGCGATCCTTAATGAAAATATAAAGTTTCACAGTCCACATGTTTAACATAATGGAAAATAATTTATTGTTTACAAAGAAAAACGATAATGATAGAATAACCATGATATATTGCGAAAAACCAGAAAGGGGGAAGAAGTGAACACAGATGGCAGGTTTATGGCAGATGGTATTCAGACAGCTTCAACCCCAGAAAAAGCGGACAGTACCGCAGAATGTACGTCATTTGGACCGGAAAAAGCCGGAAGAGAGCGGACAAATGAATAAACAGGAACAGGAAAGGACACAAAAGGACGTGGAAAATGAAGATTTACTGATCAGTCAGATCGATGAGTTTCGTGAAAAAGCAAAACAGCTTCAGGTGCTTCTGGCAGCAAAAGAAAGTAAAGCGGCGGAACTGCAGTCACTTGTGGATGAGAGAGCGGACAAGGCACAGGAGTTAGAACATATTTTAACAGAACGTCAGGAAGAGGCGGACAAGATTGTTACCGAGTTTGGACGGAAAGTAGATGCGCTTGCTGATAAAGTGACGACGAAAATGACAGAGATTGAGGCAGGTCTTACCGGACAGGTGGCTGATATCAGGAAAACCAGTGAGGAACAGATTGCCTTAAATCGTCAGATGAATGAAGAACAGACGGCTTCTAACCGGAAATTAAACGAGGAACAGATTGCGGCGAACAAGCAGTTCTTAGAGGAACAGGCAATTGCCAACAAAAAGCTCAGTGAAGGACAGATTGCGGAGGTCAAGGAGCTGTTAGAGAATGCAACGTCACAGTTAGAGTCTATTAAGACGGATCTTTCTGAAAAAGTACACACGGAAAATGTCAAATGTTATCGTAACATACAGGATCTGTTCAATGAGTTTGATTCTAAAATTGAAAAAATGGATGAGATGGAAGGCGGCGTTGATTCGGTGAAAGGATATGTGAAGCTGCTATCCTGGTTTTCAATTTTAAATTTTGTGGTATTGATCGTATTTATATTATATTCTATGGGAGTATTTCGCTTTTAACAGTACACATGACGCCGGCGCTGCCAGCGTCTGTTTCTTTCTTTTTTAGAAATAAAAAAGAAGAGTCCGGCAGTAATAAATCAGAGAAATAGCTGCTAATTTTTAGGTAAAGAGAGGAATTTCATGAGCGCAGAAAAGAGAAAAGTTTGGGTTGTAGGGCATAAAAATCCGGATACGGATTCTATTTGTGCAGCTATCTCTTATGCATATTTAAAAAATCAGACAGAAAACGATAAAACCTATGTGGCAAAACGTGCCGGAGCAGTAAATGCAGAGACACATTATGTGCTCGATTATTTTGGGGCACAGGAACCAGAGTTAGTTACCTATGCGGGAACACAGATTAAGGATATTAATTACAGAAGAACGGCGGGAGTAAGCAGCCAGATTTCCCTGAAACGTGCATGGGAGACAATGAAAAAATTAGAGGTTGTAACGCTTCCGGTAACCAATCAGTTTGGAAAACTCGAAGGAATTATTGTAACAAAGGATATTGCAACGTCTTACATGGACGTTTTTGATAATCATGTGTTATCCCAGGCACGAACACAGTATAAAAATATTGCGGAAACGTTGGATGGAACGATCATCGTTGGAAATGAGCATGCATATTTTGTAAGAGGAAAGGTAGTGGTAGCGACCTCGAATCCGGAATATATGGCAGATTATATCGAAGATGATGACATGGTAATCTCAGGGGACCGGGAAGAGGCGCAGAAACAGGCTATCGAGTCAAATGCAAGCTGTCTGATCATCGGTGGGGGAATTGAAGTCAGCGAGGATGTACGCGCCCTTGCGGAAAAACATGACTGCATCATTATTACAACACCTTTTGATACATTTTCGATAGCGCGTCTTATCAATCAGAGTATGCCGATCAAACAGTTTATGACACGAAAAAATATTATTACGTTCGGAATCGAGGATTATGTGGACGAAGTGCGGGAGACAATGTCAAAGATCAGACATCGTGACTTCCCGATTTTGAATGAAAATGGTAATTATGCCGGAATGGTTTCACGCCGTAATTTGATGAATATGCAGAAAAAACAGGTAATTCTTGTTGATCATAATGAGAAAGCACAGGCGGTAGATGGAATTGATGAGGCAGAGATATTAGAGATCATTGATCATCACCGTCTTGGCAGTCTTGAGACAGTTTCGCCCGTTTATTTTAGAAACCAGCCGCTCGGCTGTACCTCCACAATTATCTACCAGATGTATCAGGAAAAGGGAGTGGATGTGCCGAAACAGATTGCAGGACTTTTATTGTCTGCAATTATTTCAGATACGCTGATGTTCCGCTCGCCGACATGTACACCATTGGATAAATCTGTTGCAGAGGTACTTGCAGTGATTGCGGAAGTGGACATTGAGACTTATGCGAAAAATATGTTTCAGGCAGGCAGTAATTTCAGCGGGAAAACGACAGAAGAGATCTTTTATCAGGACTTTAAGATTTTCCATACCGATGACTGTGATTTTGGCGTAGCACAGATCAGCGCCATGAGCCGGGAGGAATTAGACAAAGTGGCAGAGCAGATACGTCCGTTTATGGTACAGGTGCTTGCAGAGAAGAAGATCGATATGGTCTATGTCATGCTGACAGATATCTTAGAGGAATCTTCGAAGATTATTTTTGACGGGGAGAATGCAGGTAAAATTTTAGGAGACGCGTTCCGAAAAGAAGAGCGCAGTGACGGCATTTTATTAGATGGAATTGTTTCCAGAAAGAAACAGTTCATACCGACGCTCATGAATGAGATGGCAGAGCGCCAGTGAGAAGCAGTGTAAAAAATATGATGAAAATAATAGAATGCACATCCTGTGAACATTCTATTATCCTAAATTAAGATTTCAGGTTTTGGAGAGAGTCTCGAGGGGCTTCTCCAAAACTTTTTTTGTATGCGCGCGAAAAAGTGGAATAATTTTTAAAACCACAGGCATAGCAGACTTCTGTAATCGGTGTCCCCTCTGCAATCAGATCTTTCGCAAGAAGCAGACGTTTTGTCGAGAGATAACTGCCAATCGTATAACCGGTCTGTTCCTTGAATGTATGCATCAGATAAGAACGGCTCAAGAAGAAACGCGAAGACAAAGTATCAATGGAGATGTCTTCTGTCAGATGCTCGCCAAGATAATTCAACACAGCAATAATTTTTTCATCAGAGGCGGAATCGTTGATAAATTCAATGCCATCGTGCATAGCGGCACGGTTTAACTGTATCATAAATTCCAGAAATAAAATTTCCTGATGCAGGGAAGCCGCGAAATCCTTATCATTTTTAGCACGGTCAAGTGCCTGTATCGCAGCCTTTAGTTTTGCAGCGCGCGAACCGCGAAAACGCAGAACATGGGACTGTTCTGCGGCAGCCTGCTTCAGGCAGTGGGAAAGATCGCAGTCCGGTTCCCTATATTTTTTCAAAAAGTCCGGCGAAACATAGATGATAATACGCTCATAAGGGGATTCCGACTGAATGATCGGCCGGTGTACCTCTCCCGCATGGACCAACACAATATCATTTGGTGCAAGCTGATAAGAACGTCCCTCGATACAATAAGTAATATCGCCGTTTAACAGAATCAGGATTTTGTGAAAATCATGATAGTGATAGGAAAATTCTCTTTTATTCTGATCTTTCAGATGAAATAATTTAAAACTTGATGTCAGATAACCGATTTTTTTATATTCCGGCATATTTCCCTCCTTAGTACAAATCAACCCTAACACAAAAAAGCACAATTTGCAATATAGACAGCACTAGACGAGTATATATTTTAAAAAGTGTTTTATATAATAGAAACATATCAAAGAAAACAATTACAGAAAATAAATGTTTTGAAAATTAAAAATAATAGGATAGAAAAGAAGGAGAATGGCATGAAAAATTTCAGCAATTACAATGATTACAGCACAAAAGAAGAATTACATTTTGAATCAAAAGCAGTACATGGAGCACTTGGAACCGAGCCGCTTACCGGAGCGGTCAGCATGCCAATCTTCCAGACGGCAACATTCCGTCATCCGGCACTTGGAGAATCCACAGGATTTGCATACAGCCGTCTGGAAAACCCGACCAGACAGGAATTAGAGCGTACCATGGCAATCTTAGAGGGTGGAATCAAAGGCTTTGCATTTTCCAGCGGACAGGCAGCCAATATGGCAGTGTTTTCCCTGTTAAACCCGGGAGATCATGTGATCTTATCGGATGATATCTATGGCGGAACTTTCCGTATCATCGGTGATGTGTTTGGAAAATATGGGATTGAGCATACGTATGTGGATATGTCAGAACTTGACGAGGTAAAAGCGGCAATCCAGCCAAATACAAAAATGTTTTTTATCGAAACACCGACGAATCCAATGATGAAGGTAGCAGACATCCATGCACTTTCTGAGATTGCAAAGGGCATCGGAGCTCTGACGGTTGTTGACAATACATTTTTGACACCATATTTCCAGAAGCCGTTGCAGCTTGGCGCAGATATCGTGACACACAGTTCCACGAAATATTTGGGAGGACACAATGATACGATTTCCGGTATCGTAGTTGTAAAGGATGATGAGGAGATTGCAGAAAAGATCCATATCCACATCAAATCCCACGGCAGTCAGTTAGCACCGCTTGACAGCTGGCTGATCCTTAGAGGAATCAAGACACTGGCAGTCCGCATGGACAGACATAATGAGAACGCAAAGAAAGTTGCAGAGTGGCTCAGAACACAGCCGAAAGTACAGAAAGTTTACTATGTAGGTTTTGAAGATCATAAAGACTATGCAGTGACCAAAAAGCAGACGACCGGTTTTGGTGGAATGATTTCGTTTACTGTTGACAGTTTTGAAACCGTAAAGAAAATCTTAAAGGGTGTCGATATGATCATGTTCGCAGAGAGCCTTGGAGGAACAGAGACACTGATCACTTATCCGACGACACAGACACATGAAGATACACCACTTGATATCAAAGAAAAACTCGGTATCACAGACTGTTTCCTGCGTATGTCAGTCGGAATTGAAAATGCAGACGATATCATCGCAGATCTTGACAGAGCGATGAATGCATAAAAATGGAACAGGAAAATATACAGAAAGCAGAGACGATTTTGAATTGTGCGCGGGAGCGAAAAGCACAGGAATGCAGCGCAGAAATGAGGAATGTGATGAAATTTACAAAAATGCAGGCATTTGGAAATGATTATGTATATATTGATGCCATTCACCAGAATATTACAAATTTACCGGAGTTAGCAAGATTTGTCAGTGACAGGCATTTTGCCATTGGTTCAGACGGAATGGTTCTGATCTGCCCGTCTGAGAAAGGAGATTTCCGGATGCGCATGTTTAACCCGGATGGAACGGAAGGCGAAATGTGTGGAAACGCACTTCGCTCTGTCGGGAAATATGTCTATGATCATAAGCTGACGGATAAAACAGAGCTTGTGATCGAAACGCTTGGCGGAATGCAGCATCTGAACCTGACCGTGACGGATGGACTGGTATCTAATATCCGGGCGGATATCGGAGAACCTAGACTGGATACAAAAGTAATTCCGGTAAATACAAATCTGGATCAGTTCGTAGAACAGCCGGTGGAAGTATTAGATAAAACATTCCATATTACGGCAGTATCCTGGGGAAATCCACATTGCGCGATGTTTGTGGATTCCGTTGCAGATTTGGATGTGGAGCGCTATGGAAAGACGATCGAATATATGACATCCCTGTTTCCGAATAAAACAAATGTTACATTCGCAGAATTTGTGAAACGTGATTACATCAAAATCCGTGAATGGGAACGTGGAACCGGCGAGACAATCGGATGCGGGACAGGCTGCTCGACAGCGGTTGTTGCAGGTGTTTTAACCGGACGGACTGATCGCAAAGTCACGGTGGAACAGATCGGTGGACCGCTTTTGATTGAGTGGGATGAAAAAACCGACCATCTGTTTATGACGGGACCGTCACACACCGTATTTGAAGCGGAGATTGATGCGTCACATATTTTAGAAAAATAATAAGATTTTATATTGGAGCTGCCGTGCAGAATGTACGGCGGCTTTTCATGGTTTGAAGTTGTACATTAAGAATAAGGACGATTATAAAAAAACTGGTGTCCATGTATTTTAAATCGCCCGGAATCGGAGGAAAAATGAAGTTAAGTAAGATCTGTGAAAAAATAAAATATGAATGTTTACAGGGAAGCATGGATGCAGAGGTCAGGGACATTATCTATGATTCAAGAAAGATTGCAAAGGGAACCATGTTTGTCTGCATGGTGGGAGCAGTGACGGATGGTCATAAATATATTCCGGATGCAGTGGAAAAGGGAGCGAGTGTCATTGTTGTGGAGCGCGCCGGGGAAGCCGTGCAGATTCCAGATACGATCACAGTGTTAAAGGTGGAGTCCACACGCTATGCATTAGCATTGATGTCCGCAGCGTTGTTTGATTATCCGGCAGAAAAACTGATCACGATTGGCCTGACCGGTACAAAAGGAAAGACGACCACCACATATATGATCAAAAATGTGTTGGAGGCAGCAGGCAAAAAAGTGGGACTCATCGGAACGATTGGTGCAATGATCGGAGATGAAAAGATTCCGTCAAAAAACACAACACCGGAATCTTATGAACTGCACCGCATGTTCGCGTCCATGGTGGAGGCAGGCTGTGAGTATGCGGTGATGGAGGTGTCTTCCCAGGGACTTAAGATGGACCGCACAGCCGGAATTCTGTTTGATTATGGTGTGTTTACAAACCTTTCCCCGGATCATATCGGACCGAATGAACATGCATCTTTTGAAGAATATTTAGAATGTAAGAGTATGTTATTCCGTCAGTGTAAGGTCGGTATTTTAAATGCGGATGATGAACACAGTGAGGCAGTCGCAGCAAATCATACCTGTGAGATCCACAGTTTTGGAGTGGAGGATGACAAAGAAAAAATATTTCTTGGGAAACCGCTTGATCTGGTTGCAACAGACCTTGGATTTATCAAGGAAAATGGAAAACTCGGGATGCATTTTCATGTAAAAGGATGCATGGACTGTGAGGCAAGAGTGCATATTCCGGGAAGATTTTCTGTATACAATTCGCTTGTGACAATGTTAGTCTGTCATTTGGCAGGAATCTCGGATCAGGCGATCTTAGACGGTTTAAATAAGGTACAAGTCAAAGGTCGTGTGGAAATGCTTCCGGTTTCGAAGGATTATTATCTGATCATTGACTATGCACACAACGAAGTCAGCACAAGAAGCGTGCTTACCACATTGATGGAATATCATCCGAAGCGTCTCATTTGTGTGTATGGTGGTGGTGGAAACCGCTCAAAACTGCGCCGTTATGATATGGGCGAGGTGACGGGTGAGATGGCAGATCTTTGCGTACTGACCTGTGATAACCCACGAGATGAAGAAATCCGTGATATCAATAATGATATCAAAGTCGGACTTGCAAAGAGCAATGGAAAATATATTGAGATTGATGACCGGAAAGAAGCGATTGCTTACTGCATGGTCAATGCCCAGCCGGGAGATATGATCGTATTACTTGGAAAAGGGCATGAAGATTATCAGGAGATCCGCGGCGTGAAGTACCATTTTGATGAGAGAGAGGCAGTTGCTGAGATATTAGATGAGATCAAAGAAGGAAAGCGTACACGCACGGTGTAATAATCACACAAAACTGGAGGAAATATTTTGAATACAATTACCGTAGAAGAACTGGCACAGAATGGAACAGAAGGATTGCAGCTTATCGATGTCCGCCCGGAAAATGATTTCCTGCGCGGAGCAATCGATGGCGCCATAAATCTTCCGTTGGAAAAGATTGAGGCGGGTGAGACAGATATATTAAAGAAAGATGTGCCTGTTTATCTGTACTGCCATGTTGGAGAGAACAGCCGGGATGCCGCTGAAATATTGGAGGATGAAGGCTTTGCAACCGTCAACTTAGAGGGTGGCTACCGTGCATGGTTAAGATACCAGCTCACGCGCGTGACAATGGAGGACGATTCGAGAAAAGAGCGCACCGAGCAGATCGAAAAAAGCCTGATCAAAAAATTCAGAAAACCAATCTGGAGCCGGTTTACCAAAGCACTGCATGATTATGAAATGATAAAAGACGGCGATAAGATCGCGGTATGTATTTCCGGTGGAAAAGATTCCATGCTTTTAGCAAAGTTATTTCAGGAATTATACCGCCATGGCAAACGCAATTTTGAACTCGTTTTCTTATGCATGAATCCGGGCTATAATGAGGAAAACTGGCGCATTATTCAGGAAAATGCAAAACTTCTGGATATTCCGCTCACAACATTTGAAACGCAGATCTTCGATTCTGTTGCGGAGGTAGATAAGAACCCTTGTTATTTGTGTGCAAGAATGCGGAGAGGATATCTGTATTCCAAGGCAAAAGAGTTAGGCTGTAATAAAATCGCACTGGGACATCATTTTGATGATGTGATCGAGACGATTCTTATGGGAATGTTATACAGCGGCAAAGTGGAGACCATGATGCCAAAGCTTCACAGCCAGAATTTTGAGGGCATGGAACTGATCCGCCCACTATATCTGGTGAAGGAAGAAGACATAAAGGCATGGCGCGATTACAACCGCCTGCAGTTTATCCAGTGTGCCTGCCGTTTTACCGAAAACTGTACAAGCTGTGGTGGTGCAAAAGGTTCGAAACGCGAGGAGATGAAAGATCTTGTTACGGAACTTCGCAAAAAAAGTGAGTTTATCGACAGCAATATTTTTAACAGTGTCAGCAATGTGAATTTAAAGACGATCATTGGTTATAAAAAAGATGGAGAGTACCACAATTTCCTGGATGATTACGATGCCAGGTAAAAGCGGATTTTTCGTGTATAAATGGGCGAATAAATATGGTAGAAAATTGAGGCGAAATTCCTTACTTTTAAAGTAGGGATTCGTTTGGTGTTGAGAAAGGAATCCTGGGTTGCGGGGTTCCTTTTTTTGCGTGGAGGATTTGGAGTGAAGCGGTGCGGGGGAGTGTGGTGGTGCACTGCGGGTTCTTTTGTTGGCTGTGAAAGAGTGGCACACTTTGTTCCACAAAGTGGCGCCCCTCGATGCCGCGGGCGGGCTGTGCAAAGAGCTGACCTTTTTGAGACTCTGGCAGGGAATTAGCAATTCTTAGTGTGTCTGTCGAACCGCAGTGGTGCTCTGCCACGGAAGGCAGAGCAAGTTCTGATGAGCCACGGATGGCTCATTCAGAACGCCCACGTCCGGCATCCAACTCACCCCGTCAGACACACTTAGAATTACTTATTCCCGAACAACGGAACAAAAAGCGTCAGAGCTTTGCACAGCCCACCCACGGCCCACAGGCTCGCCAAATTTCCTAAAAAAGAACACACAAAAAAGATCACTTTAGCCCACAAACGAAGCCTTTTACACTGAAACCACCCACGAAAGGAGTTCACATACACAATGAAAGCCCATAAAACAATCACCTACGAATACAAAAACGCCCCAATCCCAGGCGGCGGGTACGTTACCGGTCTGTTGTACCATCCAAAACAGCCCGGCATCCTCTACGCCAGAACGGATATTGGCGGTGTTTACCGGTATGAATACGAAAAAAAACGTTGGAAAAGTCTTATTGACAGTGTAAGCATGGAGGACATTTCAGAAACATTTCCGATCGCATGCGCACTGGATGAAAAGAAACCGGAACGCTTGTACATTATGAGCGGTATTAACGGACAGGGCTATGGAAAATTTTCAATTTCAGAGGATTATGGAGAGACATTTATCCATAAAAAAATTCCGGTGACCGTTCATGGCAATCTGTGTGGAAGAGGAACCGGATACCGTCTGGTGGTAGATAAGAATGATGAAAATATACTTTATTTTGCCAGTCAGTTAGATGGGTTATGGAAAACCACAGACAGGGGAGATACCTGGGAGAGATTTCCTTTGGAGGAAAATTATATGACCTGTGTCTGGGTGTCAGACGATTCAAAGACGATCGTTGCAGGAACCGCAGGATATACGACAAGGGAAAGTGATACGCTGCGCGGCCACAGCCTGTATGTTTCTTATGATGCAGGGCAGACATTTGAAAAACTGATGCAGCCGGAAAATGTCATGATCAGTGACAGCAAAATGAACGGTCTTGTCGCATCACGCTACGATTATGATGGAACTTACCTTTATGTGACGATGAATGTAACCGGAAGATGGAACTATGTGGTTGATCTTGGATACAGCTGCGATTCCGGAGATGTGATCGGTGGAAAGGTATTACGATATTATTTTTCAGATGGAAAGATTGCAGGGTATGATGATATCACGCCGGATGTGAACGGCGCTCTGACAAGAAAATTTTTAAATTATGGTTTTGGCGGTATTTCCTCCTGCAGAATGATGTCTGGACTTCTGGTGTGTGCGACGCTTTGCCGGGAAAAAGAGAGTGATGAGATCGTATATCTTTCCAAAGATTATGGCAGCAGTTGGAGTGTGAGTCTCTGCGGACTGGAAAAGGGGGATTTATATTTCAATACCTCCTACATGAAACCGGAATATAACGGAAATCATTGTCTGCTGCACTGGATGAGTGATATTAAGGTCAATCCGTTTGATCCAAATGAGTTATGGTTTAATTCGGGAACCGGCGTTTTTATGACGGATGCACTGCTCAGTGAGCATCCGCGCTATCATGATGCATGTACAGGGATTGAGGAGACGGTACATCTGAATGTATATGCACCGGTTGATGGGGAAGTACAGCTTGTGGATATCGTCGGAGACCTCGGTGGATTTGCTTTCCGGAATCTTGATGAACCATGTAAAAATTCTTTTGATGACAGCGACGGCAACCGTTACATTACCTGTATCAACGCAGATATTTCCGATACAGACAGTAACCTTGGGATTGTGACAGCAAGGGGAAACTGGAAAGGAAAAACCAAAGGCGGTCTGGTGCGCACCTGTGATAATTTTAAAACATTTGAACGGATCGGCATGCCGTTTGGCATCAATGCAGAGGTTGACAAAAAATTACACGAGATCGAAAATCCGAATGTCAATGCCGGATGGGTGGCAATGTCACCGGACGGCGTTAATATCGTCTGGTCGGTAGCGGATGGGATAAGGCTTCCGGTGGAACTGGTACTTGTCAGCAACGACGGTGGGGACAGTTTTCAAAAAGCAAGGGTATTTGATCTGAAAGGACGGTCTGTTGAGACAGGATATCTGAAAGTATTTTCCGACCGCAGCAGTAAAGATTTATTTTACGGTTTTGGTGGAACTTCCGAAATGTATGTGAGCAGGGATGGAGGAAGAAACTTTTATCAGAAACAGCCGCAAGAAACATTTCCGATTTGTGATTTTGGCTATATTGATACTGCAAACAAGACAGAAGTGCGCGGTGAGGGAGGAAAGACCGGCATATTTTATCTGGCACTGGGTGATGCAGGACTCTATAAATTCTGCTATGACACCAAAACAGAAGAAACTCATGTGAAACGCCTGACAGACGAGGGGGATGCATGTTACCGCATGGGACTCGGTGTGATCGGTGAGGACAGTGATTATCTGACAGAGGAAAAAGCAATTTATTTCTGTGGCCGTCTTGATGGGGAATATGGTTTTTACCGCACGCTCGACGAAGGAAAGTCATACGAACGGCTGAATCAGAATAACCAGATGTACGGCGAGATCAACAGTATGGATGGAGATAAAAGAAAGTTTGGCAGATTTTTCCTTGCGACCGGATCACGCGGTGTTTTGTACGGCGAGATGAAACGTTAGAACTGGAAAATATAGCAGGAAGAAAAATAAATTGCTGGAGAGAACAATTTGTTTACCGGGGTTTTCAGGATTCAAGGCAAATGAAAGAAAATATTCGTATAAGAAAGGAAAAAGCAGATGAGAGTTTACGAAGAAAATAACAGGCTTGTAATTGCAGATGGAACATCGACATTATGGTTAGAGCCATGGGGAGAAAATTCTTTCCGTGTGCGCATGACAAAAGAGGCACGGATGGATGCGCAGGACTGGGCACTGACTGAGGAGGTAAAAAAATGTCCGCTTCAGGTTACGTGTAAGGAAATTGATACGACAGATCCGTGGTACAAAGGCGAGGAGTTTGCAAAATATCATCAGACCGGAAAAGTTTACACCGTTAAAAATGGAAAAATCACGGCGGTGATCTCCCCGGAGGGATGGATCAGCTATTATAATCAGAAGGGAGAACTTCTGACCGAAGAGTACTGGAGAAACAGAAATCGGATCAACCGTTACTGTGTGCCGCTGCGTATTGACGCGAGAGAGTTAAAACCGATTCCGGGCAGTACAGATTACGAACTGACCATGCGCTTTGAGGCATTTGAGGATGAAAAAATATTTGGTATGGGACAGTATCAGGAGAAAAATCTGAATAAAAAAGGTGCGATGTTAGAATTGGCGCACAGAAACAGTCAGGCAAGCGTACCGTTTATGGTTTCAAGCAGAGGCTATGGATTTTTCTGGAACAACCCGGCAATCGGAACAGCAGTTTTTGGTGCCAACAAGACAGAGTGGTACGCAAAGAGCACGAAGAAACTGGACTATTTTATCACGGCAGGAGACACTCCGTTTGAAATCGAGGAACAGTATTCAGCGGCAACCGGAAGAACACCGATGATGCCGGAATATGGTATGGGATACTGGCAGTGCAAGCTGCGTTACCGCAACCAGAATGAAATCCTTGCAGTTGCAAGGGAACATAAAAAGCGTGGACTTCCAATGGATGCGATCGTCATCGACTTTTTCCACTGGACAATGCAGGGGGAATTTAAATTTGAGCCGAGAGACTGGCCGGATCCGAAAGCGATGGTGGATGAATTAAAGAGCATGGGAATCGAGACGGTTGTCTCTGTCTGGCCGACGGTGGACGAGCGCAGTGAAAATTACGGCGAGATGAATGACCGGGGATATCTTGTCACCCCGGACCGTGGACTTTCCTATCATATGAGCTGGATGGGGAATACGGTATTTTACGATGCAACCAATCCGGGTGCGCAGAAGTTTGTATGGGAAAAGTGTAAGGAAAATTACTATAAAAACGGAATCCGCTGTTTCTGGTTAGATGAGGCGGAACCGGAGTATGGACCGTATGATTTTGACAATTACCGTTATTATGAGGGACCGGCACTGCAGTGCAGCAACGTTTATCCGGTTGGCTATGCAAAAGGATTTTATGATGGACTGAAAGCGGAGGGAGAAAAAGATATCATGAGTCTGGTGCGCTGTGCATGGGCGGGCAGCCAGAAATATGGTGTACTTACCTGGTCCGGTGATGTGTATTCATCTTTCCGCTCTATGAGAGAGCAGCTGCAGGCAGGGCTTAATATGTGCGTGGCTGGTATTCCGTGGTGGACTTCGGATATTGGAGGATTCCTTGGCGGGGATATCAAAGATCCGGCATTTAAGGAGCTTTTGGTGCGTTGGTTTGCCTGGGGGGCATTCTGTCCGGTATTCCGTATGCATGGAGAGCGTTCTCCGTGGTATGAAAGAGAGCAGGAGTTTATCGATGGGGTGCGTCAGCTGACATCCGGTCAGGATAATGAAGTGTGGAGCTTTGGAGAGGATAATTATGAGATCCTGAAAAAATATCTGTTTATCCGTGAACGTCTGCGCCCATACATCCGCAGTTGTATGGAACAGGCAAGCAAGACAGGAGCACCGGTGATGCGTCCACTGTTCTTTGATTTTGCAGAGGATAAAGAGAGCTGGAACGTGGAAGATGCATATATGTTTGGCCCGGATCTTTTAGTGGCGCCTGTTATGGAAGCAGGGGCAACAGAGCGCAGAGTTTATCTGCCGTCAGGAACGAAATGGACGGATGCTTATACGAAAAAGGTATATGAGGGCGGAAATTATGTGACAGTACCGGCACCGATCGATGTGATTCCGGTATTTATGAGAGAGGGAACCTCTTATGCGATCTATGAATAAAATTCCTATGAATTAAAAAAATCCCCCATGCAGTGTTTGCAGCCACTGCATGGGGGATTTTCATATTAAGAAGGGGGTTTTGTCATATTGACGATAGAAACCCAACTGTTAAATATTTAACAGCAAATTCATTATGCACCCAAAAGTACTAAAAATCCAGTGAACATATTGTGAATTTTTGTATTTTTATTGTTAATAAATGCGTTACTGTTCAGACCATTGTAAAAACTGACGAAATTTAAAAAAATATATTTGTG
>ERZ1026854.1429-NODE-1429-length-15052-cov-4.234980_pt1 | contig 15052 bp, 11 predicted proteins | sample MGYA00380157_ERZ1026854 | MGnify/ENA primary metagenome ERZ1026854 (study PRJEB33269, sample SAMEA4719793) | human gut metagenome | biome: human-associated habitat; feature: organic feature; material: feces | place: Cameroon | collected 2013-10 ...
CCACGCAGGCGAAGTGGCATAATGAAAGAATTGTCCCTATCTATGCGAGTGCCGATTGTCTCCCCCGCGAACGACGGATAATCTTGTAGAGAATTGCCCCTAACTGAGTGGCGGGAGAAATACCGGCGTGTCCGGAAAGAGGGGGTTCATCTAATTAAGAGTTCGCGCCGTTCAACTCTTGTAGAGGAAGAATCCTCGCTCATTCAGGGTGCGATAATACGCTAACCCTATGAAAAAAGTTACATCCTTCAAAAAGGAGAAAAATATGAAAATATTATTTGTTGCATCTGAAGCAATGCCGTTCGTTCGCTCGGGCGGACTCGGCGACGTTGCGGGCGCGCTTCCAAAAGCACTCAATGCGCAAGGTCACGATTGCAGGGTGATAATCCCGTTTTACAAAGAAGAAATCAAAGAAACGTATCGCGATACGGTCAGATTCGTTGCGTCCACTTTTGTGGATTTGAGTTGGCGTCGTCAATACTGCGGAGTGTACGAGGCGGCGTACGACGGTGTGACATACTATTTTGTGGACAACGAGTATTATTTCAAGCGCAAAGGACTTTACGGCCACTTTGACGACGGCGAACGCTTTGCGTTCTTCTCCAAAGCGGTGCTCGAAGTGCTGCCTCTCATCGATTTCTTCCCCGACGTGATTCACGCAAACGATTGGCACACGGCTCTTACTCCCGTGTTCCTCGACGTGTTCTATCGCGCAAGCGAGGAATATCAACGCATCAAAACCGTGTTTACCATTCACAATATCGAGTTCCAAGGCAAGTACGGCGACAATCTCATCGGAGATATTCTCGGTTTGCCGGACTGGGCGCGTCCGCTCGTGATGAACGGCGATTGCGTCAACTATATGAAGGGCGGTATAGAATCCTCCAATGCCGTTACGACGGTCAGCGAAACGTATGCGCAAGAAATTCTCGATCCCTTCTATTCCTACGGGCTTGAAGGTATTCTTTCAAACCGCAGATACAAACTTCACGGAGTTGTCAACGGCATAGATCAAACGCTTTACGATCCAAAGACGGACAAGAGATTGTTTGCAAATTATACCGTCAAAAACTACGCCGTCAAGAAAGCGGAAAACAAAAAGGCAATTTGCGAAATGATCAATTTGCCCTTTGACGAAAATCGTCCTCTCATCGCAATGGTGACAAGGCTCACCGAGCAAAAGGGACTCGACCTTGTCGGCGCCGTGATTGACGACATTATGCGCGCGGACGTTCAAGTCGTTGTGCTCGGCACGGGCGATTGGAAGTACGAAAACATGATGAAATCCGTCGAGGAGCGTCATCCAAACAAGTTCAGAGCAATCCTTGCGTTTTCAAGCGACCTTGCGTCCAAACTGTACGGCGCAAGCGACATCTTCCTTATGCCGTCCAAATTCGAGCCGTGCGGATTGTCCCAGCTCATTGCAATGAGATACGGCTCCGTGCCCGTGGTGCGCGAAACGGGCGGCCTTAAAGACACCGTGCCCGCGTTCAATCCCGAAACGGGCGAAGGCAAGGGATTCACGTTCAAGACCTACAACGCATACGATATGCTCGACGCGGTGTGGCGTGCATACGCAACCTACAACGACAAGGACAACTGGGATTTGATTGTTCGAAACGATATGAAGTCGGATTTCGGTTGGGACGTCAGCGCAAAGAAATATGTCGAGATCTATCAAAATCTTTGATAAAAAATAATATTTACGTCGCAACGACAATGCGACGCATAAAAAAAGAAAATATAATTATCTTTCGTCCGGGGGAAAGCGGAAGGAAGGAAAGGATATGAAATTCAACATTACGCAAAAGGAAATCGAAAATCATATTTCCGGCGTGCTCACCAGTTATTTCGGCGTCAAAGCCGAAGACGCCAGCAAGGCGCAAATCTACCGCGCAACTTGCATGGTCATCAGAGATTTGCTCACGTCCGAGCGTGTCAACTTCAAAAAAGAGTGCCGCGCCCAAAACGCAAAACAAGTCTACTATATGTCCATGGAATTTTTGCTCGGGAGATCCCTTCGCAACCATCTTTTCAACATGGGTATCACCGACGAGGTGACGAAAGCGGTTGAAAGTTTCGGCGTGAAGATGGACGAAATCTATGCTTTCGAGCCCGACGCTGGGCTCGGTAACGGCGGTCTTGGCAGACTTGCCGCCGCATATATGGACTCGCTCACGTCTTGCGATTATCCCGCAAACGGATTCTGCATCCTTTACGATTACGGCATTTTCAAGCAAGTTATCGTTGACGGTTGGCAACTCGAACAGCCCGACGATTGGCTCAAAATGGGCGACGTTTGGCTCAATCCTCGTCCCGAAGAAACTTATCAGGTCAGATTCGGCGGTGTGGTGGACCAAAACTGGCAAGACGGCAAGCTTACCGTTACGCAAAGAGATTGCACCGTCGTCAACGCAGTGCCGTACGATATGAACGTGTCCGGCTACAACACCAGTGCGGTCAACCGTTTAAGACTTTGGAAGTCGCAAGCTCCGCAAGATTTCGATATGGATATGTTCAGCAAAGGCGAATATATCAAGGCGAGTGCGGCAAAGGCTATGGCGGAGTCCATCAATAAGGTGCTTTATCCCGCCGACGACCACATCGAAGGCAAATCGTTGCGCCTTAAACAACAATACTTCTTCGTTTCGGCGTCCATTCAATCCATTTTGCGCCGTCACTTGAAGTTCAATCCGAGCCTTGATAACCTTGCGGACAGAGTTGCGATCCACATCAACGACACGCACCCGACGCTCTGTATTCCCGAGCTTATGCGTCTTCTTCTCGACGAGTACGGCTACGGCTGGGATCAAGCGTGGGACATCGCAACGCACGTCGTTTCTTACACCAACCACACGGTTATGGCGGAAGCTCTCGAAAAATGGCCGCAAAGTCTTTTCCAAAGCCTGCTTCCCAGAATTTATCAAATCGTGCAGGAAATCAACCAGCGTTTCTGCGGCGAGTTGTGGGCGTTCTATCCCAACAACTGGGACGTTGTCAACCGCAACGCAATCCTTTCGAACGGGCAGGTTAAAATGGCAAATCTCTGCCTTGTGACTTCGCACACCATAAACGGCGTCAGTGCGCTGCACAGCGATATTCTCAAAAACGACGTTTTTGCGGATTACTATCGCATGCACCCCGAAAAGTTTACCAACGTTACCAACGGCATCACGCACAGACGTTGGGTTGCCGAGGCAAATCCCCGCCTTGCGTCCCTCATCAACGAGCTTATCGGCGACGGCTGGCTCAAAGACGCAGACAAATTGCAAGACTTGCAAAGATATATGGGCGACAGACAGGTTCTCGACCGCCTTGCCGACATCAAGCGTCAAAACAAGCAAGACCTTGCAAAGTATATCCTCGAACACAACAACGTCGAGGTCAACCCCGACAGCATCTTCGACGTGCAAGTGAAGAGATTGCACGAGTACAAGCGTCAACTTCTCAACGCTCTCAATATCCTCGATTTGTATTTGCAAATCAAAGATAATCCCAATCTCGATATCCAACCGCGCACGTTCATTTTCGGCGCAAAAGCGGCAAGCGCATACTATATGGCAAAGCAAATCATTCGCTTTATCTGTGCGCTGGGCGATCTCGTCAACAACGATCCCGACGTCAAGGGCAGACTTAAAGTCGTGTTCCTTGAAAACTACCGCGTATCCCTTGCCGAAATCATCATGCCGGCAGCCGAAGTCAGCGAGCAAATTTCTCTCGCAGGCAAAGAAGCAAGCGGCACGGGCAATATGAAGTTTATGATCAACGGCGCACTCACCATCGGCACGCTCGACGGCGCAAACGTTGAAATCCATCAAGAAGTCGGCGACGGCAACATTTTCCTTTTCGGTATGCTTGCCAACGAGGTCGAAGAGCTTTGGAGAAAGGGCTACAATCCCTCTCATTATTATCAAACCAATCCACGTATTAAACGCCTCGTCGACACTCTCCGTCAAGGCATCAACAACATCTCATTCGGAGAAATTGCCGATTCGCTTACCACAGGGCGCGGAGGGCAACCCGACAGCTATATGGTTCTTGCCGACTTCGACAGCTATTCCGCCGCACAACGTCGCGTGAACGATACCTATCTCGACAAGGAAACGTGGAATCGTATGTCCCTTGTCAACATCGCAAAAGCGGGATTCTTCGCAGCGGATAGGTCGGTGGAGGAGTATGCCACTCGCATCTGGAACCTGAAAAAAGTGCACAAATGAGCAAATAGCTGTGTCGAGCCGTTGCTTGTATTTGTGCAACGGCTTTCGCAAAATTGTTCGAAGACAGATTTCGAGCCGCAACGGCGGCGAGCCATGGAGCGCCGAGCTTGATGGAAAGTACAAGCGACTGCGCCGTGTTGTTGGCCACGCCTGGCGCACAAAGCGCAGTGGCATAATGAGAGAACGATACTTATCTATTCGAGTGCCGAGTGTGTCCCCACGCGGAGCGGACGCCGTGGGTTCCCTTTTAAGGGGGAACGGCGGTAGGGGAAACACGTGAGGAAGGGGGAAATTGTAATTAAAATGCTCCCCCTACACTCTTGTAAGAGAATGACAGATAAGAGAACAACGAGTATGTACAATCCTCTACTCAACAAAAAGCCGTATGGCGCAAGCGTGCAAAATCAAGAAACACGCATAACTTTTCCTGTCGATAACTCTCTTCAAATCAAGAGAGTTTTTGTCGTATTGCGACAAGTTTTCGGAGAGGGAGGAGAGGTTGCAGGCGATTGCCTGCGATATGAATTGCCCTATTCTCACAGCGACGAAACGCAAGACTTTTTTGTCGGAGCGTTTTCGCTTTCCGAGTGGGGTATTTGGAAGTATCGCTTTGAAGGTGAACTTGCAGACGGCGAACTTGCGTTTTTCGGAAGAGGGCTTGACGGCGTTGCCATAAGAGGTGATTGGTTGCCTGAATGGCAGTTGACCGTCACAAAATTCGACTATAAAACCCCGAATTGGGCAAAACAAGGCGTAACGTATCAAATATTTGCAGACAGGTTTTGCAAAGTCGGCGACAAGCCTTTTACAAAAAAAGGCAGGTTGCACGGCGATTGGTATGAGCGTCCCGACATCGCAGAGGACGGCAAAGATTATCGCGCGGACGACTTTTTCGGCGGCAATATCAACGGTATTATTTCAAAACTGGATTATTTGCAATCCCTCGGTGTGAGCCTGATTTACCTTTCGCCTATTTTCGAGTCTTGCTCGAATCATCGCTACGACACCGGCGATTATCTAAAAATCGATCCGCTTTTCGGAACGGAAGAAGAGTTTTCGAATCTGATAGAAAAAGCAAGCGAAAGATGCATAAAAATCATGCTTGACGGAGTGTTTAATCACACCGGTTCGGACAGTATATATTTCAACAAATACGGCACTTACGACAGCCTCGGCGCATACCAAAGTAAGCAGTCGCCTTATTACGATTGGTACTTCTTTTCGCAATATCCGAACAAATATGCTTGTTGGTGGGGTAGCACGGTCGTGCCCACCGTCAACAAGAGCGCAAAAGGATTTTGCGATTTGATTTTGGGTGACGGCGGCGTGGTTGACAAGTGGTCAAAGTTGGGAGTAAAAGGCTGGCGTCTTGACGTTGTGGACGAGTTGCCCATAGACTTCACCGACAAACTTTGCGCTCGCATAAGGAGCGAGGGCGAAGATATGCTCATAGTCGGAGAAGTGTGGGAGGACGCTTCAATCAAGATAGCATACAGCAAGTGGCGGCCGTATTTCATGGGCGAGCAGCTCGATTCCGTCATGAATTATCCCTTTAAAGAGGCGATTTTGGCATACGTTCTGAACGGCGATAAAAACGCGTTCATCGCGGACGTTACAACGGTGCTCGAACACTATCCCAAGCAATCTCTCGACGTGCTCATGAACCTTGTGGGCAGCCACGATACCGCACGCGCAATAACCGTGCTTTCGGGCATAAAAGCTCCGCGGACAAAAAAAGACAGAGCAAATTTCGTTCTTTCGCAAGAGCAATACGACCTTGCAAAGCGCAGGTTGAAAGTTGCAAGCGCGCTTCAATATACGCTCCCCGGCGTTCCGTGCGTTTTCTACGGCGACGAAGCCGGAAAACAAGGATTTGAAGATCCGCTCAATCGCGGCACTTATCCGTGGGACAGAGAAGATACCGAACTTGTCGAGCATTATCGCGCATTGGGCAAAATAAGAGAGCAGTATAAAGACTTGTTGCAGGGAGAAACGCATTTTATACCCGATGCCGACAAACTCGTTTTCGAGCGTGTTTGCGCCGACGGCGTATTGCGAGTCGAATCGCAAGGTTTGGGGCTTTCGATAAGCGTAAACGGAAAAGTTGTGATGTCAATTAACAAATAGACTATTTATTGTGTGGCATTGTCCCACGCCAAAACATAATGAAAGGCACGCAACCGCGTGCCTTTTGTAAAAACACCAACCGATTGTGACGGCACAACAGCAAGCAAGTACTCGATCGAAATTGCGGTTTGAATAAAGTCGAAACAGTCGGTGATAACGAATCCACATCGGGTGCGGGTCTCCCGCCCTCTCGTCATTCCGAGCGTAAGCGTGGGAATCCAGCGCAGCGGAATGCGCCTATCGGCGTGAAAAGCACGCACCCACCAAGCAAGCACTCGCTCGGAATTGAGGCTTGAGTTTTTGTCCCTCTTATTTTGAGAGAGAAGAGTGGTTGCGCGGTAGAGATTGCGAGAACAAGTGCGGTCAGTGGCAACCGCCACTGTGTTTTCGTTTCTATTTAGGGGATTCCCACGTCGCTTTGCTCCTCGGAATGACATTTGAGGTGGTTGCCATAACCGCAACGCTGTTTGAGCAATGGTGCGCGGTTAGGAAGACTAAAAAAGCGATATATAAAAGGAAGGCACGGGGAAAACCGTGCCTTCCGTAAGCATATCGCTTTTTTAGTCTGCGTCGAGCGCGTCCAACCTTATTTGTTTCTTTTCCTCTTTTGTGAGTTTTCTGCCTTTTGTGATTTGTTTGCTGTCACCGTGTTTGACAAAGAGCATCAACACGATTGCGATGACAATGCACACTGCGCTGTAAAGGAAGAGGTATTGGTTGCCGCCTGCGTCCATAATCGCGCCGCCGATTGCGGGAGTGATAGCCTGTGCGGACATTGTTGCCACATAGTAGTAGCCGGTGTATTGACCGACTGTTTCCGCCGTGGAAAGCTCTGTGACCATCGGGAACGTGTTGACGTTTGCGATGATGAGTCCAAAGCCTGCGATGAGGTAGAATAGCGCAAACAGCACTGCAGGGACGGCGGCTTTATCGCTTGGGCGCACCGAAAAGCAGATGAGTACAAATGACACGACAGCCATACCAAAGCCAATCATAATGGATTTTCTTCTGCCGATTTTTGCTGCCATATATCCGACCGGGATGAAAGCGATTGCGCTTATACCCATCGAAACGCCCGATATAATGGACGCGATGCCCGCAGAAAGGTTGAGGGATTTTGTGGTGTAGATTGAAAGGTTGGACGATACGGCATTGTAGCCCATAAACCACATGAAGATTGACGCCAAGATGAGGAGAAACGATTTGAGTCTTCCTTTTTCGAGATCACTCTTTCCTGCCCAAAGCTCTTTGAGAGATTGACGTTTTTTCTTCGTGTTTTCAACAACTTGCTGGGCAAACTCAAGCGTTTCGGGTGCGATTTCCTCTTTTGCAGTGCCGTTGACAAGTTCTTGCACTTCTCCGTCGGGCTTGCTGTCGAGATTGTATTCGGCGTCGCCTTCGGCAATAAGTTCTTCCGCAAATTTTTCTGCTTCGGGATTTTCGCCGTCGGCAAAGTCGTCGATTTCGTATTTTTTGCAGATTTCTTGGCATTTTGCAACCATCTTACGCTCGTTGACAAGGGCGAGGAATCCTGCAAGGAGCAAGAGCATACCTGCCGCAACCGAGCCGAAAATGATGACGTAGTTTTCAAGGCGTTGACCAAACAAAACAATCGTGTAAATCAAAAATGCGATTGCGCCGCCGATGCCGCCGCAAAGATTGATGATTGCGTTTGCTTGCGAGCGCAGGGGCTTTGGCGTGACGTCGGGCATAAGCGCGACTGCGGGGGAGCGGAACGTTGCCATTGCGATAAGCACCAAAAGAAGAATAACCATGTATACGACAAGGCTCTTGATGCCGGCGTCGGTTTTGGTCAAATTTTCGTGGACTTCGTTGCTTATATAATTGTTCATGCCGGCGGCAACGTACTTTTTGTAAGCGGCGTTGCTGTCAACGATTTCCTGATAGGTTTTGCCGGTGGGAGAAGTTGCGCTCAAATCCTCCACGACTTCGCCGTCATAGTAGTAAGTGGTTGCGCCCAACATATTGAGCACCGCTTTCTTTGACGTCATCTTGCTGTCGTAGCGCAATGATACAAATTGGTCTCTTGTGACCTTGTTGTTGTTCAGATAAGTCAAATCGCAATAGTTTGCGCTGCCTTCTTTTCCGGCGACCGCATTGTCATACCAATCTTCGAGCAATGGTTGCATAAAGGTGTCGTCGTTGAGTTTTGCTTCAATCGATGCGGTCAAATCTTGAGCTTTTGCTTGTTGTTTGAGTGTTGCGACAGGGACAAACACCATAAGCACAACGGCGCATACCGTGCCTATCACGATAAACGGAGTGCGGCGCCCCCATTTTTTGACAAGTTTGCCTTTTGCGTTGTCGCTGAGCTTGCCAAAGAGAGGCAACATGAACAGAGACAGCAGGTTGTCAAGTCCCATGATAAGTCCGCGCGCCCAACTGGGCAAGCCGTAGGCATGCTCCAAAAGGAGAGGTACGACAAAGTCGTACGCTGTCCAAAACAGCATGATGATCGCAAATGCGAAGCCGACCTTAAAGGTCTGCGGATAGTCGAGTTTGAGAGGCGGTCTGCCTTTCTCGTCGAGCACTGGTGCCGGCTTTTCTTTTTTTCTCATAACTTACTCCTATAAAGAGAATATCCATAAATATATACGCACGTGCGCGTAATAAAATAGATAAGTATATTATAATGTAAAAATGTCGGATTGTAAATACTCAAAAAAGCTCAAAAGTGTGTTTTTTTAAGGAAAATTTAACGTTGCGCACGGCAGAAATCAAATGGGAATAAATCCGTAGCACAGCGTGCCTATCACGGCGGATATGATTATCAACCATATAGGTTGCAGAGTTTTTCCTTTGATTCTGATAAGCGACAGCCCGAAAAGCAATGCGAAAAGGCAAGTGTCTATCACATCGAATTGTACGGGTTCGTGCGAAAGCACGCTCGATACGCCCAAAAGCGTGGACAAAACGAAGCCCACGAAAACGGCAATCAAAAGCCCCGTAACGGTTGAGCGCACGTACACGAACACGCTTTGCACGGCAGGTTTTTTGATGAAATTCGAAAAGGCAAGCGCAATCAGGGTGATGATGACAAGCGAGGGCAAAACCACTCCGAAGGTTGCGCAAATCGCGCCGAGTATGCTTTCTCCTACTCCTGCCGATTGCAGCACCGATACTCCCGTGTAGGTTGCTATGTTGACGGCAAACGGCCCCGGAGTGCTCTCGGAAATTGCAATGAAAGACTGCACTTCGTCAAGCGTAAGCCAACCTTTTTCGACAACCTCCTGACTTATCATGGGGATCATTGCCTGTCCGCCTCCGATGGTGAAAAGTCCTATCTTGAAAAACGTCCAAAAGAGTTGAAGATATATCATTTTTCTTCGCCTCCTTCGTCGGATTTCGTCGGAGCAATCGGGCTGAGAATATTGATTGAATTTTGCAAATCACCGCTTTTATCGTTTAAATCGTGTGGATAAACTGTGTTTTCGCGCACGTATTCGTCTTTTTCGAGGGTGCGGCCTATGCGCTCGTTGTAGTATTCGGGCGTGCCGACGGAGTGCAAAACCTTCTTGTCGTAAATCTGTTTTAGGCGTGCCGCAACGCATGCTATAACGATGGTTGCAAGTATGATATAAATCACCCTTACGTTTGTCAGAAGCACAAGCAAAAACGACGCAATCATAAGCACGTATGACAGCAGATTTTTGCGCATGTCTTTGAAGAACGTGAATACGGCTTTTGCAATCAGCACCAGCACCGCCACTCGTATGCTCTTGAAAAAGTAACCTGCCCAAACGTTGTCCTTGACAAGTTCGATGACGTAGCTGAGAGCGATTATTACGACGAGAGAGGGAATTACGACGCCGATTGTCGCGGCGATACCGCCAAAAATGCCGCAACGCTTTACGCCTATATAAGTTGCGGTGTTTATCGCGATTGGCCCCGGCGTGCTTTCGGCAATGGCGAAAATATCGCTCAATTCGTCGTGAGTGATCCACTTTTGTTTTTTGACGAGTTCCGCTTCGATGAGCGAAAGCATGGCGTATCCTCCGCCAAAGGAAAACAAGCCTATTTTGAAAAATATGCCGAACAGTTTGAGTATGTCCAAAAGGTATTGTTTTCTGCTTTTCTTTTCCATGCGTTTTCGCCAAAAAAAGTATAACACTCGCCTGTATGTTTGTAAAGTGCGCAAAAACCTTTGCCAAACGGTGAAGTCGTGTTAAAATATAAATATGATACTTTGCGGATACGAAAAATTTTCAATGGTTGATTTCGACGGCAAAATCGCATGCACCGTGTTTACCGGCGGATGCAATTTCCGCTGTCCGTTTTGCCACAATGCGCCGCTTGTGGTGGGCAATGTCAAATCGCAACAAATAGATTGCAACGAAGTCTTTGATTATCTTCAAAAGAGAAAAGGGCTTGTGGACGCGGTTTGCGTGACGGGCGGCGAGCCTACGCTTCAACCCGATCTATGCGACTTTTTGGCAAAGGTGAGAGATATGGGCTATGCAACGAAGCTCGACACCAACGGACTTCGCCCCGACGTGCTCAAAGAGGTTTTGGACAAAAAACTTGTAGATTTCGTTGCAATGGACGTCAAAAACAGCCCCGAAAAGTATGCGCGCACGGTTGGCGTCAACAACGTGGATATGGGCAAAATCCTCGAAAGCATGCGCCTTTTGAAAGAGAGCGGAGTGGACTACGAGTTCCGCACGACCATAATCAAAGAGTTCCACACCGCCGACGATATGCAAAAAATCGCCTATCTCGTTTCGGGTGCGCCTCGCTATTTTATGCAAAAATACAACGACAACGATGGCTGCATTGCCCACGGCTACACCCCCGTCGACAAAGCGGACGCCGAAAAGTATATCGAGTACTTTAAGGGGAAGGTCGGCAAGGTGGAATTGCGCGGCTACAAATAAAACTGCGCTATTTGGCGAATAACCGTGTCAACGCCGTTTTGCTCACCCGTCACGTACATTTTAGTACGTTGGGCGGATTTGCAAAAAGGCGTTTCCCTGTTTTTCATCCAAATATCGCAGTTTTTTGTTTAGTAACTTGCCTTGTTCTTCATCTTAATATTGCGGTTGAGAAATCACACGTTTTTCAATGTGTGGAGGCGGTTATTTTATGGCGGATGTTTTTACGTTTACAAAACCTTGTTTCGCTTTGCAAAGAGGACATTCGTCCCATGCCTCTTTCGAGGACGCTTCGTATCCGCAACCCGAACAACGCCATGTGGTTGCTTTATCCTTTTTGTAGAGCGTGCCGTTTTTGAGCTGATTGTGCAAATCGTCAAAGATTTTCTTGTGCTGTTTTTCGACGTCGGCAAGCATTTTGAAAGTGTTTGCGACGTCTTCGAAGCCTTCCGAACGCGCGGTTTTTTCAAAGGATTGATACATCTTGATTTCGCTCTCGTGGTCTTCTGCGGCGAGAGCAAAGTTTTCCGTCAGATTCCATTTTTCTTTGAAAGGATAGCCTGCGTTGATTTGAATATTGTCGATTTGGTTTTTGCTTGCCTGCTGAATGAGAGTGTAGAGGAGTCTTGCGTGGTTAAACTCGTTGTACACCACCTTGTCCACGATTTCGGCAAGCGCGTTGTATCCCTCGTTGCGCGCGCCGTATTCGACAAATTGATAGCGCACGTACGCTTGCGTTTCGCCAACGTACGCACGGGCGAGGTTTTGATAGGTTTTGCTTTCGATAAGTTTCATAGTTGTCTCCTTTTGGTTTTTTGATAATTATTGCAAAAGCGACGAGTTTTTATTCGGTATAAAGGCGGCGAAAAGTCCGTTGTTTCGTTTTTGCCGTCAATTTGTCGCAAAAGGCTTTTAATAATCGCGCGAAAGTGGTATCATCATAAGCGAAAATGAAGTTTTCGCAACATCGTTGCACAAGGAGTTATATATGAGCGATTGCACTCACGATTGCGGTTCTTGCTCCAAGGACTGCTCGTCAAGAATTACGTTTGAAAAGCAAAATCCGCTTTCCAACGTGAAAAAAGTTATCGGCATTGTCAGCGGAAAGGGCGGCGTAGGCAAATCGTTGGTTACGTCGTTGCTTGCCGTGGGCAAGGCAAGAGAAGGCAAAAACGTTGCTATTTTGGATGCAGACATCACAGGCCCGTCCATTCCTCGCGCGTTCGGCATAAGAGGCACGGTTGAGGGCGACGCCAACGGAATTTATCCGCGTCAAAGCAATATGGGTATCAAAATCGTGTCCTCCAATTTGCTTCTGGACGACGAAACCGATCCTGTTATATGGAGAGGTCCCGTCATTGCCGGCATGGTCAAACAGTTTTGGACGGACGTCGTTTGGGACGACGTGGACTTTATGTTTGTGGACATGCCTCCGGGAACGGGCGATGTGCCGCTTACGGTTTTCCAATCGATAAAACTCGACGGCATCATCATCGTCACTTCGCCGCAAGACCTCGTGTCCATGATAGTTGAAAAAGCCGTAAAAATGGCAAACAAAATGAATATCCGCATCTACGGCGTGGTTGAAAACATGAGCTACATCGTATGCCCCGATTGCGGAAAACGCATCGAGATTTTCGGATCGGACAAGGTTGACAAGGTGGCAAAGGACTTCAACCTCAAAGTGCTGGGCAAACTGCCTATGGATCAAAAAGTCGCATTTGCGGTGGACAACGGCGACGTTGAAATTCTGAACACCGACGCACTCAAACCCGCTTTGGACGAAATAGAGAGTTAAATTTGTTTCGCAGTATGACAAGACGTGAATTAGCCGAATCGAACTTTGTTGCAGGATACAGTTGTGCGCAAGCGGTTGTCAAAGCCTTTGCAGACGTCACCGGTTTTGACGGCGAAGCGGCAATGCGCCTTTGCTCGTCTTTCGGCGGCGGCATGGGAAGGCTCAGAGAAGTTTGCGGAGCGGTGAGCGGAATGTTTATCGTCGAAGGGCTTTTGGAGGGCTATTTCGATCCGACCGAACAAGACGCGCAGGCACAAAAAGCAGCGCATTATGCGCGTATTCAAGAACTTGCAAGACGTTTTAAAGAGCGCAACGCATCAATCGTATGTCGTGAGATTCTTGGCGCAAGAGCAAGCACCAATCCCACTCCCGAAGCGCGAACTCCCGAATATTACAAAACGCGTCCGTGCGCAAAAATGTGCGGTGACGCGGCGGAAATCCTTGAAAACTTCTTGATTGAAAGAAAGTTGATTTGATGACGCAAAACGGTGTTTTTCTGTTGAAAATACCAACATAAAATGTCGATTTTGCAAATAATATACATATGAGCTTTTACGACGTCGTATATGAGCAAGTCAAAAAAATTCCGCACGGCAAGGTTGCAACCTACGGACAAATCGCTTGTCTTTGCGGTTCTCCGAGGGCATCGCGCGCAGTGGGGTATGCTTTGCATTTCAACCCCGATCCAAAGCACGTGCCTTGTTTTAGAGTGGTCAATCGTTTCGGAAGATGTGCGCCTGCATTTGCGTTCGGCGGTGCGGAAGTGCAAGCAAATTTGTTGCGTGCCGACGGTATAGAAGTTGACGAGGACGGTTACGTCGATTTGGCAAAATATCAATGGAATCCCGATCGAGATTGAAACAAAAGCAAAAATTTCGCATCAAAAAAAGCACACCGCGGTGTGCTTTTTTTATATCGTTTTGAAAGTTAATCGTTTGTTTTTCTTGCGTCTTTTTGAGCAAGAAGAAGATTGTATGCGTCGGCTTTTGCTTGCGCCAATGCGTCGTCGAGGGCGGAGCGTGCTTCGCTTAACGCTTTGACCACTTCGGATTGTTCGAGCATGCGTTGTATTGCTTGTTTGTCTTCTTGCGTTGCAGCTATATCGGCGGTTGCTTCATCGCATTTTTCTTGCAGATAGTTTATTGCGTTTTGCACCGCTTGCGAGCTTGTGTAGTCAACGTCGGCGGTGTAGTCGGAGATGAAGTTTTCCAAGTCGAACGAGAAAGACGAGAACGAACCGAGCAACGCTTGCGCTTTTTCGAGGGACGTTTTCACGTGTTCGGCAACCGTCAGAGCAGTTTTGGTTGCCAAAGAATAATCGTCTTTGTCATACGTTGCAAAGTTTGTAAAATAGTTCAGAGCGGTTTGATAGGCTTTGGCAAAATCCGTTCTGTCGTCGCAGTTTCTGTACGACGTGTTGAAAAGGCCGTTGAGTTCGTCTTTGTCAATCACGATTTTGCCATCTTGAATATAGTCTTTCACGAGAGAATTTGCAACGTCAGCGGGCAGTGAAGCCATCGCTTCGACGTCGTTTGCCGAGAGTGAGTAGACGGGGTTTGCAATAAGAGCGTTTTGGCAGGAACGGTAAAATTCAAGCGACAGTTTGCTTGTGCTTGCCACTGCCAATTTAGCAGCCGCCAAAGTTTGTTTTGCCACCGGGATACTGCCGATGGGGGATTGCGCGAACGCATCCGCCAGCTTGTTGTAGAAATATTGCACGCACACGGCGTTTTCGATTGTTTGCGTTGCGCTGTCGAAAACAAATTGCGCGCGATTGACTGCGTCCATGTATGTGTCGTCGAATTTTTGCGTGAGGTCGGATTGCAACTCGTTTGCTTTGGTTATGAGATCCTGCGTGGTTTTGCTCAACGCCTCGTCCAAAGCAAGTCCGTTTTCGACGGCTTTTTGCACAAGACGATAAGTTGCAATGTCGAGATTTTGTATCGCTTGATTTTCGGGATGTTGCGCCTTCAACGTTTCGAGCTCGTTTTCAAGCACGAAGTCGCACGAGTTTGAAA
>ERZ1026854.1431-NODE-1431-length-15033-cov-12.090666_pt1 | contig 15033 bp, 8 predicted proteins | sample MGYA00380157_ERZ1026854 | MGnify/ENA primary metagenome ERZ1026854 (study PRJEB33269, sample SAMEA4719793) | human gut metagenome | biome: human-associated habitat; feature: organic feature; material: feces | place: Cameroon | collected 2013-10 ...
ATAATAATCTGTGGAAATTGTTAATAGATAAAAAAATGAAAAAAAGTGAGTTATGTAAAGCTATTAAGATTAGTAGTAGTACAATGGCTAAAATGACAAATGAAGAGATGGTAGCAATGTCAATTCTTGAAAAAATTTGTGCAGAATTAGAATGTAATATAGGGGATATAATGCAATTCACTAATTTAGAAGAAGTAAAGAAAAAAATGAAAGAGGATGATTCCTTTTCTAAAATAAAAAGGTAGTAAGGTGAAAGATCTATGAATAAAAATGGATTGAGTTATATAGATCTATTTGCTGGTGCTGGCGGCCTTTCGGAAGGATTTATGAAGAGTGGCTATAAACCAGTTGCCCATGTGGAAATGAATCAGTATGCGGCACAAACAATAGAAACAAGAATTGCATATTACTATTTGCAAGAAGAAGGAAAAATCGAAAAATATTATCAATATGAAAAAGGTTTGCTGACTAGAGCGCAATTATTAGAATTAGTGCCTGAGGAAGAGTTAAAAACTGTTATTAACAAAGAAATGTCGGAGTCCACAATTAAAGGAATTTTCAATACAATTGATGATATAAAAAAGGAAAAAGGAATTGATAAGATTGATGTAATTATAGGTGGTCCTCCATGCCAGGCATATTCTTTAGTGGGAAGAGCGCAGAGCAGTCATATGATTGTTCCGATGGAAGATGATCCAAGAAATGAATTATATAAGATGTATGTTCAATTTCTTAAGAAGTATAAGCCAAGAATGTTTGTGTTTGAGAATGTGGCTGGGATAAAGACTGCAAGAGGTGGACAAGCATTTAAAAATCTCCAGACATATATGAAACGTGTGGGTTATGAAATTGATTATCATGAGTTGAATGCTCAGGATTTTGGAGTATTACAAAGTAGAAAAAGAGTAATTATAGTAGGTTGGCTTAAAGGCACAGGATATGAATACCCATCATTTGATGTAATTCATAGTAAAGCAGAAGTATGGGATTTACTTAACGATTTGCCAGTGTTAAAGCCTGGTGAAGAGGCTATAGAGCATACGATGACAGATATGCGCAGATTAAAAAAATATGTAAAAGATAATGACATTCGTGTGAAATCGGATGTGTTAACAGGACATATTGCAAGACCACATACTGCACAGGATATTGAAATCTATAAGAGAACAATTGATATGTGGTTTGAAAACGAACAGCATGAACGTTTAAAATATGATGATTTGCCAGAAGATTTGAAAACACATAAAAATAGAACTTCATTCGTAGATCGATTTAAAGTTGTTGAGGGTGATATGGATCATTGTCACACAATACTTGCTCATTTATCGAAAGATGGACATTATTTCATTCATCCAGATATAGAGCAACATAGATCAATTACAGTGCGGGAAGCAGCAAGAATACAGTCGTTTCCAGATAATTATTATTTTGAAGGACCAAGGACAGCACAATTTGTTCAGGTGGGGAATGCAGTTCCGCCAATGATGGCAAAGGTAATAGCAGATAAAATAAAAGAACAATTAAGAAAATAAAATTGGAGGTTTCGCAAATGGGGATTGTTGAAAATACATATGCTGAATTAAAGCAACAAGAATTGAAAAATAATCCATATAGTTGTTTGCATATGGCTGATATTGATATCAATCCTCATCAGATTGAAGCATTCACATTTGCACTATCTTCACTAGAACTTGGTGGAGCGGTTCTTGCGGATGAGGTAGGTCTTGGAAAAACTATTGAGGCCGGCTTGGTCATCAAGTATTTGCTATGTAGTGGAAAAGGTAAAATACTACTTATTATGCCATCAAATCTGCGAAAGCAATGGCAAGTTGAATTAGAAGAGAAATTTGATATTGATTCATTAATTGTGGATAGTTCTAACTGGGAGGACTATCTCGCAAAGGTAAAGAGTAAACAAACAGTAATTATTGTTTCCTACCACTTTGCCTCAAAAAGAAAAACAGAGTTCGGAAAGATAGCTTGGGATTTTTGTGTATTTGATGAAGCACATCGGCTTAGGAATGTTTATAAGAATGGTTCAAAGATGGCTAACTCATTATATGAATTAACAAAGGGAATTCCGAAGATTCTATTAACTGCGACTCCTATGCAGAATACTTTACTTGATATATATGGACTTGTTCAGTTTATCGATGATAGAGTTTTTTATAGTAAGCAGATATTTTCCGAAAGATATTTGCGAGGAGAAGATTACAATGATTTGAAGGCTTGTTTAGAACCTGTTGTGCAAAGAACTTTACGAAAAGAAGTAGCAGAGTATATCCAATTTTCAAAGCGTAAAGAAATGACAATTGATTTTGAACTATCGCCAATGGAGATAGAACTTTATGTGATGATAAATAATTATCTGAAAAAGGAAATTTTGTATGCTTTGCCCAATTCACACAGAACACTTATTACATCTGTTATTAGAAAACTGCTTGCATCATCAAGTATGGCAGTTGCAGAAACCTTCAAGGTATTAAAAGGCAGACTTGAAACTTTGAAGGAAACAACTAGAACTGAATCAGCGGATGAAAGTATTGATTTTTTCCTTAGTTTTTTTGATGATGATGAAATAGAGACGGATGATGTTAGTAAGCAGGATGAATTATACACAAGAGAAAAGGTAAATGAATTTATTCAGCATGAAATAGATGAGGTAACAGCCATTATTAATAAAGCTGAAAGTATAAAAAGAAATGCGAAGATGACAGCCTTGAAACAGGCGGTGGAGAAAGCTTTTGCATTTCAAGATGAAGCTGGCATAAAACAAAGAATTGTTGTGTTTACGGAATCTATTAGAACGCAACAATACATGTTTGAAGAATTATCGCATGCCGGATATGAAGGTAAGATACTTAAGTTTAATGGTAGTACAAATGATCCTGTTACTAAACAGATTTATAAGGCGTGGAAAGCTAGAAATTATGGAAAGTATGTGGGTAGTAGAAATGTTGAATTGAAGAATGCCATAGTAGAGGCATTTAGGGATGAATATAAGATTTTACTAGTAACAGATTCCGGTTCGGAAGGATTGAATCTTCAGTTTTGTAATACGATTATAAACTATGACCTTCCTTGGAATCCGCAGAAGATAGAGCAGCGAATTGGTCGCTGTCATCGTTATGGACAAAAGAACGATGTTGTGGTTATTAATTTGCTTAATACTCAGAATGTAGCAGATAAAAGAGTATATGAAATCCTTTCTGAAAAGTTTGAGTTATTCCAAGGTGTGTTTGGTGCATCCGATAAAGCTATTGGATTATTGGAAAGTGGAGCAGATTTTGAAAAAAGAGTTACACTTATTTATCAGGAATGTAAAACAACATCAGATTTTGCAAAGCAATTTAAGGATTTGGAAAAGGAATTAGAAAAGAAACGAAACAAGAAAATGGATGAACTTAAATCCATATTTACATATAAAACTGAGGAACAACATAAGTCTCATTTTAATATTATCATGAAAGAAATTGCGGAATATGATTCACAGTTTGAGTATTGGAATGGCAGAAGTAAAGAGAAAAATGGGACATGTCCAAAATACTATGAAACTAATATAGACTTGGAAATTCCGGGGATTCAACACGGATATTTACTTGTTGGTGGTTCTTATGTTGGTGAGATTCTTGAAGATGCAGCATTTGAAATTATTGATATAACAGGAAAAATATATGGCGCTTCAGATGTGTTGGCTAGAGAGCTTTGTGAAAAATTGCAGGAGCAGTGCTTAGAAGAAGAGACTCCTAATAATCAAGAAATCCTTGTATATATTGATAAAGTGGATGGATTTATGCAACAGAAATATGCAGAATCTAAAAGAACAGTTTTGATTGCTAATCAGAAAAAATTGGATAATTGGCTGCAATTAAGAAAAGAAGAATATTTGCTCAGAGTTAAAGATACGTCAGAATTAGATGAGCTTAAAAAAAAATATGCAATTGAAGACGATTTTAGACAGAAGATTGCATTAAAAAAACAAATAGAAACTTTGGAAGAGCAGAAACGAAAAATGATAGAGACGTTTCATGATGAAATGTCAGCATTGGAAGAAGAGACTGTAAATATGCAGAAGAAGTTTGCAGAAAACATATTAGTGAAACCACAACTGGTAACAAAGATAGTAATTAAGTTTTAGGAGGATACCATGGAGAAAAAAGGAAAGTTAGAATTGACATGGGTTGGCAAAAATGAAGAAAAAATGGAAGAGCCAAGGCTGTTGATTGAAAATAAAAAATTGTCATATGGGGATAAAGAAAGTGAAAATATGTTGATACACGGTGACAATTTGTTGGCGTTAAAGGCATTAGAAACTGATTTTTCAGGAAAGATAAAGTGCGTTTATATTGATCCGCCATTTAATACAGGGGCTAGAATTGATGCAGATGGAAGAGAAATTGGTTATGAAGATGGATATGAGCATTCTATTTGGTTGGATATGATGCATAAACGACTAGAACTAATAAAAATCTTATTAGCTGATAACGGAGCAATTTTTATACATTTGGATGAAAATGAAATTGATTATTGCAAAGTTATGATGGATGAGATATTTGGCAGAAAAAATTTTATGAATAGAATTACTGTAGATTCTAGGTCACCTTCTGCTTTTAGTACTGTTAATCCGGGAGTGTTCAAATCAGCAGAGTATATTTTATTTTATGCAAAAGATCGTAGCAAACTTGTTGAGTATCCAATTAGGGTAGAAAGAACGCCTGATTATGCATATGACAAATTTATTATTAATTTTGAAGAGAATTATTCTAAATGGAAATATATAACAGTTTCTGAAGCATTTGATAAAAATTACAGTAAGAAAAGCAAGAAACCTCAAGGCGTAATGGTTGATTATAATAGGTTTATCGTTGAAAATGCAGATAGAATTTTTAGGTTTACAGCCATTAGTGATACTGGAGCTGGAAAAGCAATTGTTGAATTAAAGCATAAATCACTTGATAATAAAGGCGTTATTTTCAGAATGGAAAGAGATGGAGAATTGGATGACATTTATATATTAAATGGTCAGCAGATATCATTTTATAAGAAAAATATACGAGAGATAGATGGAAAAAAATGTGCTACAACCATGTTAACTGATATATGGACGGATATTGCTTGGGAAGGTATTGCAAATGAAGGTGGCGTTACATTTAAAAAAGGGAAAAAACCAGAAAAATTGTTAAAAAGATGTTTGGAATTGGTAACGAATGAAGGTGATATGGTTTTAGATAGCTTTTTGGGATCAGGAACTACAGTTGCTGTGGCTCATAAGATGAAAAGAAAATGGATTGGAATAGAAATGGGAGAACATTGTTATTCGCATAGTAGAGCCAGAATTAATTATGTTATAGATGGGGATAAAACGGGAATATCAAGTATTGTAGATTGGCAAGGTGGTGGTGGATATAAATTCTACGAACTTGCAGAACCATTACTTGTAAAAAACAAAGTTCTTCCTGTTTATCAAATAAATCCATCTTATACATGGGATATGGTGTGTGAAGCTATTTGCAAGATAGAAGGATTTATCTATGAACCATCTGGGGAGTTTCAAGGACATTCATCAGAGAATCGATTCATACATATTACAGAAGAATTTGTTAATACAAAGTATGTGATGTCGATAATGAAGAACTTAGGTGATAAGCAGAGTTTACTGATTTATTGCAAGAAAAATCAGGCAAACATGATTCTTCCAGAGAATGTGGAAGTGAAAAAGATACCAAAGGATTTATTGGATAAATGTAATTTTGAAAGTGAGGTGCAGGAATAATGAGTTCAGTAGATAAAATCAAATGGGCTATGAGCCTGCGTGATCCTCAGTATGAAGCACTACAATTCTTTGATGCAATCAGTTCCAAGATTGAGTATAGAACTAGTTCAAAAGCCGAAGCAGAGAAAATAGCATCAGAGAATTGCCAAGCTCCACATACAATATCTGTAGATAAGGAATTTGATTTTCCATCATTCTGCTTTGATATGACAACCGGTATTGGTAAGTCGCGTTTAATGGGTGCATGCATTTATTATTTGTACAAGACAAAAGGGTACAAACATTTCTTTATTCTGGCACCAGGAAATACGATTTATGACAAGATGCGTCGAGAGGCGGTCCCCGGACATCCAAAATACATGTTTAAGGGACTTGAAGCAGAGATGGGAAGACCAAAAGTTTATGATGGGGAAAATTATTTATCATACCCGGTAAGATATATCCAAGAGGAAATGGTGTTAGAAAAAACATCTGATATTCAGATATTTATCTTTAATATTTCAAAGATTTTTACTAGGGGAGATATCGAATTTAAATTTCACAAGTTTAATGAAAATTTGGGTGGTTCTTTTGCGGATGTGTTACGTTCATTTGATGACTTGGTTATTTGTATGGATGAAGCTCATCGTTACTACGCTCCGGCATCAAAGAAAGCGATTAATTATCTGAATCCAGTGTTGGGATTAGAATATACTGCTACACCTAAAAGTACAAATAAGAATATTATTTATCACTACGGATTAGAGGATGGAGCTGGGAAGTTTTTGAAGATTCCGGTTGTTATGGGAAGAACAAATACAGCAGGATATTCAGATGATGATATAGAGGAAATGAAGTTGAAAGATGGAATCAAGCTTCATGAGATAAGAAAGTCCATCGTATATAAATATTGTATAGACAATCGGTTAGAGCAGGTAAAGCCAATTGTTTTGATAGCTTGTAAAGATACAACACATGCTAGAAAAATAAAGGAAAAAATAGATTCCGATGTTTTTTTTGGAGGCCGTTATGTTGGTAAGGTTATTGAAATTGACTCCGGCACAAGTGGTGCAGAGACAGAAGAAAACATTCAGAAATTACTAACCATTGAGAAAAATACCAATCCAATTGAGATTGTGCTGCATGTATATAAGCTGAAAGAAGGTTGGGATGTAAATAATCTGTTTACGATTATCCCTCTTAATGCTGCAAAGAGTGATATATTGGCACTTCAAACTATTGGTAGAGGATTGAGGCTTCCTTTTGGTGAGATAACGGGTATTGAGGAATTAGATACCCTGGATATTGTTGCTCACGACCATTATCGAGAAATTGTTGATGATATCAAGAATAATCCTGTATTTAAGAAAAGAAATCTTGATGAGGAAGATATACCAAACACAAAAACGGTTATGGTAGAGCCAGCAGTTGAGAACCAGCAGATTTCATTATTTGATGAAGCGTTATGTGAAAGTAAAGTGAAATCATACCAAGATTTGAATAATGAAAATGTAGTGGAGAATCTGTTTGCTGAGTATCAGAAAGCATTTGTAAAAAAAGTAGCACCCAAGAAGTCCGAAAGCGATAATGGACAGATGTCTATTTTTGATTATTTTGCTAATGATGATGGAAAAGAAACAAGTGATGGCACAGTATCAGATCATAAAATGACACAGACGAGCATTGGCACTGATGCATCATTTGCTGTACATCAAGGGGATACTTCATTGCAGATTGATTTACAGAGGTCATCTGGTAGTAAGAATGTATTGCCATATGCAAAACAAGAGTTTATCAAGAAAGTTGAAGAGCTAAAGAAAGTTGCTATATCTGTTCCCAAAATTGGAATTAGCTATAGTTCAACAATTATATTTAAACCTTTTACTGTTAAGCGAAACATTATGGATTTTGATGTTGCGGCATCGAGAATCGAGAGGTATGACGCTGTAAATGGTAGGTTGTTGCAAGTGCTGGATGCAGACGCACTTATTGTAGAAAATCCTGAGAATATGCTTGCAGTTTCTTTATTGGAGAGTATTCCGGAGTTTAGTTCTGATGATGCAGAATTTATTCTTGATGTGGTTGATCAGTATCTCGCATTAATCGAAGGTACGGATGAAGAAAAAAAGAAGATTGTCCGTAGATATGCAACTGTTATAGTAGAGGACTTAAGAAAACAGATATATGCGTCAAAGGAAGAAAGCACTGAGTTTGTATTTAACGTTCAGAAAGACCTTATTGTATTCAAATCATTTGCAAAGAATATGAAGGAAAATGGACGATTGAATTTTAAGAAGGAAGTGCCGGACAAGAAAAATATTAAACAATATTTGTTTGAAGGATATAAGAAATCATACTATGCAGAGAATGCATTTGATAGTGAAGATGAGAGAAGGCTGTCTGTGGTATTAGAAGAGGATTCAGAAGTTATTAGATTTATTAAGCCACCTTTGAATCAGTTAGGACTATTTTATAAGGCTGCAAAACAGTATAATCCTGATTTCTTAGTTGAGACGGCTGACAAGAAATATATGATTGAAGTGAAGGCTGCAAATCAAACAGATAATGAAGATGTACAGGAAAAAGCAAAGGCTGCAATTAAGTGGTGCGAATGTGCATCACAGGTGGATGCGGACGGAAAGACTTGGGAGTATCGCCTAGTGCCAGGTGATAAAATTATAGTAGGTAATACATTCAAATATGTAATTGGTATGGCAATTCCTGTTGTAGTAGACGGAGAATAAACGGAGGTTGTAGATGGCTGATATAAAGGATTTTAAACATGCTATTGTTCGACAGAAGATTTTAGATGCAGTACGAAAAGACTTAATAGGACCAGTATCAGATTGTGAACAATTGAATGAAGTACCAACGAGTAGTTATATTACGGGATTATTATATCCTGCTGATACAGATGTAACGGAAGATGAAAATTACAATGATGTAGAGTTTACAGAAAAGAATTTCAATGCTGATGGAGAAACTTTGGAGGGAGGAGTTTTTGAAGAAGAGGAACCAGAGGATAGAGTAAAAAGTGGTTTTCAGAAGCCGTCTTCTATAGGTGTGTCTTTCTATGTCTCTGATGATGTTCAAAAGGTTAATGCTTATATTAATTGGGGAAAGTATTATGCAGAACAGGTGCAGGGTGAAGTAATAGATGAAACCTTGGAAGAAGATGCAGAGAATAAGAAAAAGAAGAAACATACCATATATATTCGTGAGCAGATGAATGATGTTGTGGAAATCGATTTTAATGAGATGGGGCGTTCGAAGCAGATTCCACTTGAGTCTAATGGAAACATCTATATCTATGTTATGAAGATGCAGTTAGATAATGGATACAAGATGGTATCGGTTTATTTGCATAATAATGATAAGTCAGATGGCGATGAAAAAGAATATGAAAAGGTAATGTTCCAAGTGGAGATGCTCATAGCAGATGATTTGATGAGTCCTATTTTTGTACCAGAATATCTCTGTAGAAAAGTTGAATTAGAGGATGAATATTATTATAAAGGCAGACCAGTATATGCAAGAGGACGAGGTTGTGCTGCTACTTGGGAAAAGAAAGCAGAAGAGATAAATGCAACTGCTATAAAATCATCATTTATTCCAGGTTATGAAATTCCAAGTGTAAGTGCACAAATAGATGATATGCCGGAGCATGCCTTTTCGATGCTTCAGATGGGCTCACCAAAGAAAAAGTCAGAAGTTATTCAGAATCTTCGTACATTGACAGAAATGTATGGAAGTTGGATTACAGACGTATTGACAAAAGACGAAGCAATGCAAGATGATAAATTTAGGGCAACAGGCCAGTCTATTATTGATAAATGTAATGATGCAAATCGTAGGATGAATGTTGGAATTGATTTGATTGAAAATAATGATAAGGTATATCAAGCGTTTGTATTTATGAATCTGGCAATGTATTTACAGAGAAGTATTACAGCTTTTTCAAAAGATTATGGTAATGGCATTCCTTGTAGTTTAAGAGATTATATGACTGATATGCCAGAAAAAGGAAGAAAGAAAGATCATAGTGAGTGGAGACCATTCCAGATTGCGTTTGTGCTTTTGAATTTGTATGGAATTATGGATGGTGAATCACCAGAAAGAGATATTGTTGATTTGTTATATTTCCCTACTGGTGGTGGTAAGACAGAGGCATATTTAGGACTGATTGCTTTTACTATAGCATATAGGAGACTGACGGCTTCAGATGAAACCGATTATGAGAAAGATGGTGGAGTAACAGTATTTTTAAGGTACACGCTTCGTTTGCTTACAACTCAGCAGAGAGACAGACTGATGCGTCTTATTATTGCAATGGAACGACTGCGTGAGAAGAATGAAAAATTATATGGTAAGGAAAGAATTTCAATTGGATTCTGGGTTGGAGGTAATGTTACCCCAAATAAATTTAGCGAATACAATGATTCTGACCAATTTAAGAAGAAGGAATTTATAAGAAAACTTACAAAGCAGATTATTAAATGTCCTTATTGTGGGAAGCCAATAACAAGAGATGAATATGATATTAATGAAAAGGGAAAGTATGTAAAAATTCATTGTGCCGATAAGAATTGTATGTTTTCGTTAAAAACAGGAAGAACCATACCGGTTTATCTTGTTGATGAGGAAATTTATGCAAAGTGTCCTACTGTGATTATTTCTACTGTAGATAAATTTGCGAGACTTCCATGGTCTGAACGAGTTGGTTTGCTATTTGGCAGAACAGATAGATATTGTAGTAGATGTGGACATATTGCTATTGGAGAAAAGCATGCAGGAAGACATAATGCAGATGTCGCAGCGGGATTGGAAAGGGCTGAAACGGTTGCATGTAAACCATTCTATCCTCCTGAGCTAATTATACAGGATGAGCTTCATTTAATCACTGGTCCTCTTGGAACAATTTATGGAGGATATGAAACTGTTGTAGAAGAGATGTGTTGTATTGAGAAGAATGGAAAGAAGATTCGACCTAAGTATATTGTTTCAACAGCAACTATTAGAAATGCTGGGGAACAGATTAAGTTTCTTTATGGGAGAAATGAATTTGCACAATTTCCGCCAAGTGGCTTTGATACAAGAGATTCATTTTTTATTAAGGAAGTACCGCTTCCAACTGAAAATTTAGTTGATGCTTCAGAAGAAAAAATCAGTAGAATGATTAGTGATGGAAAGAAACCATTCCGTCAGTATGTTGGTATATGTGCAAGCGGACAATCTGTAAAAACAACTCTTATTCGTTTGTATTCGATTATTTTGCAGACAGCACTAGATATAGCAAAGAATCCGGAATATGAGGATTACATTGATCCATATTACACATTGATTGGGTACTTTAATAGTATTCGAGAATTAGGTGGTGCAGTGCGCCTTCTTGACGATGATATAGCAAGCCGTATTCGTGTGGTTAAGAATAAATATAATAGTCCTGAACAAAGATACCTTAGTATTGATAGAAAAACGGAAATTACATCTCGTATACCTTCGTGGAATATTGCACAGGTTCTTGAAAAATTAGCAATTCCATATGATAAAAACAAAGAAAAGCAGGCTTGTTACGATGTTGTTATTGCAACTAATATGATAGCGGTAGGTATGGATGTTGATCGTTTAGGGCTTATGTCAGTTGTAGGTCAGCCAAAGCAGAACTCTGAATATATTCAGGCAACAAGCCGTGTGGGTCGACAGCATCCAGGAATTATTTTTACTGTTTACAACCCATACAGACCAAGGGATTTGTCTAATTATGAGAATTTTGTTGGTTTCCACTCACAGATGTATAGATATGTAGAAGGAACTACAGCAACGCCATTTGCAGCAAGAGCTAGAGACAGAGTATTACATGCATTGGTAGTTTCTTTACTAAGATTACAGGTAAAGTTGATGGCTGATAATGGTGGGGCATCAAACATTAATGATATTTCTGATGAACAAATCAAAGATATAAAAGACAAAATTCTTGAGCGTGTTAAGATAACAGCACCATTGTCTTATGTAGATACAGAGAAAGAAATGGATGAGTTTATCAATACTTGGAAGAACATTGCAAAAGACGAAAAGCTATACTATTTTGTTCCTGCAGTAGCTGATGATAAGAAAAGGTTACTTACATATTATGGCGAATATTATGGAGACAGAGAAAAGCCAACTCTAAGTTCTATGCGTGATGTTGAGCAATCATCAACAGTTTTTTATTGGGAGGGTGTCTGATGAATTTTTATAAAAAATTGGGCGAGATTCGTCCGAATCAGTTAATAACTACATATGGACCTGGCTCTATAATGGATGCTGTAAATGATTCATTGACAGTTTTAGATATAGAGTACTGGGATACTAACAATATTGGCAAAGAAATTAGAGATGCAAGATTGGCTAGTTATATGAATGTTCGACGATTTTTTATGCCAAAGACAGGTGGAAAAGAGGATATTCCTGTTGTGTCATTCCCATACTACCATGTGTGCTCAAAGGGAACCTGTAAATTCTTATTTGATATGAGAGATTACTTTGATTTGGACCAGTACAAAAAGAATCAAGGTGAAGTGAAATGCCCTAAGTGTGGATTTCCAGCATATCCTTCGAGATTTATAACAGTATGCGAAGATGGGCATATGGACGATTTTCCTTGGAGATGGTGGGTACATCATGGAGAAACAAGTTGTAAAGAAGATATGTACCTAAAATCAATGGGCAATACTTCATCACTTGCAGAACTCCGTGTTGAGTGTAATTGCGGAGCAAGGAGAGTTATGTCTGGAGCAATGCAAAAGGAAAAATTTGCCGGCTTATGCTGTTCAGGAAACCATCCACATAGACCAGGAGCAAAGGCGAAAATTTGTAAGAAGAGTGTAATACCTAGCCAGCGTGGTGCGTCTAATGTGTATTTTACGGTCACAAGAAATGCAATATCAATTCCACCGTGGACAAATCCTATTAATGATATCATGGGGGCACAAAGAGCAACTATTGAAACATTGGTAGAGGCTATGGGAGAAGAGGCAGGTCTTTCATTTGCTTATCAGAAATATTTTGGAGATAAATATTCTTATGAAGACTTTAAAGCTGCTTATGATAGATTAAGCCAAAATATCAAAGAGTTTACTGAACTTAAAGAAATGGAGTATGCAGCCATTACGCATCATGAGGATGTTGAGTATCAACATGATGTTAAGTACTTCAAAGCAGAAGAAGTAGATTTGAGTGAGCGTTTGAAAGAGTATATTTCTAGAATTATTAAAATACATAGATTACGTGAAGTACGAGTTTTGACAGGTTTTACAAGATTGGAAGCACCAGAACCAGAAGTGGATGAGCAATCACATATCGTAAAATTGAAGTGCTCTTCGGGAGAAAAATGGCTTCCGGCAGTTGAAATCAATGGAGAAGGAGTATTCATTGAATTAAGTAGAGAAAAAATAAAGCGGTGGATGCAGATAGAGACGGTCAAAGCTCGTTCTGATAAATATGCGGAATGCTATGCAGCATATTGTCAGAAAAAAGGATGGGAGAATTTTAAACCAAGAAATGCAGAGTATGTGTTGTTACATACACTTTCTCATATGCTGATGAAAGAAATGTCTATGCAGTCGGGATATTCATCATCTGCATTACATGAGCGCATATATAGCAGTGAAAATATGTGTGGACTATTGATTTATACAGGTGCAGCAGATAAGGAAGGCTCATTGGGCGGACTTGTTGAACTTGGGGGAATGAATAAGTTTTTACCACTGTTAAAGGGTGCATTAGAGAATGGGTTAACATGCACAACGGATCCAGAATGTTTTATGAAGAATCCGACAAGTGAAAGATTAAATGGGGCTGCATGTCATTCTTGTACTATGATTTCTGAAACCGCATGTGAAAATGGTAACCGACTACTTGATAGAGCATTAGTTGTACCGGTACCAGAGCATGAGGAAATGGGATATTTCAGAGAATTGGTGAGAGATTTATGTGGAATACAAGTGTAAAAATTGAATACATTGCAGGGCTGCTTGCTGATGCACTTGAAAATTATTCCGTAAATGGGGTGAATGCACAGTTTAACCAAGTGATTGAAGAACTTAGAAATCATTTTACTAATTGTTCCGAAGAAGAGATAACAGATATAATCAGTCTCTGTATGAAGATGTATTCGTCAAAGAAAATTGAACACGTAGACCTTGTACTTACTGCACCAGATTCGTTCCGTGTGAAAACCTTAAGAACCAAAGATACAATACATAAACTGATAGAGAATGCAGAAAAGAGTCTTACTATAACCGGTTATTCAATCTCGGATTATTTTTCCGAAATGATTGATGTTATTATTAAGAAAAGCCTGCAAGGAGTATATATTCGACTATATGCGAATGATATTGAAAAGCAGAAGGACGTACTTGATAGATTGATGTCATATCGTTCGCGATTCTTACAAGTATATGAATATCAGAGGCATGAAGAGGATAGGATGGCTGCTTTACATGCAAAATTGATAGTGGCTGATGTAAAGCAATCATTGGTATCTTCTGCAAATCTATCTTATCATGGTATGCAGGGAAATATTGAAATGGGATTTTTGATAGAATCACATGATAAGGCTAAGCAGATTGAAGATGTTATGAAGGAATTACTTAGGATGAAGGTATTTTGTAGATTAAGGGAGAAAAATGACAACAAGGGAATTAGCAGAAGTTGCAGTTAGGACTTGTCAGTGGGGACATATCTTTCGGGTTCAAGAAAAACGGTTTTTAGAAGATTTTGATAGAGATCGCAACGGGGAATATCCATGGGAAGGTAATGATGAGGTAAGCCTTTTTGTTGGAGATCGTATTTTTATGATATCTGCAATCCATCATGTTATTAATGGATTAGATTATTTGAAAAAAGAATTGAAATATAATGTTGTTGTCAACATTTAATCAGTATATGGAGTATTTCGAGGCCGAAAAATTATTGGATGTTAATAAGTGGAATTCAATTCGAAGGAAGAATAAAGTGGGATTAGGCTGTATTCCAGAAAGCAACGTCGCTAAAATCAATGACTATAATCTTATCTTGGAGTCTGAAGTGATTCAACAAGAAAAAAAGGTACGATTTATAGTGTATGTGGTACAAGAAAAAGATACATATGTTAGGAATGATGACAAGGTGTTTCTTTCAAGTGAACATTCACTTGCACACATGATAATGGCTTCGCTTGCTAATGATGTATCACAAGTTACACTGTTACGAGCTGATTATGTTTTTACCAATAAACTAATACGATATGATATAAAGTATAT
>ERZ1026854.1434-NODE-1434-length-15003-cov-5.336767_pt1 | contig 15003 bp, 16 predicted proteins | sample MGYA00380157_ERZ1026854 | MGnify/ENA primary metagenome ERZ1026854 (study PRJEB33269, sample SAMEA4719793) | human gut metagenome | biome: human-associated habitat; feature: organic feature; material: feces | place: Cameroon | collected 2013-10 ...
GATAAAGAGTCTAACTTCTCTTTGGAGACAAACTTGATTAATGTGTCTCTTTTTCTGGCTTCGCGAAGGATTGACTTAATCGGACCATCCTGGCAGCCATCTAAAATAAATAATTTATCAATTGTTTTGCCGGAACGGTATGCTTCCATTACCGCATTACGTCCGACAACGGTACACTCTTCGTATGCCATATTTTTCCTCATTTCTATTTTTCAATTATAAATTATGTAGTAAATCCGCATGAAAACATGAAAATTCACTACATATAAATTACTTTTTTTCTATACTGCTCTGTCATTTGTCAAATTGGCAGATAATTATACATCTTCTTCATCCGACAAACAGATTCGAACTAATTCTTCTAACCGCTCCATCTGTCCGGAAAGGTACAAATATCCCATCAACGCTTCAAATCCTGTGGCAATATGATAATCGTGGTTGGACTGATTCTTTGCCGGTGATGGAGTTTTCGCATTCTTTCCACGGCGGAAAACTGCTTTTTCCTCATCGGTAAGTAAGGGTTTGATTTTCTCCATCATGGCTGTCTGTGCCGCTGCATTAACGTAGCTGATTGTTTTCTGGTGATAATGGTTTGCCTTATCGTTTCCCTTTGTCACAACCATTGTACGGACGAACAGTTCATAAATGCAGTCCCCGATATAGGCAAGCCCCAGGGATGAGTATCCCCGAAGCTCTTTTTCTGTTAATGGAAAATGTTCTGCAATTCCTTTTAAGCACGTTTCCATTTGACACCTGCTCTTGTATCTTCAAGAATGATTCCTTTATCTGCTAATAAATCACGGATTTCATCGGCGCGAGCAAAGTTCTTTGCCTTTCTTGCTGCCTGTCTTTCTTCTATTAAAGCTTCTATATCATCATCTAAAAGTTCTTCTTTTTTCTCTGTGATAATACCAAGAATATCGCAAAGTTGTACAATCATATCAAGAAGCTGCTGTACATATGCCTTACTTCCGCCTTCTGCTGTAACGTTAGCAAGTTTTACAAGTTCAAAGATTGCAGCGATTGCATCGGCTGTGTTAAAGTCATCTTCCATAGCAGCTTCATATTTTGCCTTTAATGCATTTGCTTCTTCTAAATTCTTCTGGTCTTCTGTGCTAAGCTCTGCTTCTGGAGCAACTGCGAACACTTCTCTTAAATGTTCAACTGCTGTAAGGATTCTCTCAAGACCATTCTTAGAAGCTTCTACTAAAGTATCGCTGAAGTTTAATGGACTTCTGTAGTGTGCACTTAACATAAAGAAACGGATAACCTGTAATGGGTACTTTTCGCTGATTTCTCTTACGGTAAAGAAATTACCGGCAGATTTAGACATTTTCTTATTATCAATATTTAAGAATGCATTATGCATCCAGTAATTTGCAAACTTTTCATCGTTGCAGGCTTCGCTCTGTGCGATTTCATTCTCATGATGAGGGAATACTAAGTCCTCTCCACCTGCATGAATATCAATGGTATCACCAATGTACTTCTTGGACATTTCAGAACATTCGATATGCCAGCCTGGACGTCCTTCACCCCATGGAGATACCCATGCAGGCTCACCCTCTTTCTTTGGCTTCCATAATACGAAATCCATTGCATCTTCTTTTTCATCACTTACTGCAATACGGATTCCTGCTCTCATATCATCAAGATTCTTCTTAGAAAGCTGTCCATAATTTTCAAACTTACGAGTACGGAAATATACAGTACCGTTCTTCTCGTAAGCATACCCTTTTTCAATTAATGTAGAAATCATGGCAATCATTCCGTCAATTTCTTCGGTTGCTTTTGGATTATGTGTGGCAGGCTCGATATTAAGTCCTTCCATATCTTTTTTACACTCTGCAATAAAACGTTCTGAAATCTCAGATGCAGGAACGCCCTCTTCGTTTGCTTTTTTAATAATTTTGTCATCAACATCTGTAAAGTTAGAAACGTAATTTACATCGTATCCCTTATATTCAAAATATCTTCTTACCGTATCAAACACAATCATTGGTCTGGCATTACCGATATGAATGTAGTTATATACTGTAGGTCCGCAAACATACATTCCAACCTTTCCCTCATGTACTGGAACAAATTCTTCCTTCTGTTTGGTAAGTGTATTATACAGCTTCATGTTATTCCTCCTTTATCAATGAAAAAGCTCCGTCTCCCCGGAGAGACGAAGCCTTCCGCCGTCTTTATTCACGTACTTTTTAGTCTATTCAATTTCCCTGCTTTTGTCAATAATAAATCAAAGAAAATATTAGCTATCTAATATTATTATTCGCATCTTTTAACCGTAAGTGAACTCATTTTACAGGAATCATGCTTTTCATTAAAAATGCATTCATCAGACAATTTCCATAATACAATTCTCAGAAAGCGGGCAAATGTTTTTCAAAAGCATTTTTCCTTCTTCTGTTAAAGTTTCGCAGCTATCAATACTGTCTTCTTTCTTGCCAAAAAGATAGTCTGTAAGAGCCGCAATAGAAATGCTCTGCATACCATCTGTTTTTATAGCCTCTGTTTTTGTGATAGAAACCTTTCCATTCTTTAATAAGAAATGATACACTCCGCTCTGTTCTTCTAAATACTTATCTTCTATATAGATATCTTCTATATAGGTATATGCTTCACAATTATCAGATTTACAAACATCGTTTTCCTCACTATTCGTTCCACAGCTGTCGGCTTCAAAAATCTTCGCTTCCACTTTCTCCTTTTCTGTTTCGCTGGTTTCCTTTAGAGTTTCTATTTTACATTCTAAAAACTTAGAAAGTTCTTCTATATTTAGCAGACGGAACATAATCTTCTCCACCCTTTTTGCTGGCATAAAACGAAAATTTCTATATAAACCTATTTTTGTTGTGACATCTTTCCAAGAGGGGTCAAGTACAAGCTGATATCGGTTATAGTGATATTTCTCTTCACAATATAAAATAATCTGTTCTAAAAAGTTTTCCCTCTTACAAGCATCTGCACAAAAGACCTGTGAAAGAACAAAGTAGCTGTCCTCTGCTCCTACTGCAGCTCTGCCAACATAAGATCCCCCATCAAAAACATAGAGCACCTGTCCATAGTCACTCTTCACTTCCTTTTCCATTCTTCGGATATATGGAATAGAAACTTCTGTGAAAATATCAAACAAGGTGTCTTTGATTGCGTTTTCCTGTTTGGCAAGGGTTTCAAGTTCTGTGTCGGAGAGTTCTGTCTTGAAAGTATATTTTTCACTTGAAGATTCTCTTTTGTTTTTATTGTCTCCTAATACATCCTCTTTTACCTGACATTCTTCTGGCTGGCTTTCCTGTTCTACTTCTTCTTTCTTTAATAAGACTTCTTTATTTTTTGCAATACTTTCCTGTTTTGCATCAATACTATCTTTCAAATCTTTTTCTATTGTATCTTTCGCTTGTTTTTCAGTCTCTTTACACAATTCCGGCAAATATTCCAATTCCTGCTCTACCTGAGCCATTCCAAAGCGAAAATCAAATGGCAGATAATAGTTTTCGTCTGCCGGCATCAGATAAGTAAACAACTCACCTCTGCTACGAAGCTCCTGAAAGGTCTTTACAAGAAGTTCCCTCATCACACCCTGTCTTCTGTACTCTTCATCCGTTGCCACACCAACGATATACTTTGCCTCTGCCGGCTGTCCTTTTACATGAAGTGTATATGGATTTAAATGCAGCATTCCCTTCACAATGTCGTCATCTGCCTGCGACTTCTGATTCAGCAAAACTTCATTTTTTCCATATACTTCATTAAAATAAAAGTTCGCATAAGATACTGGGTCATGAAAATTATCTTCCCACATCTCATAAACTCTCTGCTTTTTCGTTCTATCATCCCAGACTATCATTTCTGAATGCCTCCAAATCTTGCACAGCCGCCGCAGCCTGCACAGTCTCTGTCTTCCATCAAAACATCCGCACCAACATAATTCTGAATCTCTGAAAGCAGACAAACAGCTGACGCTGAAATACCAAGACCTTCCCCGGTAAATCCAAGTCCTTCTTCTGTCGTTGCCTTTACATTAACCTGCCCTTCCTGAATGCCAAGAACTCTTGCAATATTTTTTTTCATCTCTGGAATGTATGAAGCAAGCTTCGGTCTTTGTGCAATCACTGTCGCATCAATATTTTCAATAAAATAAGCCTTTTCCTGTAACAGCTTTCCAACCTCTTCAAGAAGTTTCATACTGTCCGCTCCCTCATATGCAGGGTCATTATCTGGAAAATGCTTTCCGATATCCCCAAGCGCCGCCGCTCCAAGAAGTGCATCCATCACTGCATGAAGCAGAACATCCGCATCAGAGTGTCCAAGAAGCCCCTTTTCATAAGGAATCTCCACTCCACCAAGGATTAACTTTCTATTTTCTACCAGACGATGTACGTCATAACCGTTTCCAATCCTCATATATCTCGCCTCCAAACTCCGCAAATACGGATTTCTATTTTGTTTTCTATCAGTGTACCACATTGGGGAAGGGGAGAAAAGTTTTTCTTTGAGATTTATGAAGACTGACGGAAATCTGGTACGTAATATAAGATATGGCATCTGTTCCATATCACTGCGCCCTTAATGCTTAATCGCATTAAGAGCTTGCTCTAAAGTCACAGATGCCATATCTTATATTACGTACCAGATTTCCTGTCTTTGATAAATTGGAAGGAGAACTTTTTCCCGGAAGAGATTTGAATAATTCTCGTGAAGTACCCGGCAATTGAATTACCGCAGATTCCCACTTAATTTCCTAAAACAGAGGAGAGACTATCTCCTTCTCATTTATTAAAATATTCACCTCAAACCGGGATATATAAAACTACAGACTTATTCTTTAAATCCCCCACCGCAATTTTTGTGTTTCGTCTATCTATCATACAAAACAAAAAATGCAATAAAAAATAGCGGGAACTGGATTTGAACCAGCGACACCGCGGGTATGAACCGCGTGCTCTAGCCAACTGAGCTATCCCGCCGCACTCAACGAATAATATTCTATCATGTATTTTAAGACATGTCAAGTATTTTTGAAATCTTTTTCAATTCAAAAATATTTTTCTGGTGCTATCCACATGCTTACATAATTTCAGAAGTTTCATTATCAGTTTGATGCCTGCGTTGTCTTTGTTACATCTGTCTTCTCACTCTCTGTATCTTCCTCATCTTTTGCCTGCTGCAAAGAAATTTCTCCCTCTTTAATCATTCCGAGGCGCTCCCTGGCAATCCGTTCCTTAGACTCGTCCGTATTCAGATTGTTCTTTTCCTTCTCAAGCTCTTTATTCGTCTGTTCAATATTCTTAACGTCTGTTTTCAATTCATCAATTGTCTTCTGATACTTTGCTGTTTTTTTCTCTACTCCCTGATATCCCGTCCAGAACGCACCTAAAATGACAACTGTGCAAACTATGATTATTGCAGACTTTTTCGTGAAAAACTTCTTTTTAAACTGCCTGTTAAATTGTTTGCTGTTTTTTTGTTTTTTCTTTTTCATTATGATACCTGCCCCTGACTATTTGTGTTTCCTTATTATTTTAATAGTTCTTCTCATATTTTTCAACATTTTACCTACATTTTTCATAATTAGTTTTACCGGAAAAAATACGATATTTCCTATCTTTTTCATTATCTTGCTAAAAATATTTACAAACACATATATTATCCGTCCTATCCATTTGCTGCAGATAAAAAAATAAAATAAAACACCACATTCCAGTCCCATAAGGCAGTAGAAACGAACAATTCCCTGATTATATACCTGAAACAGAATAAATATTCCCAGAGAGGCAGTAACGCAGAAAATAATATCTTCCAAATGAACTATCTTGTCTTTATGTGCAAAGTTTTTACGAAGTGTCCGAAAAAATTCATACCATATCCCAAGTAAAATACCATAAACTACATTGATTAAAAAAAGATGAACCTGAGCCGCAATTATTTCTGCTATCCCTACATTTTTCATTTAGTGAAATAACCTCCGAAACAATCCTCCTTTTTCTCCTCTCATTCCTCCATCATCCGAATAAACCATGCTGTATACCAGCCCTTCCAGCTCAACTTCTCCCTTTTCTACTGTAAGTTTCGTTACATGAAGTTCCTCCCCCTGAATCATAAGCATTCCCTGCTCCGTATCCAATATGATCTCATTTGGATCAAACGAAATAACTTCCTTTACTCCACTGATGATTCCGTTGTTCCTGTTAAAAAGTGAAACCTTATGACCCTTTAAAATCCTCTCTTCCATAAGTTTTTCCCTTATTTTTATTTCTTTCATTATATGTATTGCTAATAAAATATATAACCCCGGAAAAATTAAAGGAAACACCTTGACAAACACTGCCAAAACCGTTATAACTATTGAAGTAAATGCGCTTTTGCGCGATATTTCAACGAGACAATGACAAGAATATCAGGAGGAATTTATCATGAATAAAACAGAATTAGTAGCAGCAATTGCAGAGAGAACAGAGTTAACAAAAAAAGATGCTGACCAGGCTTTAAAGGCTTTCATTGATGTTGTTGGTGATGAACTCAGCAAAGGCGAGAAGATTCAGTTAGCTGGATTCGGTACTTTCGAAGTAACTGAAAGAGCAGCTCGTGATGGAATCAACCCAAGAACAAAAGAAACTATTCACATCCCAGCTTCTAAAGCTCCTAAGTTCAAAGCTATGAAGTCTTTAAAAGAAAAAGTAAACAACTAATTTTATTGATTAATTAGTCTATTTCAGTGCATCGACACCAGGGTGTATTTGATAATGCTTTTGTAGCTTGATTACCAGAGCGTGTTTAAAACACTCTCTACTATAATTTTCAAACACACTCTGACAGAGCTTATAAACAGCCTGTAAAGAAGTCGGCGTCCGGGAGGACATTATGAGACTAGATAAATTTTTAAAAGTTTCCCGCTTAATCAAGCGTCGCACCGTAGCAAACGAAGCCTGCGATGCTGGTCGTGTTCTTGTCAACGGTAAGACAGCCAAAGCAAGTCTTAATGTAAAGAATGGTGACATTCTTGAAATCCAGTTTGGAAATAAGACTGTCAAGGCTGAAATACTTGACGTGAAGGACACTGCAAAGAAGGATGAGGCCAAAGAACTTTTCCGATATTTGTAGGGATAGCAATAAACAGCCGCCGCTGCAAAAGAATTTGCAGCGGCGGCTGTTTACTCTAAACTCTACAAATCAAAAGCTACACATTCGCCTGTTTTCCTAAAAATTCTGCCGCCACCATGGCCACTTTCTTCTCCGATTCTCCCGGTTTTTGTTTCTTATCTTTTGCCTGTATAATGATTGCACCTATTATCTGTCCATTACTCCAGATTGTCTGACATATTTGTTCCTGTTCCTCTATACCATCAATTACTGGAATAAAGCGATTTCGTTCAGACAGTGGCAACTTTTCATCTCTATCATCTAAAATACTTTCTAACATATGGCTGATTGGTTCTCCGATAATATTTTCTCCCATATATCCAGAGGCAGCAACAACTTTCTCCCTATCCGTAATAAAAACAATATTTCCAGTCTGTTGTGCTATACATTGGGCAAATTCTGAGGAAAGAGAGGACATTTCTGAGAAAGGAAGAAACTTTCGTAAAATAATCCCACCTTCTTTATCCGTATAAATCTCAAGCGGCATACCTTCCTTTACCTTAAGAGTCTTTCTTATCTCCTTAGGTATAACAACTCTTCCCAAATCATCCCATCCTGTCAATCAAAGTCAAAAAATAAATTTCCGTCCCCGGAAATCCGCATAAATACTGGATTCTTTGGATTTCCGAGAACGAAAAGTACGGCTTACCCATTGTGATATAATAAGTCAAATTTTGTCGAGTTGCATAAATTCAAGCAGAAAAGCCAGCACATTGCTGGCTCTGCCACTCACACGGCTTCAAACAAATCATTGAACTTCCAGAGGATTTCAATGTGTTCTCCGTCCGTGATATTTACCTTTTCAATCGCATCATAAAGCACTTTCTTCAATGCTTCATCATCCAGCGAACCGGCTTTTGAAGTTGTAGCCTGTTCTTTTTTTCTGTCATTCTCTGCTCGGATGCAATCTTCATACTGTGCTTCCACAGCAGCAATATTGGCTTTCAGCTCTGTCTGTCGGCTATCCCGTTCAACTCTGCCAGCAAGAAATTCTTCCCGGCTGATTGTTCCTGCCTTAAAGTCCATGTAACTTTGTATCCGCTGTGCATCGCTCTGTTTCAGTTCAGCATTCAGCAGCTTTAACTGCGATCTGAGACGTGTACTGTCTTTTTCAATGTCCTTTTTCTTTTTTCTGGCTTCGACTTCCCTTACAGAAAGCTGTGCCTTCAATGATTCCAGAAGAACTTCTTCAAGTTCTGTCCTGTCCCATCGAACTGCCTTGCAAGCTGTTTCCTGTTCTGACCAATATGGAGTTACACAATAAAAATGGTCATCCAATCCGAAGGTCCGTTGCAATTTTCTTCCGCAATGAGCGCAGTAAAAAGGGAAAACTTCTGCTTTATATTTCTTTTTATGTGGACGAACCTTTCTCAGTACATTTTGTGCCGCTTCAAATTCTTCGCTCGTCACAATCGCTTCGTGAGCATTTTCATGGATATACCATTCTTCCTTCGGCACACGCCTTCCTGATCCATCTCGAATTTTCCGGCTTTCTCTTGTGTGGTTTACCATACAGCCAGTATATTTCAGATTGTGAATCATTTCAAGCACTCTGTTATGCGTCCAGATCGGTTTGTGATTGCCCGGTGTTTTCCGCTGAATATTCTTATACATCAAGGGAGTAGGAATCCCTTCAGCGTTCAATTCCCTGGCAACCTGACTTGTAGATTTGCCAGCGATTACATCCTTAAAGATTCTGCGGACAATCGGAGCTGTCTCCGGGTCAATCACCATCTTGTGCTTTTCTTTGACCTTGTAGCCATACAGACAGCAGGAAACGTAGCCACCCTGACGCTGCTTCACCCTCATTCCGGTCTTAACCTTCTTGGAAAGGTCTTTGCTGTAATAATCGTAAATCAGATTCTGAAACGCTACATCCATACCCGGTGTGCTTCCAGTGTATTTGTTGCTGTCATAGTGGTCATTGATGGAGATCATCCGAATACCCAGGAATGGGAAGATATGCTCCAGATAATCACCAACCTCCAGATAGTCTCGCCCGAAACGAGAGAGGTCTTTTACCACCACGGTACTGATTTCACCCGCCCGAATCAGATCAATCATTCGCTGAAAGTCCGGTCGGGAGAAATTTGTACCAGAAAAGCCGTCATCACAGAACTCAATTCGTGGAAGTGATGCAAGGGATGGCTCACTGTCCAGATACCGTAATATCAGCTGTCTTTGTGCCACAATGCTGTTACTGTCATCTTTCGCCTGATTTGTCCTCTTATCCACATCCTCCTGCGAAAGTCGAAGATAAATCGCCACACAGTTCATCATCCTATGCCACCTCCTTTCTGAGTGCTTCAATGGATTCCGTAATTGCCTTAAATTCATCCATATACCGGAAAGTAATGCTTACCGAATTGTCTTTATGCAGCTGCATGGATTCAATCATAGCATCTGCCAGTTCCTGAGTAACCTCCGTTGCATTGGAATATTTCTTCACCAGAGAAGCCAGTTTCTTTTCTGCCTGTGTCTGCATCGTATTTTCTTTTTTCACAGCACTCATTTCAGATAACTGTTTTTCCAGTCTTTCAATATCCCGTACAAGAATTTCACGGGTACTTGCGTAATCATCCTGCGTCAGAATCCCTTCACGGAAGTCCTGATACAGACCACTAAACAGTGTTTTCTTTTTTGCCCATTCTGCTTTCAAGGCTCGAACCTCTTTGGCATGACTGTTATCCGAAAGCACCACTTTCTTTGCTTTCAGAAGCTGTTTCAGCGTTGCATCTATATCTACAAACAATGCCAGCTGTGCTTTGATACTTTCCAATACTACCGCATCCAAATCCGCTTTCCGAATCCTTTTTGCATTGCAAGCTCTGTCGCCATGCTCCTGATACGTTGGGCATTTGAATGTAAAATAAACTTTGTCTTTCTTGGTACTGAAAGAACGAACCTGTTTTATTACTGCACCACAATCTGCACAGATAAACTTCTTTCCATAGATATTTACCGCTTTTGGCAAATGATCGTACTTCCCATAGGTAGCTTTCGATTTTTGGGCTGCTTTCTGATTGATTTCCTGAACCTTATCGAACAAACTCTGCTCGATAATCGGTTCATGGGTATTCTCAACCACAATCCAATCACTTTCCTCAGCTCGATTCATAGGCAATCCGGCATATAGGCACTGTGTCGTTTTCCGCTGTGCCAAATGCCCCAGATAAGTAATATCCTTCAGAATGTCTGTTATGATATGCTTATTCCAAAGAATTTTTCTACCTTTCTGATTATTGTTTGTCACAATTCCACGGTCAGCTTTATACTGTCCCGGCGAAGGAATTTCAAGGTCATTGAGCTTTTTATTGATTCCCATGTAACTCATGCCTTCACTACGCCATTGATAAATCATCTGAACCACCGGGGCTGTTTCTGGATTGACAATCAGCTGATTTTTGTTTTCCGATGACTTTACATAGCCATATTTTTCCCAACTGCCAATATACTCACCATGCTCCATCTTATTCCTCAGTGCAGTAGAAACCTTACGAGAAATATCTTTTGCATAGTAGTCATTGACGATATTGGACAATGACACGGATAGCTGTGCCGTAGATTCAGCCGTTTCCGTATCGAAGTTATCAATAACAGCGATAAAGCGGATGCCGAAGAACGGACAGATTTTTTCAAGAAACTCGCCAGTTTCGATATAGTTTCTGCCAAGACGGGAAAGGTCTTTTACAATAATGCAGTTAATTTTTCCACTTTTGGCATCTTCCAGAAGGCTCTGCCAGCCTGGACGGTCAAAGTCTGTTCCTGTAAAGCCGTTATCTGTATATGTTTTCACACATTGAAGATAAGGGCGGCTTTCCATATAGTTCTGAATCAAGGCAATCTGATTATCAATGGAATCAGAATCGCTCAGATTATCTTCACGGGAAAGTCTGGCATAAATAGCAGTCTTGTAAACTGTTATTCCAGACGGAATCGTTGTTTCCTGAATCTCCGGTAACAGCTTTTCTTCTGCCCGGTTCTTTCGTGATACTCGTGCCATTTAGCCCACCTCCTTCGATGCAATATGATAATCGCCCAGAAACTCTGCGATTGCCTTAAACTGATCGGAGTGGCTTAGTGTTACCACCACTTCCTTCTCAGCAGTAATCTCAACCCTTTCGATGAAGTAAACAACCACCCGGCGGGTCAGTGCCTGAATGTTTTTATATTGATGGAACTGCGACAACCAGCTTTGCTGACCAGTCAGTCCGTTTTTTACTTGATTGCGATTGCCAACCAATCGAGCAATCGTTTCTTTTGCTTCACTGATATTTTTATCAAATTCTGCTTTGAAAATTCGATAGTCCTCAAGAGAAATAATCTCATTCTTGAAGTCCTCGTAAATCATCGCTTTCATTTGATTATTATGAGCAATGACTTCTTCCTGCCGGGTAATGCCAGATGCAATCCGTTCCAATTCCCGACGTTCCCAGGAAACATCATTCAACTGCTCCAATGCCCGTTCCATGTCCAGTGCCATAGCAACCTGTGCTTGAATTACAGCAAGCACTGCATCATAAACAAGCTGTTCTTTTATTCTTAACTTGCATTTGGAATCCTGGCAAACATAGTAAACATATTCTCTGCCAGAAATAACAGACCGCTTTCTTGCCATTGTATTATGGCACTCGGCACAGAAAATTTTACCGGAGAACAGAGCGACTGTATCGCCTTCCTTTGTGCTTCGTGTATCTTCCTGCAACAGCTTCTGAACCAGATCAAAAGTTCCCGGAGGAATAATTGCTTCGTGAGCGTTTTCCGTCCGCATCCATTCTTCCTTATCTTTGAGTTTACGGGTCTTGACCTTATAGTTCGGAGAAGTGGATTTTCCCTGAACCAGTGTACCGATATACATTTCATCCTGCAAAATCCGATAAACCGCTACATGGCTCCATTCTGATTTTGCCTGCTGCTTGAAGCTGGTTTTCAGCTTCGCACCACAGAGCCGTTTATATTCCAATGGAGACGGTACACCTTCCTCATTGAGCTGTTTTGCAATCTGTCCAGGACTTCTTCCGTCCACCTTCATCTGAAAAATACGCTGAACCACCGCAGCGGCAGTCTTGTCAATTTCCAGACGATGCTTATCTTCCTCGGAACGCTGATAACCATAGACAACATGAGTACCGACAAATTCGCCATTTCTCCGTTTAATATCCAGGTTAGAGCGAACCTTAATAGAAATATCTCTCGCATAAGAATCGTTAATCAGGTTCTTGAACGGGAGAATGATCTCATTTCCTGATTGCTCTTTCTGAGCAGAATCATAATTATCGTTGATAGCGATGAATCGAACTCCGAGGTGTGGGAAAATCTTTTCCAGATAACGACCACTCTCAATGTAATCTCGTCCGAAACGGCTGAGGTCTTTTACAATGATACAGTTGATTTCTCTCTGCTTGATTTTCTCCATCATCTTCTGGAAATCCGGTCTGTCAAAATTCGTACCGGTAAATCCGTCATCGCAAAATTCCTGAACAAAAGTGATTTCAGGATGTTTCTTCAGAAATTCTTCAATCAGTTTTCGCTGATTGGCAATACTGTTACTTTCGGTTTTTCCTCCCGCAGTCGAGAGATCACCATCTTCCTTTGAAAGTCGCAGGTAGATGGCAGCAAGATAATTGTTATCTAAAATTCTTTGCATAATGCGCCACTCCTTTTTGATTTTCGCCAGAAGCCAAAACAAACCGGAGTTTCGCTGATTTTGTCCAAGACCATGCTACCATAGTCCTCAGCATAACTCCAGTTTGTCGCCGCAATTTCTTTGTGCCAATTTCAACCAGAAAAACTGTTACATGGAAGCAACCATGTTGATAAAATTGTCGGTAATCGTGTTTTGCGTATTTGCAAACGCCACACGGACGACTGTGCTTCCTACCTTAAACTGATACGGGTCTTTAATCTGCTCAACAAAAGATTTGATTCTTTCTTCTGTCGGCAGAGAGCTGTCAATTCTCACATCACGAATATCAACCAGCTGGTCAATGGGTGTGTGCTTTTTTTCGTCTGTCATCTGCAATCACCACCTTCATTTTTATACTTGCCATTTTTTACCGTTGTTATTCAGAAAATCTCATCGGTAAAAGAATAGGCAGATTCTGCTCATAACAAAATCTGCCCATGGTTTTTATCGATGAGTACATGGATTCCATATCGTATGGGTTTCCATGCTTTTGTTTTATTGTTCCCACATTTGTCCTCAACACCCCTGGGAGTAGGAAATCATCAAGCGGCTGGCAGCTTACCAGCTCCATAGGAATCTAACCTCCCCGTGGTTCGCACCGGGCTGCCCCCATTGCGTGTTCCTTCTATAATGAAGGGCTGTGGCTGGGCAGAAGTATCATTGTCCCTGTTGCTTTCATCGCCGTACCGTGAGCTACACGATATTTACTTGCCGGTATTTCTCGCTCCAAGTTCCATAGACCAACCAGATGTTCATTATGTAGGTGTCTCTGTTTCTATGAGAGCTTATCATGGCGTACCGCAGACGTGGCTGATGTTTCCACCAACAACAGGAATGTACCTGATGAATGACTTGTTCAGTTATCAAGGTTCATCAGCTTTCTTTCGTTAGCTGCAAGTAAATTGTACCTTTTGAGGTTCTGATCTTCGACGTTCTATCAGAACACATCCTGTTGACTATCGGGACACACTCACAGACTTTGCTCCAAAACATTCAGTGCTTCACGCATCATCCGAATATTTTCTTTTACTTGAACAGCGGCAAGGCTTTGTCCAAGAATGAGATAATCTAAAGTCACACCACCGTACACTGCAATTTCTATCAATAAATCAATCGAAGCCGTTTTCGTTCCTTTTTCAATTTTGTTCATGTATGACCGGGATATATTCAGCTTCTCTGCGAATCCCATCTGCGTCATACCTTTTGCTTCTCGTATTGCCTTGATCCGTTTTCCTGTTTCTACTGGGTCAAAGTACATAATATTTCCTCCGTAATCTTGAAATTGTTGAATGAAGTTTCAAGATGCCGAAGGTGGAGAACGGCAATGGGACTTAATCCCGGATATAGAAAAAGCACACCTGTTTCTGCTGTTTGTTGCAAAAACAAGTGCGCCTGCAAAATGTCGTAAAATCAAAGAAACCTCCGTCAGTTATTGGTTGAACAGGCATTTGTAGTTGCCCTGTCAACATAGCTGACGGAGGTATTACGACTGGTTCGGTGGCGGTTCTATTTAGTTTTTTACAGTACTACGGTGGTGTTATAAAGCAATATAGGTTTTTTCAAGTTTCTCGTGGTATCATAACGGTATTATAGAACTTTAATATGATGTTGATTCTTGTATATGTTGCAATTTACGCGATGCTCATTCAAAACCTTACAGCAAACGCTAATCCCATTAGGGCGATTTTAGGAACTGTTGGCTATACGATTCTGCTCTGCTTCCTGTTCTATAATACTGGGAGCATTGCCCAGTGGATCTTTCCACTCATCAGTTCATGAACAGGAGGTAGTGTTTATGTCAAGAAAATACGAGCGGCTGGAATGCACTTATGGGAATAAAAAACACCGGATTTTACCGAGGCGGATACTTACACGGTCGAGCGGTCTAAGCGTGTGATTGCCGTCTATGATGGACGCGAGAAAGGTGATACGGTAAAGACAATCCGATTGGTTCATGCGATGAAACGTGAATTAAAAGAAATTCCGATAGCTGCAATTTGCATCCCCGAAAACATAAGGCATTGTGATTATCAATGACACCGACACGTCATTCTTTCTTCATTCCAAAAAATAATAGTATGCTCTTGACTTTGGAACAAGAGCGTGCTATTATTTTTTTGAAGGAGGGCGAGCTATGATGAAAGAAGAACGGTGCGCTGTGTTGATTAAACAGA
>ERZ1026854.1437-NODE-1437-length-14997-cov-8.141012_pt1 | contig 14997 bp, 13 predicted proteins | sample MGYA00380157_ERZ1026854 | MGnify/ENA primary metagenome ERZ1026854 (study PRJEB33269, sample SAMEA4719793) | human gut metagenome | biome: human-associated habitat; feature: organic feature; material: feces | place: Cameroon | collected 2013-10 ...
TATATAAAATTTGCAATTATTTTTTGAGCATTTCTTTGAAAAGCGCGGCGAGTTCCTTGTTTTTTCCTATCGGATATTTGTCATAAAGTCCGAAAGAATATTCGTTGTAAGCGTGGTAGTCAAAACCGATATCGTATTTTTCGCAAAGGCTTATCATATCCCTTACCCAGCCGATGCCGTTTCTTCCCTGCTCAAATCCCTCCGAGATAACGCCGAATTCACCGAGATAAAGCGGCGCGTTCTTCTTTTCGGAAAAATCAACATAGCGCTTTATTCCCGATTCAAGGAAATCCTTGTTAAAGCTGTAAACATCATCGCTCAGCGAAAGATCCATTCTTATCTCGGGAGTGGATATGTCTGATTTTATATATCCCGAAACAGTATATTTGTAACCTTTTTTCATTTCGTATCGTCTGAAATTCTGAACATACATCGCGGTCGAACCCGATATTTTCAAACAGCCTTTTTTCTTGTAACCGTCGTCGGCGCAGAATTCGCTTTTGCCACTTCCGTCCGAGCTCCAAGCACTGCTCGAAAGTGTACCGTCGGTGAAATCAGCCGAGAAAAGCACCCTGCGCTGTCCGCTCGGCGAAATTTCCGTAAAAACGATATCGTCAAGATAAGCTGTGCCGTTTTCGCCCAAATACGATGCTGAAAAAGCAGGCTGTACGATATTCGCCTTTGAAGACAGTGAGGCAAAACCGCTCTCAAAATATGTCCAGCCGTTCTGACCCTCAGCCATTTTTTTCGCAGACACACAATCGACCCATACATTCTTTATGTTCTCTCCAACGACCTCCTCCGAGGGATAGGTCATCGTCCTGCCGAGCGTCCCTGCCCATTCGGTGTTCTGATGCGTGAAAAAGAACGAATCATATTTGTGAAATTCATATACAATATTGCTGTCTTCAATTTCCGCGAAACAGTTTTCGGGAGTGAACAGATCGTAGACCCTCTCCCCGTTCTCCTTTACAACTCCGTTTATCCCCTCGATGAATATGACCTGATACGGCGAAACCTTTCGTATCTCCTTTGCCATTCTGTTCATAAGAGAATCATACTGTTCAAACGTCTTTTCGACTGTTTTTTGCATAGGGATATTGGGTTCGTTCACCAATCCGTAGCCGATTATCATCGGCTCGTTCGCATAGCGCTTTGCAATGGCTTTCCACAGAGCCGTGAGCCTGTCACGGTCGCTCTTGTCCGTCCAAAGCTCCGTGCCGTTTCCGCCCGATTGATAGCCGCCCTGCGGAACGTGCATATTGAGTATCAGCTTTATGCCGTATTTCTTCGCCCATTTTATGTTTGTGTCTATCCAGTCGAAGCCTGCCTTTTTGTAGTGATAAGGGTTCTTGTCGTCCTCAAAGATACCATAGTTAAGGTAAAATCTCGCGCAGTTGAAACCCATATCCGCAAGGTCTTTGTATGCCTTTGCGTCGTGATGCGATGTGTTCGGAACGGACGGATTATCCCACACACTGTTTCCGAGAGCAATGCCTTTTATATGAAATTCTTCCCCGTCCGCACCGATAAGCTTCGTGCCATCCGCGTGAACGAAATCCTCAGCCGTATATTTCTTCGCTTTCTGCGCCGAAGCAAAACCTGCCGATGATATCATCATCACAGCCGCCGAAACTACAGCCGCCGTTCTCAATAAAATCTTTTTTATCATTGATTTTTTACCTCTTTCGGCAGGGTGATCCTTACCCTTGTTCCCTTTCCGATCTGGCTGGTGAAAGAAAGACCGTATTGCTCGCCGTGGAACATCTTTATTCGCTTGTTCACGTTCGTCAAGCCGATGCTTTTTCCCGAAGATGTGTCATTTTCTTCAAGCTTCCACCTAAGCTCGGACATTTTGTCATCGGGTATGCCCTGACCGTTGTCCTCGACCTCGATAACGACATTTTCGCCCGAATATTTTATGCTCACGGTTATCTTTCCGTTGCTCTTACTACTCTCGATGCCGTGAACGAACGCATTTTCAACGATAGGCTGTATAATAAGCGGCAAGATCGGATAATTCCCGTCAATTTCGTTGTCAATGGAATACGAAATCCTGTCGCCGAAACGAGCCGCCTGCAATTCAAGGTAGCTCTTTGTGAATTCAAGCTCCGATTCAAGCGTGACCATACTGTTTTTGACTTCAAGACAGCGGCGCATAAACTTTCCGAGCTTTTTTACAAGGTCAGCCGTTTCCTTGTCGTTGTTCACATACGCTTTCATTCGTATCGTTTCGAGCGTGTTGTAAAGGAAGTGCGGATTTATCTGACTCGCAAGGGTCTTGAACTCGGCTTCGACCTGATTCAATCGGAACGTTTCCGTCTGAATTTTCGCTTCGTAAGCTTCGTTCATAAGCTCCTGCATACTCTTTACCATTACCTGCAGGTCGTTGTAAAGCTCGTTGATCTCATCGTCGCCGTCTATCTTCTCGTTGAGGTCGAAGTCGCCGACCGTTACTCTGTGCATCTGGTCACGCAGGAAGCCAATTCTTCGCACGAAATACGATGTAAAAAGTATCGCGATGAACACCGACAGCAGGAAGCAGGAAGTTATGTAGAAAACATATCCGAACGATATCTCCTTTGTCGCACCCGTTACGATAGCATAAGGCTTCACAAGATATATTTGAAAAAAATTGCCCGTATAGTTGTAGTTGAAGTTGGTCGCAACTGTGTAACCCTTATCGGTGAGCGGAGATTTTCCCGTAAGCTCAATAGGCTCTTTCTCCACGCCGTCCAGTTCAAAGTCGGGCGTTGTGAATACCTTTCCGAGGTCGTATTCGGGCATATTGCTGTAAAAGACCATTCCATTCTGAACGGCGAAGATAACGTTGAAAACTTCGTCTTCCATAAGCGTTTCGATCCAGTCCTGATTGATATAAACGACCATAACTCCAAGACTTTCTCCGTCTTTTGACTTTATCTGACGGATATAGCTAAGATAGCATTTTGAATCGGAAGGGTTTTTCAGCACTCGCCATATCGGCGCAGATGTCGCCAAGGCTTCACCGAACCAGTTTGAATCCTTGATCTGCTGAGTTATGCGCTGAAAAGAGAGATTGTAGAGGAAGCCGTCCGGATCTTCGCCCATATCAACATAGAAAGTTATATCCGAAATCTGTGAATAAGCGTTTCTGTAGCTCGATACAACGGGGTGCGTTGCATAGAAATCAAGACATTCATCGTGGGTCAGTCCGCTGTTGAGAAGATAGCTTATGTTCTCGTCATTGTATATCGTATCAGCCGCCGCAGAGGTCGTGAAAAGCGTATCCGTAAGCCTTATTTTAAGATTGTCAGCGTCCTTGTACGCCTCCTTGACGGTGCTTTCCTGCAAAACGCCTATAGTGTTCATAATGAGGTAGATTCCTGCCGCAAAAACGGGGACGATTACCGCAATGAACATCACGATAAGCTTCGTGCGGATATTCGTGTTGAGCAGTTTGTTTATCAGCTTCATAGCGCTTCCCTGCTCAAGATTCCTCGGACAGTATCTTCACCGCCGAGCTTGTTCCTATCCTATCGCAACCCTCGTTCAGAAAAGCTTCGAGGTCAGCCTTTGTCTTTACGCCGCCTGCTGCTTTCATCTTGACATTTTCGCCGATGTGCTTCTTGAAAAGCTTGATATCTTCAAGCTTTGCGCCGTCCGTGCCGAAGCCTGTCGAAGTCTTTATGTAGTCTGCGCCCGCATTTGTCACACAGTCGCAGAGCGCAATTTTCTCTATCTTTTCAAGGTAGCAGGTTTCGATGATGACTTTGAGTATCTTCTCGCCGCAGACTTTTTTCAAAGCGGCAATTTCCGCCGTCACCTTGTCGAATCTGCCCATTTTTACGTCACCAAGGTTCACGACCATATCAAGCTCGTCTGCGCCGTCAGCGATAGCGCACTGCGCTTCGAACACCTTTACAGCAGTCGTGTTGTAGCCGAGAGGAAAGCCTATAACCGTACATATATTCAGCTTTTCGCCGAATTTTTTCCTCGCATACGAAATAAAGCTCGGCGGTATGCATACCGAAGCCGTGTTGAGGCGAAGCGCTTCTTCGCAAAGCTTGTCAATGTCAGCTTCGGTCGAAACGGCTTTGAGCATAGTGTGGTCGATGTGTGGGTATATCTGTTCTTTTTCCATTGTCAGTCTTCCTTTCGTGAGTCTATCTCCGCTTTGAGCAGGAGTTCATAAACGGGTGCAAGCTTCTCGAATTCGCCGATGAGGAACGGTATGAGTTTGTCGCTGAAAAGCAGGTCATAATCGTGGCTCAGAGCGTCAACGGAAATGCTCTTGCGGTTGAGCCAGTTCTGCTTTTCCTCACTCTCGTTCGGGAAACGGTTCTTTTTGTAAATGTCGCCGTCAAGCGAAAATTCGGGCGAGGCTTTCAGCATCTTTACGGCGGCTTTGTAGCTTTTGTCATCATTTTTTATAAGCTCGCGCAGGCTTTCCATAACAGCCGTGGGCGCTTGGTAATAGCCAACGCCGTAGGAAAAGCCCGTCTGCTCGATGCAGAAATAAAACGAGAGCGCATTTCCGAGCCTTTCGTGCGGTCTGCTCACGGCTATCCAGATATGGTCGCGGAAAAGCGACTTATCCTTTGTGAATCGCGTGTCACGGCGAACCCTCGAAACGCATTTCGGCGAGCAGACAAGCTGGCTGTCGATCTTTTCAAATGTCGGCGCAAGCCCTGCGGCTATCTCCGCGAACGGCTCGGTTATGACCTTTTTGTATATCGGCTTCTGCTCCTCATAATATTCTCTGCTGTCGCGCAGTTTGAGTTCAAAGAGGATATCGATAGATTTTCTTGAAAAATTCATTTTGTTCCTTTCTTTTTTGAAAAAGACCATATTCATATTCTGCAGGGTCAGGTTTCCCAACCGCTAAAAGATAAAGCGAAACACGAAACCCGTCCTGCAGAGTCGATGTGTTTGGATAAAAAAAATCCGTTTCTTTTAACAAGAAACGGATTTTTCTACTGGTTGGGGTGCAGGGATTTGAACCCCGGAAATGCCTGAGTCAGAGTCAGGTGCCTTACCGCTTGGCTACACCCCAGTATAAGTCGCCGATCAAAAAGGCGATGCATTAACGGCAACTTACTTTGGTTGGGATAGTTGGATTTGAACCAACGAAATGACGGAGTCAAAGTCCGTTGCCTTAGCCGCTTGGCTATATCCCATTGAACTTTTTAATGAGGAAATAATCAAGCTCATCGTCAAACGACAGTAGTTATTATAGCATGTCCATTCCTGTTTGGCAATAGTTTTTGCACAAGTTTGGCGTTTTATACAAATATTTTTCCAAAGTCTATACCAACTTGTGCAAGTTTTACATTTCATTGCGGTTTTCGAGTGCTTTGAACAGCGTTGTCTTGTCTGCATACTCCAACATTGCGCCAACGGGCAGACCGAAAGCAAGCCTTGTGACCTTTACTCCGAGCGGCTTTAGAAGCTTTGAAATGTAAACAGCGGTAGCCTCGCCCTCAACTGTCGGGTTGGTAGCCATAATGACCTCGCGCACTCCGCCTGCGTTCACCCGCGCAAGAAGTTCCTTTATCCTCAGCATCTCGGGAGTAACACCGTCCATAGGCGAAAGAAGTCCGTGCAGAACGTGATAAACACCCTTGTATTCGTTGGTGCGCTCGAAAGCTTCGATGTCCTTCGGTGCTTCGACAACGCATACAGTGCTGTGGTCGCGGAAATCATCACTGCATATCGGACAAAGTTCGTTCTCGGTGAAGTTTGCACAAACCTTGCAGTAGGTGACTTTCTGATGAGCATTCATTATTGCATCGGAAAAAGCCTGCGCTTCCTCATCGCTCATCGTCATAACGTGGTAAGCGAGCCTTTGAGCCGACTTCATTCCTATTCCCGGGAGCTTTGCGAACTGCTCCGCAAGTATTACGAGCGGCAGAGCCGTTTTTGACATAAGATCATTCCTTTGAGAAAAAAGTTGTTTGAAATAACGGGAATCCGTCAAGTGCGGATTCCCGTTCAATGTGTATCTTAGAAAAGTCCTGGGAATGAAACGCCGCCTGTGATAGCGCCCATCTCATTTTCGGAAGTAGCTTCGATCTGGTGAACAGCATCGTTGAATGCGCTGATAACGAGATCCTGAAGCATCTCGATATCGTCCTTGTCAACAACGTCAGGCTTGATCGTGAGAGCCTTGATCTCCTTTTTGCCGTTCATAACGACTTCAACAGCTCCGCCGCCGGAAGTAGCCTTGAACTCTCTGTTTTCAATATCTTCCTGAAGAGCGGTGATCTGTTCCTGCATTTTCTGAGCCTGCTTGAGCATACCCTGCATATTCTGAGCGCCGCCGCCCATTCCCTGTGGCAATCTTGCTTTCATAATTAATACTCCTTTTGGTTGTTTTTAAGCACCGCGATACTTAACAAGCGGTACTGTAAATTTATAGAAACGGAACATTTATGACTGTTCTGTCGGTATCCCGTTTTCCTGCGCTTTTTTCAAAATGGCTTCGACCGACTGCCTTGTATCGGCTTTCTCGGTCTTGTTCGTGCATTTCGCACGGATAGTGTATATCCTGCCCGTTATCTTCTGAATAGAACGATTGAGCTTCTCGGCGTTGTCCCCTGCCTTTAAAACCGACATAAAGAACGAATTCTCCGAGAAAATGAGCATCATATTTCCGCTTTCGAGGGCATACGAACCGACAAGTGCCGCCGAACCCGACGGGCAGGTCGCCCTGTACTCTTCGAGGATATCCGCCCAGCGTTCAACCGGCTTGAACGAAGACGGGTCTATCTTGCCCTGCTCCGTTTTTGCAGGAGCGGACGGTGAAGCCTGAGCAGGCTGAGTAACGCTTTCGTTCTGTCTTTCCTGCCGATACGAATGTTGGGGTTCGCTTCTCACGGGAGCAGTCCGCTGAACGGACGTATCGCCGAGCCTGCGCTCCAACATTTCAATTTTAGCATAAATTTCGGAATTGTCAATAGAATTGTTCGCAGAAGCGCCCGAAGCCGCCGTGCCCGCTCTGCTTGTGCATATCTTTATCATGCACATCTCGATCTCGACACGCTTTGACGGCACTCTGCCTATTTTATCACCCGTCTGCTGCAAAATATCAAGGTCGGCGAAGATATCCTCTATCGGCATTCTCTCCGCAAGAGCCTTGACCTGAGCGGTTTCGCTCGGCAGACAGTTCAGTATCCCCGTATCATCGGGAACAGTTTTTGCAAGCATAACATTTCGCAGCTGTCCGACCAGTTCGGCGCAAAGCTGCTGCATATCCTTTGACGAATCGTAAAGCTCGCCGACCGCTTTTACAGCCTCGGCAGTGTTATGGTCAGCCGCCGCTTCAAGGATACGGAAAACAGGGCCGCTTCCCGCGATTCCCGCCGCACTCGCAGCCACATCTTCAGTGATGTTGTCGGAGTAAGCCGTGCATCGGTCGAGAAGTGAAAGAGCATCACGCATACCGCCGTCCGAAGCCTTTGCGATAAGCAGTGCGGCTTCATTCGTGAGCGTGAATTTCTCCTGCTCTGCGACCCACAAGAGTCGCTTTGCGATATCATCGGATTTTATTCTGTGGAAATCGAAACGCTGACAGCGCGAAAGTATCGTCGGCAGGACTTTGTGGATCTCAGTCGTTGCGAGGATAAACTTAACGTGCGCAGGCGGTTCTTCCATAATTTTGAGCAGCGCATTGAACGCCGCGGGAGAGAGCATGTGAACTTCGTCAATGATATAGACCTTGTATTTGCAGCGTTCGGGCATATAAACAGTACCCTCGCGCAGGTCACGGATATCTTCAACACCGCTGTTTGAAGCTGCGTCTATCTCGATTATGTCACCGAGCGCGCCCTCATCGGCATCGCGGCAAATTTCACATTCAAGGCACGGGTTTCCGTCAACTGGGTGCAGGCAGTTCATCGCCTTTGCAAGTATTCTTGCGCAGGTCGTTTTGCCCGTTCCTCTCGAACCCGTGAAAATATATGCATGGGCAGTTCTGCCCGTTCTGAGCTGGTTTAAGAGCGTTTCTGTGACCTGCGGCTGCGAAACAACATCGGCAAAGCTCAAAGGTCTGTATTTTCTGTACAAAGCCTGATACAAAACGCTCACTTCCCTTTATTTTATCTTCATTTCTTCGTCTATCTTGTCATAAACGCCAACGCTCTCGGCAATTTTGCAGTAATACTGCTTGAAGCCGACAACATCGAACATATTCGCTGCAAGCGCTTTCGCATAATACTCACGGCTCTTTTCAAGGTCTTTCAACCCGAGCTGAGCAAGCGCACAGCCGCCAAGCGCAAACACATAGTTTTTGCCCTCCAGAATCGACCTTGTGAAGCTTTCAAAAGCCTTGTCATATTCACCCATTGCAAGGTAGCACATTCCGTAATCCGTGTAGAGATACTGAAAAATGCCCTCATAAGTGTTCTTTTTTTCAAGTCCGTCATAAATATCGAGCGCTTTCTGATAAGCACCATTTTCAACGTGACATCTTGCAAGCAGGAAATCGACCATATATTTCTCATCATTCAAGCCGAGGTCGATAGCGTCCTGAAAATAATTCGCCGCATTGGTATTATACCCCATAAGGCGGTAGGTATTTCCTATGTAAAAGCTTGCGACCGCTTTTTCACGGTCGGTGCAGTCACATTCCATAACTTCTTTGAGATAGTCGATGCCGTCGACAAGCTCCTCACAGCGGATACAGTCCATACCATCGCTGAAAAGCCTTGCTTTCTTGGAAAGACCTTTGAAAGTCCCCCTCGTGAGGTACTTGTCATAGCCTCTGCGAGCGGCGCTCTGCGCATCGCTGTAAGCCGTCACTATTGAGGACATAACGAGCGCAAACTCCGCCAGTCCGAAGAAAAGCTTCTGGAACAGGTCGGGCGTATAATCGGGCGAATCAAAAATTACAAGATAGGCAAGCGCAATAAGAAACATCAGCGGTACTACTATAATAAAGTGCCGCCAAAGCTTTTTTATAAAATACCACTTGTCCATCAAAAAGTTCCTCCGAAAAAGAGAAAAATCCGATACATAGGTGTGCAGGCTTGCTGCGGCACACAGAGCGAACCGCTTAATGCTGCTCGGTTCCCCGCCTGACATGGTTCACGGTGTTCTGTTGCACAGGGCCCGCACACCTATATACCGGATAAATTCCAATCATAGTATGCTGATCCGCTCGTTTTGGGACGTTTTCGCCTCAAACAGAGCGCAAACAGGATTTACTTGATTATGATATCATATTTCACAAAAAAAGTCAAGCACTTTGCGAAAATTTAAAGGCTTATATAAGCTGCACAAAGATTTTTCCCATAATTTGTTTACTTTTTAATATAATTTTAGCAAAAATCAACAGCTATATCATTCACGTTTGCACTATTTATACAGAAAATTTTTTCTATCTAATTTTACTATTGAAATTTTTCCGATTATGAGTTAAAATAGTTACAGTGTGTGTTTCAAACGTTTTAGTTTGTCATTTTTTATAAAAATTTCGTATCAAAGGCAGTTAGTTTTATAGAACAAGCTGTACAAAATATATTTAGGGTGGAAAAAATATGGGTTCTAATATCATTCTTTACGGACCTCCGGGAACAGGTAAAACTTATAATACTATTGCTTATGCGATATCTATTATTTACGGAAGACCTATCCGCGAGGTCATGGGCGACGACTACAGCGAGCTTCTCGAGAAGTACAACGCTCTCAAAACTCTCTACGGTCAGATCGAGTTCACTACCTTCCATCAGTCTTTCGGCTACGAAGAATTCGTTGAAGGTATCAAGCCTGTCTTCATTCAGGTAATGAACGAAAAGGGCGAGCGTTCCCGTAAGGAAGAAATGGTTTATAAGGTAAATCAGGGTGTATTCAAACGTTTCTGCGACGAAGCTTCAAAGAACCCCGGCGAAAAATATGTATTCATCATCGATGAGATCAACCGAGGCAATGTTTCCAAGATCTTCGGTGAAATGATAACCATTATAGAACCTACAAAACGTCTTGGACAAGCAGAAGAAGCTACCGTTAAGCTTGCTTATTCGCAGGAGGCGTTCGGCGTTCCCGACAATGTTTACATAATCGGCACGATGAACACCGCCGACCGTTCTATCGCAATGCTCGACTCCGCTTTAAGACGACGCTTCGACTTTGTTGAAATGATGCCGAACCCCGAGCTTCTGCGCGGAGTTACCGTCGAGGGCATCGATATATGCGAACTTATGTATAAGATAAACAAGCGAGTTGAGATCCTCCTCGACCGCGACCATACGATTGGTCACGCTTACTTTATGCCGCTTCGCTCCCGTCCGAGCCTTGCAGTCCTCGCGCATATCTTCAAAAATGCGATAGTTCCGCTTCTTCAGGACTATTTCTACGATGACTATGAAAAGATAAGACTTGTCCTCGGCGATGCAAACAAAGAGCCGAACGAGCAGTTCGTCATCAAGACAGACGTTGACTATGCACAGATCTTCGGCGCAAATGCCGAGCTTTACCTTGAAAATGACGATATTTATACTATAAATAATGCGGCTTTCGGAAATGTCAACGCATATCTTAAGATCTAAGGATAATTTCCAATGAGTACAAATAAAAAGTTCGTTATCACAGATGCAGACTCCTTTGTAAGGGGCGGAACATCGGACGATCCGCATATTATCCCTATCCCCGAGCATAACTTTGACCGTCTTGCGGACTTCACCGAGAACAACCGCTACCCCGTTATGCACGAGATAACCCTCCCCGATGGGCGCAAGACCATTCACCCTGCCCGCTATGCAGGGATCATAACGCTCCGCGACGGTACGCAGATCGAGCTTATGCCGCAAATAGCCGCCGATCCTGCCGAAAATGCAGTCGTATCGAAGATGCTCATTCTGCGAATGCTCGAATCGATGATAGAAGTCCCCGTGAAAAGGGTCAACGAGCGCTACTTCAAGAAAGAACAGCTCAATATTTTCGAAATATGTGTGCGAATGTTTCTTGACGAGGTGGAAAACGTTGTCCGCGGCGGCTTGAAGCAGACCTACGTCCCCTACCGCGGCAATGAGCCGTTCGTAAAGGGCAAGACTATCTACTCCGAACACGCAAAGAAAAACTATGCCCACAAGGAAAAATTCTTCGTTGAATACGATGTTTTCAGCATAAACCGCGCCGAGAACAAGCTGATAAAAACTACCCTCGCCGCTTTGCTGAAGCTTTCGACGAACGGACTTAACCTAAAGCGCCTGAGAACGCTCCTTATGGACTTTGACGGAGTTGATTCCTCAACGAATTTAAAACGTGACTTTGCCGCAGTTATCGACGACCGAAGCATGGCGAGATATTCAAGGGCAATGGGCTGGTGCAGACTGTTCCTTTTAAACAAGGGAACAACAACGTTCTTCTGCGGAGGAAAGGTCGCTTATGCGATGCTTTTCCCTATCGACAAGCTTTTCTGCGGCTGTATCGCAACAAGCTTGCGCCGCCAGATAGACCGTTCAAGATACAGCTTCCTCACGCCAGAAAAAATGACAAACTCGGTCAACAATGTTTCGCTCGACCTTAATATGGAACCCGTTTCCAACTTCTATGTCAAGGACAAGCTTGATGATTCCTACATAAACATCATCTTCAAATTCTATGATTTCAAGAATTATCACGGCAAGGACACCGACGACACGGCGATAGTTTTCCCCGTTACGGAAGTTCTCAACCGCGACCTTGAGGGTATGCAGAGAAATATGTATCTCGTTGACCTCAAAGACATCGACGGAAGCGTTGCGATACTTAACGAAACATTTTTCCACTGATATTTAGCCGCTCAGTTTTGGGCGGCTTTTTATTGTGAAATTTTAACATAACTATTGCAATTCACAGAAAAAAAGTGTATAATGTTAAATGAATATATCACTCTTGATAAATTTCTGAAAGGATATGATTTTATGAATGAAAATTCCGAAAGATCCCATGACAGCGTTCTCAACCTGCTTCTCACAGTAACGGGTCTGCTCTCTTTTGTACTCGGATTCGTACTCGGTATATGCGTGACAAAGAAGCTCAGCGGCAAATGCTGCGGCAAAAATAAAAACTGCAAGGATTTCGACGCTGACGAATATGTTCGCAGCCTTAATCTTGAAGAAAATTAATATTAAACAAAGGACTAAATGAAATATGAAACTTGGTATGGTTGGACTTCCGAATGTCGGAAAAAGCACACTCTTTAACGCACTCACAAACGCAGGCGCAGAATCCGCAAACTACCCGTTCTGCACCATTGAACCGAACGTCGGCGTTGTTTCCGTCCCCGACGAACGCCTTTTAAAGCTCAAAGAAATGTATAACCCGAACAAATTCACCCCCGCAACGCTTGAATTTGTCGATATCGCAGGTCTTGTAAAGGGCGCATCAAAGGGCGAAGGTCTTGGAAACAAGTTCCTCGCAAATATCCGTGAAGTTGACGCTATCGTTCACGTTGTTCGCTGCTTTGAGGGTACGGACGTTATCCACGTTGACGGAAGCATCAATCCGAGAAGAGATATCGAAACTATCGACCTCGAACTTATCTTCTCCGACATCGAAATGCTCGACAGAAGAATCGACCGCACAAAGAAGCTCGTCAAGGGCGACAAGAAATACATCGCAGAGGTAGAATTCCTTGAAAAGCTCAAAGCTCACCTCGAAGCAGGTCACTCCGCTCGTTCCTTTGACTTCACAGAGGAAGAAGCAGAAGCTATCAAGAGCACTCCGCTGCTCTCCGCAAAGCCAGTAATTTTCGCAGCAAACCTCTCCGAAGAGGATTTCAAGAACAACATCGAAAATTCCGTTCACTACAAGACCGTGTGCGAAATAGCAGCGGAGGAAAAGGCTTCCGTATTCCCTATCTGCGCACAGCTTGAAGCCGAAATTTCCGATATGGGCGATGAGGACAAGGCTATGTTCCTCTCCGAACTCGGACTTGAAGTATCGGGACTTGACCGTATCATCAAGGAGGGTTACGCTCTCCTCGGACTTATCTCGTTCCTTACAGCAGGCAAGGACGAAGTTCGCGCTTGGACTATCACAAAGGGCACAAAAGCTCCGAAGGCAGCAGGAAAGATACACACTGACTTTGAAAAGGGCTTTATCAGAGCGGAAGTTGTTTCGTTCGATGATCTTATGGCTTGCGGAACAATGACCGCCGCAAAGGAAAAGGGACTTGTCCGTCTTGAGGGCAAGGAATACGTTGTTCAGGACGGAGATATAATCCTGTTCCGCTTCAACGTATAATATTAGGGATCAAAAGGGCACAGCGGCAGAGAACGGGAAACTCCGCCGCAAAGGTCTGACGGACCGCCCTTTGATTATAAATTTTTTTGGAGGATATGAAATGAACACAAAGAAGATCCTTGCAGGCGTTATGGCTCTCTCCCTGACGGCTGCACTCACCGCCTGCGGAAATAACGGCAGTGACAGTGGTGAAACAACCACAGAAGCTACCACCACCACTAAGGCGACCGTTGCTGTAAACACAGAGGGACTTAAGGACGAAGAGCAGGAATCACTCTCTTCCGTTCTCGAACAGCTCCCCGATGTTGAGCTCGCAAACAAGGAGATCAAGTGGCTCGCTCACTATGACCTCAACCCATCGAACGACGGTTCTTCCAAGAAGGTAGAGCTTGAACTCTTCGAGCAGAAGTACGGCGGAAAGATCACCTATATCCCTACAACATGGGAAAGCCGTTACGACGACCTCTCCACAAACGTTCTCGGCGGCACGGGCGTTGACTTCTTCCCCGGAGATGACGCTAACAACTATCCAAAGGGGATTATCAACGGAATGTTCCAGTCTGTTGACGACTATATCGATCTCGATTCCGCTATCTGGCAGAACGTTTCCGCAGCTATGGACCTTTACAAGTTCGGCGGAAAGCACTATCAGTTCGTTACGGGCGTAACCGCTGAACAGGTAGTTATCTACGATACATCTACACTCGAAGCTCAGGGCTTTGACGATCCTTGGGAGCTTTATCAGAAGGGCGAATGGAACTGGGATACATTCAAGCAGATGCTCCTCGACTTCGTTGACCCCGATGCTGACCAGTACGGTCTTGACAACTGGTTCAATGAAAAGGCTCTCTACCTCTCCGCAGGCGTTCCTACTGTTTCCGTCGGCGATGACGGTCACCTCGTATGCAATGTTAACAACGCTACAGTTGAAAAGGCAATGAACTATCAGTACGAACTCTATCAGAACGGACTTGTTCTTCCTCTTGAACAGTTCAACTGGTCTATCCAGCCTCAGTTCATGGGCGAGGGCAAGGAGCTCTTCTGGCTCAACGGTACTTGGGGAATCCAGGGCGACCCTGCAACCTGGACAGTTGGAATCGAACCGCAGAACCTCGGTATCGCACCTGTTCCGTCACCTGAGGGATCCGATCCTTACCAGTCCGCAGTTGTAAACGGCTATGCACTCTGCAAGGGCGCAGCTAACCCTGAAGGCGTTGCTCGCTTTGCTGAATGTGTTATCGTTGCAAACAATGACCCTGCAACTATCGCTATTTCCGACAGAAAGGCTATGGACGACAACCAGTGGTCCGAAGATATCATCGCAAGAGTAAAGGAGATCAACGAACTCACAAGACAGTACCCTGTTGTTGACCTCGCATCAGGCTGCTCCTCCGATATCGCTTCCATCACAACAGACGGCGGCTCTGAAATGGGCACAAGAGCTCCATTCCACGGCACAGATTGGGCAACAATGAGAGAAACTATCGCAGATACTCTCATTATGCTCGTTGATGAAGTTGACCAGAAGCTTCAGGAAGCTACAGCTGAATAAATTACATAATAAAAAAACAAATGCCGTCAGAGCGAATTGCTTTGACGGCATTCAAAATGCAAAAAAATATATTGCATTTATGCAGATTGACGAAAAAGAATTTTATGACTTGATGCTAAAAGAAGAACTGCCATTCATATCCCGTCGGCGCTAAGCGTCCTGACGCTGCTAAACGCTCGTCGCATTGCTCCTCACGTTTATTTGCCGAGGATAGTTGTTCCGAACATAAAGAATAAGCG